>Ga0307512_10006845_pt1 | contig 11432 bp, 11 predicted proteins | sample 14_EM_MG_FD_200267 | JGI IMG/M metagenome (GOLD analysis project Ga0307512, IMG submission 200267) | Populus trichocarpa ectomycorrhiza microbial communities from riparian zone in the Pacific Northwest, United States - 14_EM | ecosystem: Host-associated > Plants > Roots > Unclassified | place... | reverse complement strand
CGAATCCAATCAATCATGGTCGAAAAAATAAAGATAAACTGATCAGAATGGGACAAAATCAGTGGGCAGAGCTGAGATGGAGTGAAAGAAATGAAGGTTCCTAAAAAAACGAGGAAAGAATGAGAATCGTTGAGAAATTTCGAGGGTGAGTGGGGAGACACTCGGGACGTGCGATAATCGGGATGGTGGAGGGTCATGAAAAACATATCAACGAGAACAGATATCAACATCTGATGATGCCACACGCACGACTTAAGATATTCTCGCACAAAACAACTACGACGATGAGTAGAGCTTAATAACACCGTCAGCCCCCGCGCTCGCTACGAACGGCAGCGATTGATGGAATTCGACCGCGAGCACTCCCTCCCTCGCTTTCTCCCTGTGCACGTTGATGTCCTGCACGCAAGCTTTTGACCCGAGAATATCCCAGAATCGCACCGACCCGTCGTGTCCACCAGAAACTAGAGTGAACCCGGCAGGGTCGATCGAGAGGCAAGTTACACCATCAAGGTGGGCCAACATCGAGTGCGTGCATTGACCTACGATCCCGGCGTGAACACAAATAGACATGAACCCTCGTAAAATGGTAGCTTACCAGTGGAGATGTCAAAGATCCTGATATATTTGTCTTCGTGACCAGTCACGAGGAGAGGCATCGTTGGGTGAGACGCCAAGGCATTGATTTGGGTTGACACTCCTTCCTCTGAGGCACTGCTTGAGCACACCCCGAAGCCATACAATTGTCAAGAGACTCACCGGAAACAATCTCTGGTTGCAACTTGATCTCCTCCTTCCCAGTCTCGATATCGAATATCTTGACAACAGTGTTTTGGTACGCAACCGCGATCCTCTTCAGATCCATTTTCACGGCTTCGACCGCGGTCGCTCCAGGAGTGTCTCTTGGGTCGCCTTCTGTCTTTATTTCCTCACCGTCATCGCTCAGTCCGTTATAGGACCACGAAAGCTTTAGATTACCGCCTGCTGCGGTGATCTCCCAAACTTTCACGGCTCCCTCCGCACCACAGCTAATCAGCGTGTTGTCGTCGCGGACAAGTGCCAGATCCCACACAGCGTCCGTGTGTCCAATGAGTTCACCTATAGCTCGGGATCCATCGTATGGCGCATAGGTCGTGTGTGACTGTGGCGGGAGCGACCAAATCCGTATCGAGGAGTCCAATGAGGCCGAGATCAACGCGTGCTTTGAAGGGATATGGATCAGCTTCGTGATGGCTGCTGAGTGGCCACGCAGTGTTAGCTGGGGTTCGACCTCTACCGTCGAGCGTGATCTGTTGGAGGATAAATTTAGTTCTAGCATGTTTTGGGAATATAAATTGAACTTGCGCTGAAGAAGTAAGGGTGGCAACGTCCATTCTCCAGAGCTTGATCGAGTTGTCGTCGCCGCCGCTAGCAAGGCAAAGCTCGGTTGGATGGAAAGCAATTGTCCGGATGGCATCCAGATGACTAGAAAAAAATGTGAACACCTGTGCCACCGTAAAGCGAAGGAACCTCACTTTCGCAGTGTGCGTTTGGCTTTCCAAAGCTTGGCGCCATCGGTTTCCGAACCCTCTCCGAAGCTAGTGGTCGACTCTTCTTCGTCCTCCTCATCGACGTCTTTCCCACCGCCGTGCTCGTCGCCTGACCCTCCGCGTTCCCAGGAAGCAGCCCCCACAAAAGATTGAGCTTCACCGGTGTGTTCAAGTCTCTCGCGTTCAGCAGCCTCATGGGACATCCTCAATCGTTCCTTCCACTCTCCCGCATCATCTGGCCTGAAAATTGCAGTGAGTTGCTGAGGTTCGATATCCCCGTCGTGGTTCCTCTCCAAGCTCTGTGACTGCAATTGCGGAGGAAGTTGTTGGGACTGAGTGGGTTGGGTTTGCGTAAGCTGGCTCTGCTGCTCGTGTTGCGGCTGAGGTCCTGGGCCAGCAGAAGTTTGTTGCTGTTGTGTCTGTTGCGGCTGTGAGACGTTACGGTCGAGAGCATTGATCTGGCTCCCCTGCACGGAAGGGGGGGCAGAACTCATATTCATCATTTGAGGGAATTCCTTGGGAAGATCGGGCATCGCCTTCCTGGGGCGTCCATTATAGGCGATCTGATCAAACGAGGGAACATTCGGGAGGGAAAGAGGGAGGGAGGGGTTGCTTAAGAGCGGTCGATTTGGCAGAGGGTTCATTGCTTGAGGTGAGGTCAAGTACGAAACCTCTTGCAAGCACCTTGACGAGTAGGATAAAAAAACGGAATGTGAAAATGCGATGGGACGCAAACGCACTGTTTCAGGTACTCTCTACTTCGGGCCCTGCTCTTCGGATCACGACCGGGAGGTGGCTTTCCGAGGAGGTTCGTACCCTGTGGGCCATTCGTCAGCTGCACACCAGCCCATGTGTTCGGTCTGCTGCTGGGGTTTGAGGGGGGGTTCCCATTCGGTTGACCACCTGGTATCCGTTCTTGGGGTAAAGCGGAGTCTAGGTGGCAAAAATTAACGACCAAAATTAATGTCGACAGTTGCGAAACGCACCTTCACTTCTTGGGGAGCTCCCGCCGCTGCCCCCCTTCTCTTCTTTCTGACCATGGGAGACACTGGATTTCGTCGGTTGTACGCCTTGAGAGGACGACTGGGTCAGTTGCTTCGAACTAAGACGATAGGGACACGTCAGAAGGAGTAATGGATGCAAGAAGGGTCACAGTTTGACGTACCGTTCGACACGAAGCGCATACTCCAACATTTTGATACGGCGCATAAGGTCGAGCTTGACATTCTCGAAAGACCGTCGCTCTCCTTCCAGAAGAGCAATCCGGGCCTAGACAGAAATTTCGAGGTTGAGCGTCGGGACCAGCGTACAAATAGCGAAGACTGTGGTCAGACGAGAGCATACCCTCATCTCAGCGCGTTCGATTTCCCATTCATTACGGTCGCGTTCGTATCTCCGCCATTCTGTCTGGAGGAAATGGAGAACAGAAGAGAGGGTGAAGTCTTGGCCACTTTGGGGAGGCGGAAGCAAATCGCCCGGTTGCTGCAGTTGCTGCTGCTGCTGCTGTTGTGGTTGTTGCTGAACCTGTTGTTGCTGACCCTGGGCTTGCTGTTGCCTAGGGACCTGAAGAGGACCGAGCATTGGTGATTGACGGTCGGCGCCGGTGTCGCGATGGTGGTGGTGGCGGGCGTGTGCTTGATGGCTCGGGTCACGGTCTTTGACGGACGTTGGTTACAACTCTCATCTCCACCCTATGGAATTTCTGCAGAAATTTTCTTTCTATTCTAAAGACCGACAGAAAATACAGCAAACACTCCGGAAGCGCGAGACGGAAATAGGAGAGATACTGGTGTCGTGAGATTCTCATTTCTTGCCAGACCTACAGAAAAAAAGGGCTTCGTCAGCAAAATTCGTAGCCTTGAGTAGCCTGCTTCTATGTACTTCTTGAGTCCAGTGCCTAAGGGACCGCCTGAAGGTGTGTCAGTCGAGAGATAATCGATAATCGATAATCGAGAGGCGATGGGATGTCCACGTACCCTTCAATGCTAGGGAAATCATCCTGGTTCAGCCTCCTCATCACAGGGAGGATAAACAACAGTGCTCACCCCTCTCCCTTGCTGCAGCAGTTGCAGCAGCCTCAGCTTTCTGTTTTTCCTTCAAGGCCTTGGTATCTTCGTCATCTTCTTTCTGCGGCTTCTTAGCATTCTGGATAGTGTTGAGATTACTCGTCGGTACAGCTCACGAGGACAGAAGAGGCTTACCTTGAGAGGCTTTAGCTTTCCTCCTTGCCTGCTCGACATGGTCGTCGTTGATGTCCAAGACCGATGTAACTCAGATCCTCATCTTGCCGGAATATATACACGCGACCAGTCACACGCTCATCGCCGCGCTTGAAATTCCTCACCCGGGGACTGCAGGGGACGACAGCTTCATTTTCACGGCTCCGGTGTTCTATCTGTTGTCTTATTTTCCGGAGAATGTCACGGCCTTCGTATTCACCCCGTTTCCATGTCCTGATAAGTCATCAGGAACCCTTCCTGCGCTCATAGTGTCCGATCATCCTCTGCACCACTGGAGATATTCTTCCTTCAGGCCCCCGAGGGAAATGCTCGATGACACTTGTCCATCGAGATGTACAGCGCTTTGCTCAACACAACGCACCGGCGCATCCAAAGGTTGCATTCCCTCGTGTTAGTACCTCAACTCGGCGAGACACCCCCTGAATCATCGCACGAGCTCCAGAAAACCTCCTGTGCCAGTTCGCGCTATCACGAAAAGGGCCAACGCAACGGAACCTCACCCGTACATATGGAAAGTCACCCCGTGATGTAAAACGTGTGGTGTGCGAACAGAAAGCCGTGCATGGACAAACTACAGCGCGAACTCCCTCGCTGTGATCCCAGAACCTGACTAGAATCCCCAGCACAAATCTGGAGATACGCTCGTCGCCTCTCCCAGGATTAATACATTCAAGGGCTGCAAAACCCCTTGTGGTCTGGGGAAGATAAGGTCATCTGGGAGGGTATCGGGAACAGGTAACCAACCAACAATCAGCGTTTGAGATTTGGTAAAACAGTGGACCGGGGGCTGTAAATCACCACCGGCTCCGAGGAGAGGTAATCTAATCTTTTTCCATCGCGATAGCCCGTTTCACCGCTCCCACTGTATGCATCTCTCGGAACACCTCGAATAGCGCACGGTGCCATGAGGCTTCCTCGGCGTTTTCAGTCGATACCGTCCTCCGATAAATCTGTGTGCAGGGCGAGTAGAACTTTGTAAAGTATTGGTCCAAATAAAAGACAACGGCCTCGGAGAACGCAGGGGACGCGATGGTCGGCGAGAGCACGGTCCTGAGTAAACTCGAGATGACGGAGTTTGGTGCACGGGACTTCCACCCAGAAATTATGGACTGTGCCTCGATCTCGAATGTTCGGAGTGACTTGTTCCGTGAGAGATCAAAGTCCAGAAGAAATGACTCGGCTGTAAAATTGTTGGTCGGAAATCGCATGCCTTTCAGATGTAGTTGCTCACCTTGAGGGTCGGTTGGATCTAACAGTAGTGTTTCCAACGTTTCTGCGCAAGCGCTCAGCAGGAGCCGCGGCTCGTTCACGTCAAAAAGGTCCATATAATGGAATCGGGTTCCCCCAAACAGGGCAACCATGTCCCTCGAGAAGCCCATGGGGCTCGTGAAACGCGCCATCACCAGCCGTCCTCGCAGCGGAGGGGTGAAGGGTGGGATGAGCGTCAGGTCGTTCGCCGACTCACTCGTCCATCAGTAGACTATGCCATCAAGAGCGTAAGGTTTTCTAGGTGCTGAAATAGTCCGATGAAGAATATGTCTCCCGACAGGACCCTTTGGGTGCTTTCAGGGTGAGGGATTGGGTTGTTGGTAAAAAGTGTCCAAGTACCACCAAACCTTTGGCATGAAGCTGGGGATATCCAGATTATCCATCTCAAGCTCTTGAATGTCGGTTAGTGCGGAAAATCGACACAGAATAGGAGGGTTAAACAGTTTTGGGGAAAACCCAGTGTAGTCGATAACGCGGAACCGGAATTTCCTGACCAAGGGAAGCGAACCGAGCCTGCTTACATTCCAGAGTGGTTTGGGCCACCCGTACCTGGACTGATCGGGCCACCCACGGCACAGAGTAACGAGAGTAGGATGAAGATGAGGGACTGTGGCAATATACCAAAAATAACAGGTCAGGGAGCATACCCGAAGGCTGCGCCTGTCGTAGATAAGAAGGATGATCATCATTTCGACAATCTCCTGGGGTAACTCGGTGGCGGGGGGCAAACAAGTGGTAGGAACATCTTGCGAAGAACAGTTGCCTGATCCTGACTTGACTTCGGTACCAAACTTGCTTAGCAAGTAACTCAATTGCTGGTGGTAAATAATGGAACGAAGTCATTAAGAGGAGCACCAAGTGGCGACATGGAGAACTACCTGGCAGTGAGGACGTAGGCGTCCCCATTGGCGACATCGGGGTTGCTCGGTGTTAGGTTGGAATCCAGTTTCAAGTTCAGAGGCTGGGAGGGCCAGCGGAGGGTACCGGTGGTCAACGGTTTCTCCAAAGTTGGGGGTGTCTTGGACGAGGGGCGGAGAATAAGCACATATTGTGGGCGACCGACCGATCACATGCCGGTCCCCTCTCCGAAGCCCTGAGGCTGCTACGATCATAAATCCAGTTCTCTTCGCGCCTGTTTGCACGAGGCGTCTACATAAAGAATTGGACGCTCACCCTTTTAGGAGCCCCCCTCACAGCCTCCACCCCGCGCGGTTCTCTCGCGGCCACCTCGAGTTTCGACCATGAAAGCCGAGTCCCAGCGCCCTAAGGGGCGGGAGGATGCCATCGAGGCGTTGAATGCAGCAATCAAGGCCACGGATCTTGCGGAGAAGGTCTCGTGTATAGTACCAGTCAAGATCGCCTTTGGATCCGCCAGCATTCTGCTTACAATGATCAGGGTATGTCTCCCGTTCTCCCGCCAAGATCTGCTCCAGGTTCACACATAGCCAGGACTCAACGACGAACCAACCGGATTACATCGAGCTTGGGTTACTCTGCGCCGATATCTGCCGAGCGCTTGACCAAGGGACGAATGGAAAGAGACCGGGCGAGCTCAGTCAGCCCGTGCATGGTGCGATAAACCAGCTGTCGGTGTGAGTCGAACGAGCGTATCTTGAACTGTCCATAACATTGTCTTCGATTGCAGGACCGTGGTAGATATTCAGAGGAAGCTCGTCAAGCGAGGTAAATGGAGTGCGGTCTTTCGGAATTTCCACGCGAAGAAAGACAAAGAGAAGATCGCCGACTGGAAGTTGGGCCTCGAAAAGACTCTTCAGATCTTCAACGTGTGTTTTGTCGCTAGAGTGATGACCGTTGCTGACTTCCCACTCCCAGAAGGCACTTTCAATAAACACAATCAACACAGATGCAACCGTTTCTGCCGCTCGCCATGATGTCACGAACACCCATACCATCGTTTCCGGCGTCCAGAATGACATTGTGAACACCCCCGCCGTTGTTTCCGACAGTCATCGTAACGCGTTGAAAAGGCCGGAGGATGTGCATGATCAAAATAGGATGGTGAGTACCTTTCTTATTCTACCTGCCAGCCGTCGAGTAACCATTCATCCCTGCCTAGACCCACGCCAGGTCAGCGATCTCGTCTGAAATCGAAACCGATATCTAACCTTTGCATCTAGTGCACCTGGAGGACCATCGCCTCCCTTTCCTAGGAGCACGCATGGAACCGCTCCCGACATTCGTCGGGACGTCCGGGCTATCGTTTCCGAGCTCGAGCGCAACCCTACGAGCACCCAAATTATGGTCTCCGAAATCCATCGTACTATCGTAAAAGGCAAAGGAGTAGATGATAATAAGAACTTGTTGGTAAGCGACACCTGCACGAGTCTAGCCGTCACCGAATGTCCACTCACTGTTGCACAGACTCAGACCAGGTCAGCGATCTAAACTATCGATGGACCCACTGTCTTACACTTAAATGTAGCGTGCCTGGAGAATCCCCACCTCTGCCACCTAGGACGTTCTTCGGACGCGACGAGTTGATCAAGAAGATAGTCGATCTCACTCAGAACCTCACCCCAATCGCCCTCATCGGTGCTGGCGGAATCGGCAAGACCTCAATCGCCCTGACCGTTCTCCATCACGAGCGGATCAAGGAGCGATTTGGTCACGACCATCGATTCATTCGCTGTGATCAATTCCCTGCCTCATGCCCACACCTCCTCCGGCGGCTCTCCAATGTCATCGGCGCGGGCGTCGAGAACCCCGAGAATCTAACTCCCCTGCGGACATTCCTGTCCTCCAAGGAGATGCTTATCGTCCTCGATAATGCAGAATCCATTCTCGACCCGCAGGTAACGGACGCACAGGAGATCTATGCTGTGGTGGAGGAGCTCGGTCGGTTCAACAACATCTGCATTTGCATCACATCCCGTATCTCCATTATCCCGCCGGACTACAAGCGCCTCGATGTCCCAACGCTGTCGATGGACGCCGCACATGACACATTCTATCGCATCTATGACAGCGACGTCGATCGGTCCAGCATGGTCAGCGGTATACTCGAACAACTTGAATTCCATCCACTTTCAATCACCCTGCTCGCCACGGCCGCACACCAGAACAGATGGGACATGGTCCGATTGACCCGGGAATGGGAGCGACGGCGAACGGATGTGCTGCGGACGCAACATAACAAGAGCCTCGCGGCCACGATCGAACTATCGCTCGCCTCCCCCCTGTTCCAACAACTTGGCCCCGAAGCCCGGGCGCTCCTTGGAATTGTCGCCTTTTTCCCGCAGGGTGTTGACGAGAACAACCTCGAATGGTTGTTTCCCACGATCTCGAACCGAACTGATGTCTTTGACAAGTTCTGTATCCTTTCCCTGACGTATCGGAGCGATGGATTTGTCACGATGCTTGCACCACTCCGAGACTACCTTTCTCCCAAGGATCCAAATACATCCCCATTGCTCCGCACGACCAAAGAATACTACTTCGCCCGGATGTCAGTTGTGGTTGACCCGAACATGCCCAACTTCGGAGAAACGCGGTGGATCACGTCAGAGGACATAAATGTCGAGCACCTGCTCGATGTCTTCACGACAATCGACACGAACTCAGAAGGCGTCTGGATTGCCTGTATCAATTTCATGTTGCACCTCTATTGGCACAAGAAACGACTCACGATTCTGAAACCAAAGATCGAAGGTCTCCCGGATGATCATCGTTCCAAACCGGGATGCTTGCTTCAGCTCTCACGGTTGTTTAACTCGGTCGGGAACTATGGGGAGCGCGAAAGACTGCTTATTTATGCCTCGAATCTCTGGAGAGAGGGAGGAAATGACCATGAAGTTGCTACAACATTGGTTGAGCTATCTGGTGCAAATCGGCAAATCGGCCTCAACAAGGAAGGGATCGAACAGGCAAAGGAGGCATCAGAGATCTTCGAAAGGCTCGGTGACACGGCGGAACAGGCACGGTGTTTGATCAGTCTTGCTTGGTCATTGAGTTTAGACAAACAGCTCGACGCCGCAGAAGAAGCCGCATCCCACGCGATCAACCTCCTCCCAGAGAAAGGCCAACAACATCAGGTCTGCGAATCTCACCGCATTCTCGGCAATATATATGGATCCAAGGGCGATACCGACAAGGCGATTCACCATTTCGAGGTAGCCCTCGAAATTGCATCCCCTTTCGATTGGGACGATTCCCTGTTTTGGCTCAATTACGAACTGGCAGCTCTGTTTCGCCGTGGAGGCAGGTTCGACGACGCACACGCTCACATCGAACGCGCCAAGTCGCACACGGCCAACAGCGCATACAACCTGGGCCGTGCGATAGAGCTGCAGGCTTGGGTTTGGTGCGATCAGCACAGACTTGAGGAGGCGAAGTCTGAGATTCTGCACGCCGTCGACGTTTACGAGAACCTTGGGGCTGCGAAGGATGCGGAATGCTGTAGAAAGTTACTCCGGGGAATAGAGAACAGTCTGGCTGCCTCTAATCGATCGTGAGCTCCTGAAAATATTTCCATCTCCTGCGCGGATTGACTCCTCACTCTAAGCTCAGGGAACCGGACGATAGCATCGAGTTCAAGATAATTTTCCCGCAGGTTGTCAAGGCCTCTTCCCTGCACACGCTCATATCGTTACTTTCTTTATTTTTCTCCTCTGCTCACGTACGCACGGGGTGGGCGCAGGTCTACTTATAACCCTAGCACCCCAGGCATCCAAGTAGAATCATAGCATATCCTGACGACCTGGTCACACGATGCAATCTGCAGTCGTCATTCTTCGTCGAGAAGCGTATCTAGTATACAGTCGTCAGAATAAAAAACATAAAGCTACAGTGGGATAAGAGAGGGAAGGAGAGAGATCGGAATGGTATACAGGTAGTGCGTCAAGAGACAAGAGATGCGCAAAGCCGGACCACAAAAGGGAAAGCAAAACGAAGGTTGAAGGGGAGTAGAGAAGGTCAAATATCGAAACCTGGAGAGGAAACGTCCAGACACCAGGGGGGGATCACGGTTTCGGGGTGACTCAAATTTCTATGACCATAGAAAGGCACGTCAGAACCAAGTGAAACCGGCACGAAGGGTGAAACTCACGGATACGGGTTCCTTGTTCTAACACGACGATCTCCACACCAAGTCCTTTCTTCTCAGCCAACGACCTGACCTCAGCCCCGATGACTTGGCTAATAGGCCCGTCATATTGTCCCCCTACATCACTCTTGCAATGCATGACATAAACCGTCACACCATCCAGCATGCCTCGCAGTGAATCAAGGGGAATGGGATTGAGTTTTTTCTTCTTCCTGATCCGGGTATCAGGACCCGTTTTCCCTTCTGCAACGACCACGGAGGCTGACTGAAGATTATTTTTTACCTTATAGACCTCTAGGGCCAAGGCTACGAGTTCGTCGATGAGATGCACAGGATTGAGATGTCCAAATAGCAGACTGTCAGGTCGGTCGGATGTCCACGAGCACTCAATGAAGATCGAAGCAAGGGTGTGTGGGATTTTCGGAGCAGCCGCTTTCCAAACGTTGATGGTTTGGGGTTTCGAAGATATTGAGTCCGGCTCGACATCCCCGAAGAACAAGAGTTCTCGCCCCGTCGCGTCATTCCGCAGGAAGTAAACAGCAGATTCGTAGACGCTCCCAGTTTTCGTGAGACCATGCGTCACGGGCATGGAAGAGACAGACATATCGCGGTTGAGATTGAGATATCCGCGATCTGCGGGTAACCTGTCACAGACGGCAATCAGAACGGCACTCCTCCATCCAGGAACGAACAGGACGCTCACGGAGAGTACACGAGCATAGCGTTCGCGTCCTCTTTCTTGTGGGAAGCAAGTTTTGGCCACAATCGATCGGCGAAGATGACTTCAAGGTCCTTGATGGTCTGTTTCCGGGCGTGGATTAACTTTTGGCCGCCCATAGAGCCCGCAGATAACACGAGGCCGTTCACGTGGTCTAGATGCGAATGCGTGATCAAGTAACACCTTGAAAAAGAAAGAATGGAACACGGCATCGATAAGCAAATGGAATCCCACACCGCAGCCAAGAGACAAAGGCAAGAAGCAGGAAGCCACGGCCCGGGCTTCGCGCCGCAGTAAACCGGCGAGGCATCTTCATGCCTTTTCGTTTCTTGCCGAAGAGATTAGATCAGACGAAACGAACTCACTTCATGTAGGAGAAGATCTGAGCGGCAGTATACGGTTTCCCTGTCCCTCCGTTGATACCAAACAGTTTAGGGTCGGATTTCATGATCGTCTCGAGGGCACCGAGTCCCGAACCTGCGCGAAAACCGAAAACTGAATACGAGACAGCGAGGCGGGGAAGGGGAATGACATACCGGCTTCGAGGCCGACAACAGAATCCTTTTCCCAATTTGATCCTGAGGCTTTGACGAGATATCTGAAACCGATTATTC
>Ga0307512_10006843_pt1 | contig 11433 bp, 14 predicted proteins | sample 14_EM_MG_FD_200267 | JGI IMG/M metagenome (GOLD analysis project Ga0307512, IMG submission 200267) | Populus trichocarpa ectomycorrhiza microbial communities from riparian zone in the Pacific Northwest, United States - 14_EM | ecosystem: Host-associated > Plants > Roots > Unclassified | place... | reverse complement strand
CATAAAATACAAAATCCACTGCTGTGAACGGAGGTGAGGTCGCGTCGGATGTGAGATCGGATCGACCAAGGCTGAGAGTGTGGCAGTGATGACGAGCGAGAGGTTTCCGTGGCCAACGGCACAGTCCGCCCTACAACGGTAGGCACAGTACACTGTGACATCCGGTCTTTAAGACGTGGTAACTTTCTGGAAAGTCAGGCCCGGTAATCAGCCCCCCTACCTTCTGTATAGGGACAGCCATCCCCATCACGATACTATAAATTCGCCTAGGCCTACGTGCAACAGACCGGAAAATCCAACCGAGACCTGTGGACCAGAATGGTTTCAATTCAAGTGGCAACTTGAGGACCGGGCCACAACAAGATCAAACGTCCTACCGAGCGGATCCGAGGTTAGTGGCCATGGCAAATGCGCTGATGTGGAAGTTAAGACGCGACGTGGACGAGTTGATAAGGGTTTGATGCGAGAACTTTGACGGCTTGTCAGACAATAAGAACACGTTTCTGGCCCGGAGGTGTGGTACTTGGTCTGTTCACGTGATCGCGTTGGGGGAGGAGTGCGACGTTTACTGGTGGAACCGTGCGGTGGCCCCGACTGGAGGAGCTCGATGATCGCTGGGGTGTCGTTCACTAGGTTCAGGTTGTCCGCAAAGTTTGAGGAGCCGCGCTTAGGGTCCTTCACCTCGTCGAGGTGGAAGCCGCCGCCGAGGAAATGGAGGGCCTGCGTGAGGTACGGCGCATGTAGAGTCGGTATGTCGAGATCGACGGCCGCGACGACGAACAGACCACTGCTGTGGCAGTGGCCGTGGCACCAGCACTACCTCCGCGGCATATCACGTACTCTGGTGGGCCCGCCGCCCTTGCCACGCCCGGTGAATTACACATGTTTGTTAGTTTATTTGAAACGGACGGGTGGGGTAGGAGGGAAAATGCTTTTTTTTCGGTACCGTTTTTGGGAAGCTGTGAGCCTGGCGCCGTGACCTGGATCGGCATCGTGTCAGGAGGCTCCGTGACTTCGAATAGGACAACGGGGTCAAATGTGACTATGTGAGATGAGCGTCGGCGGGGATCTGCGTGCCAACACGCCCTTCGGTGAGCACTAGACTTGCAGAGAGAAAAATGGGATACTTCAAATTTCTCAAATGTTTGGCATACTTTGATTAAGCTTGTGATATCTCCCAAGTTCCAAGTGGGGATCCGGGGTGTTCCCAGTCACGAGTAGGGGCAATGACATCCAGGGACCAGAGTTTGAAGGTGGGCATGTCAAAATCGATAAATAGTCATTCTTCGCTTCCCAGTCTCTCATATACGACGGCAGAGATCCAACCCAAATCAATGTCCATGTTTTCGACACGGTTTTCTTCACGTTTTCGCTTGTGTGTTACCAATCACAGTGGAGAGTTGCCTCGGAACGTCTAAAACTGCGCTTTGCATAGAAGATTCGCAATCGGGTCCTCGGCCTGGCCCCCCCAAAAGGGGCATGAATTATAGGGCGATGATAGCGCTATGGTGCCTTTATGGTATGGGCAATGGAAGCTAAGGTAGGTAATGGGGGTGCCAACCGTGTGCAGTGACCCTGGAGCTCGCTTAGTCAGCCATCTCACCAAAGTGTTCCGACTGTGTTCCGTGACTCTTGCAGTAATTGAGCGTTCGGCCTGTCATTTAAACTAGTGAGTGAAGGGCGTCATGATTTATCTTTACTCGTGAATCCATTATCGGCCTTGGTCTATAATTTTCTCGGCATGCCACCCCAGAACCCAATCTGGTACGATCCTTCATTTGCCCCCCACCCCAAGTGAACCTTGAACGTCTCGCAACAAGTCTTCCAGCTGCACCATTTCCTAGGTCATCATTCTCAACAGGGTTGACGTTCCTGCCCCCGATGCTCAAGTCGGTTCCCGTGTTCGTTTCGTCGCCATCCGCATGGTGTCCGAGGGACTGAGAAAAGTCGAGATTCGCTGTGTTACGGGACCCACGGTTTGATAGCTGGCTATTGGTTGTCCTTTCAAGTGAGGTAACTCGCCTAGGCCGTGACTGGCGACGATGCCCCAACGTACCGCGACGCGAACTTCTTCGTCCGTTGGCTTTCTCCTTCCATGCCTGCTCTATACATAGACTGATGCAGGCTGCACGGGCTGATCTGGGATGCATAACAAGGGATTGTTGCCCGACGGGCTGGTAGAATGGTCATTTCTAAGCGGGATTGTCGGCCTGTAGCGTGCAACTTCCTTGAGCTGAATGATTCACGCCTTCAACGGATGACACTCTCACTGAGGCGCGGAGCGCGATCCGGTCTCTCTGCTACTAGTATGGTCCGCTCCCTCTGGCTGCCAGTGGCGCAGGCCCCCATTTAAAGCCCTCCTTCATGGGGTTCATCACAGGCCATCCGCCCTTCTACCCATTTCATATATCTTCTTGTAGTTCTTCGGCTCCTCAGCGATGTCATCCAGACCATCCTCCAAGTTCATAGACCAGACCTCGGACGGTCATGTCACCACGTCCTCCAGGCCGCCCTCTAAGTTCTTTTCCCGTGTCTCGGTCGGTCATGTCTCAGATGATTTCTATTATCTGCTTATAGCTACTGGTCAGACTCTCAATCCGATTAAGTCTGCTGGCGCTGCACCGTCCACTGACAATGAGGCCGCCATGAGAGACTTTCAGGCAGCGGTAAGCAATTTTCCTACATCCTCGTGCCCGTGCTTTGGCTGAATTTCTGCGAACAATTCAACCATCAGTTCAAGAAGACCGTCGCATCATACCGCGAGCCCTCCGCATTTGTGAGTGTCCGATCGTGATACTTGTTCTCTGATGTAATGCAGTGATAGGCGGCAGCTATCGATGCGTTCAAGCATATTAACTCGATTGATGACCGCAAGATGGCCGTAAGTTTTTGGCGTCAGTCATGGTATATTGCTAGATCATCTGACATGTGAGCCACGTTCCGCAGCTCGAGCACCTTGTCTCGTTCCTGTCCAAACATGCAGACGGGATCCTCAAGGACCAAGTTGACGAGCTCCAGAATAAGCTCATTGAACTCCGTTCGTTACTCCTTGCCTCCTCGTTGCATGTACCTATGCCTCGCTGATGGTGTGCCCCGCGTACTATAGTTTACGACGACCTGCCCCACCCTCCGGCGACGTATCTCGGGGCCAAATACTCGTATCGTACGGCAGATGGCTCTTATAACAATATTTGCGATCCGAAGATGGGCAAGGCCGACGAGCCGTATGCGCGCAGCGTACAACAGACGCACCCTCTGCCACTCAACATGCTCCCTGATGCTGGCCTCGTCTTCGATACACTCCTCAAGCGTGAAAAGGTTCAGGGCCCTAGTCACCTTTCATTTGTCGACCACAGTTAACGTGCATGGATTCAGTTTATCAGGCACCCTGCCGGACTATCTAGCTTTATGTTTTCGTTTGCTGCACTTGTCACCCATACGTAGGCTTGATCACGGTGTTTTCATGTTGGCCTGTGTTAACTGACTCTTCGAAAAGCGTGTTTCGAACATCTCACAAGGACGTGAACATCAACGAGTCGTCTTCGTATGTCGACCTGTCACCACTATACGGTAACAACGAAGAGACGTTGAACAAGATTCGTGTGCGTGATGGGCGAGGGCTTATCCTCCCAGACACGTTCGCGGAGGATCGGCTTCTCTTGCTTCCACCTGCTGTCTGCGTTTTGCTCGTCTTGTTCAATCGCAATCATAACGTATGTGCTTGATTCTGTGACGCTGTTCTTTACTTATGGAACGTCATGGTTAGTACATTGCTAACAAGCTACTTGAGATTAACGAGCGTTGCACCTACATTAACCCGGACGATATTCCTCTGGAGGATCCGCAACGTGTAAAGAAACTCGCGGAACAGGACGAGGACATCTTCCAGACGACGCGTCTGATTAACTGTTCTTGGTTTGGAAGTGCCATCTTTTCGGATTACTTTCATAGTATTCTCGGCCTCGTTCGCCAAGGTACCTCGTGGACATTGATTTCCTTTGGTGTGGGTGGTCCTCTCTAGTTATTCTACTTCATTCCGGCTGATAACACGCTCTCAGGAATTCCGCGATGCGGATCACAAGCTCTTTGAACGTGGTCGTGGCAATGTATGCAGTGTTGAGGAAAGTACTTTTCAACGTCAGTCATGACTTGTGACAGACGATGCTATTGTAGTTCAATTGTTTGTACCGGTGGCATGCGACTATGTCCCAAGCTGACGAGAAATGGGTCGAGCAATCGATGGGTCACACTTTCCCGCACAAGTCCGTAGATGACGTAGGTTATAGTCAGGCGTACCCATTGACGTATTCACCCACAACGACCCATAGCTTACCATCGAGGATTTCAGAGACGCCGTTCGGAAGATTCAGAAACAAGACCCAGATCTCTCTCATTGGACCTTCGGAAAGTTGGTACCCTGATCGGAGACATTTCCAATATGTGTAATGACGTCCTTTCTAGTTTGAAACGCGGGCCGGACGGAAGATTCAAGGATAGCGATCTCGCGGGCATCATTAAGAATGCGTACGTAGCACCTCTAGGTAGTGCGCGGTAGTTATGCTAATAATGTACTAGGATCGAGGATCCAGCTGCATCTTTCGGTGCCCGTGGCACGCCCCATCTCATGAGGCTCCAGGAGATCATGGGAATTGAGTCGAATCGCCGCTGGGGTGTCTGTTCGTTAAATGACTTCCGCAAGGTATTCCATTTTCTTTTTATCTCAGTAACGTATGACATCAAACTTCGCCGTAGTTCATTTGCCTCAAACGTGGGTGTGAAGCATTTTGACTTGCCCCGAGCCTGAGCCCACACATGACCTACAGCTTACTCAAGTTTCTTGGAATGGAACTCCAATCCCGAGATTGCCGAGGCTGCTGAGCACCTCTACGGAAATATTGACAATCTTGAACTTTATGTTGGCCTACAAGCTGAAGAGGCAAAGCCCGTCGTTGATGGTGCCGGTCTTTGCCCTGGTGAGTTCGCGTCTCCTGTTGTCATCGCGCTCTCAGTTGTTTGCGCCTCGCAGGATACACAATCAGTCGCGCTATTCTCAGCGATGCCTTCGCTTTGACGCGAGGAGACCGCTTCTTCACTTCGGATTGTACCCCCTTCAACTTCACTTCGTGGGGTTTCGCAGACAGCCAGCGTGATCCGAAAGGCCCAGGAAATGGAAGCATGCTTGGTCGTCTCATCCTTCGTTGTCTTCCAGGACAGTTTATCGAAAATAGCACTTACGCTTGGTTCCCACTTCAGACTCCCGAGTCGATGAAGGTATTCCTTGGAAATTTAGGCACTGCTGATCGCTACAGCTTCAATCGCCCTAGCGATCTGCCTGTCACAGCCATCGCTAGCCATTACAATGATGTTCGACAAATCTTGGGCAGCGATCAATTCCGCCCTCCTTATGGCGACAAAGCTGCACGGGTTATTTCCGGTGAAGGGTGCGTCGTTGTGGCAGACAAGTACCGTTCTCGCTGAATGAACTATCATGACAGGTTCTTTCTCGCATCAGATAACGACTCGGAGAGTCAACGAGACCAGCGGGAAATTCTGCGTATTTTGCAGGCATCGCCGGACCAGGCTGACAAGATTGCGCATCACTTTTACGAAAGGACTCGCAAATTGATCGTCTCCAAGTCATACATCCTCTCTGATAAAAGGGTCAGATTTGTGGAGATTATTAGCGATGTGCTGCGCTACGTCCCACTGTACTGGACCGCGACGGAGTTGGTATGCAATTGTAGGAACTTTCCTAACTAAAGTCGCTGACGGTTCAATCGAATCAATATAGGCAGGCTTGACGTTGAAAGTGGATGAACATTCACCGGGAGATTACACCGAATCCCAACTGTATGACATGATCACAGATATATACTCGTATGTGCTCTTCCCGACGTGGCCCGTTTCTCCCATGGCAAACGCGCCTACAGCTTTCTATTCCTGGACGCTGATCCATCCAAGTCAATGATCCTGGAAGAAAGGGTCAAGGAGCACATCAAGGATCTCCGACGGAATATCAAAGCGAACATCCTAGAGGACGTTGGTGGGAGGGTGAGACATGCGATTTCTTGACATGGTTCTGCATTTACACAGCGTCGTAGCGTTCCATCGCAGGACTGGTTGATACCTTCCAGTCGTTGTTTTCCACGAAGGCAAAAAAACATAAGCTTTCTATTGCGGAAAGCTTGTTTGCGAATGGTTCCTCGGTGGATCGAACTACGAATAACGTCCTATCTCTCTTGGTTGGCGCATCAGTCGAGCTCTCCCAATGTGAGTGCGCTCTTTCCCTTGGAAGACGTAGATTGAGCAGAGTTTTCTTTTTAGCTATAATCAACGTTGTGAATTTCTACTTGGACCAGCCCAACGTGGTCAACCAACTCAGGGCATCTGGCGCCGAGAATCGTGCACTCGAGGGCTACATCTATGAAGCCATGCGTAAGTGTTATAACTCTAATATGATGTTATTAGCAATGATGTTTCCCTGAATCTGATGCAGGTATTGATCCACCTTTCCGTGGTGTCTATCGTATGTTATTGTTTTTCTTCCCTCAAAATTTCCCTGACCCTTGCATCTGCACAGGTGAATCCTTGGTCGACCAAACAGTTGGGAGCCTGACACTGTCAAAGGGGCAGCGTGTATTCGTCGACCTTTCACATGCTAACCACGACGTATGTTCCTGAATGATCCACACGTCCTCGGCATTGATGGTATTACAGCCTCATGTGTTCTCTGACCCAAGGGCTGTCAACGTCAATCGAGAGCCGAAGGATCGATACCTGACTTGGGATGGCGTTACCCGTTCACTCGGTGTTGAGCTGACAACGAAGATCATGAACCAAGTGCTGCGTGCTGTATTTGAGTTCGAGGGCATCCGTCGCAGCCCAGGCCTCTCTGGCACGCTCAAACGGTACAAGGTCGCTGAAGGGAACGCGCTCCTATACGAATATCTCGGTGTGGATCACCTGCCAACTGTGTGGCCGAATACTATGGTCCTCCAGGTGAGCCTGCGCCTAACACTGTATATTTTCCTAGGATATGTCTAACACACGATGGTCTGGAATAGTACGATGTTGCCGTTGCGCAGACATCCAACAATAGCGCGTGAGTGGTGCTTGTGCAGCTCTCGTGTCTATTATGATCAGGGTCCCGAATGCTTCTCAAGGTGAGGCATGACCACGTTGGTTTCTATCGAACGATTGTGATGAGATTGTCATCCAGCTGTTATGTACGATTACCATTCTACCACTCTTCTCTGATGTGTCGGGCCTCTGTGACATGTCACTAATTCTACACGTCCAGCTGAACCTGGGAGGACATTCAGCCCCTGCAGGGATGTAGAGTCGTGCAGGCCATTATGTCTCTTGTGTTAGTTGTATCTAGTCTAAGTGTTGGGAAATGTCATTCCTTGATCCATACAGACATGCAGGGTCGACGTTCATGCACCTACCCTGTCATGCATTAAGAGCACGTACCTGGCCCGGGGATAGCAAGTCGAGGGCGTTGTGATGTATGGTCAGCTCACGTGATCGCGTTTGGAACCGCAACGCAACGTTTACCGGTGCGGATCTGAGCCCTTTGGTGGCCCCGGCCGGAGGAACTCGATGATCGCTGGCGTGTCATTCACTAGGCTTATGTTTTTCGTGAGGCTTGGAGAGCCATGCTGAGAGCCATGTGCCACGTCGAGGTAGAAGCCGCCACCGAGGAAATGGAGGACGACCTGCGAGAGGAATAGCGCTTGTGGTCTCGGCGCGTCGAGATCGACGGCCGCGACGACAAACGCGGACCACTGCCGGGAAGGTTCGGACTTCCGCGGCATAGCGCGATCTGCGGTGGGCCTGCCATCGCTTCGACACGCCCAGTGAATTAAATATAGGTTAGTGTGTGAGATAGACAGGTAGGGTAGGGGAAGAGGGGAATGGATGCTTTGTTTCGGTGCGGTTTTGAGGAAGGCGCGTGGGCCTTGCGCGGTGACCTGGATCGGCGCCATGCCAGCAGGGTCAGGAAACGTGACCCCGAACAAGATAACGGGGTCAAAGGTGAGATGAGCGTCGGCGGGGACCTGTGCGCCAATCCCCTCAGTGAGCACCGGATGGCGAAGGAGAAAGATGGTGCTGGCGGACTTTGGACCTCGAATGTTTAGCGCACTTTGGCAAGGCTTGTGATATCGGTATTCCCTGTCGCGAAAAGGACAAGGAAGCCGGCGGGGAGAAACGACGTCCAGGGTTTGAAGGTGTGTCGAGCGATGGCCTGGAATGTTTCGCACTTGTCGCTTTTCAGTGTCCCATTACTCGATGGCCGAGGATTCAACCAAGGTACGGCTGACTCAGACAGAGGTTGCGCTCGCTTAGTCAGCTACCGGACACGAGTTGCAATCCCCGAAGACCCGATGTCAGAAATCAGAACAGCCACTACTCTTGACTCAGCTATCGGAACGCCCGCTGATGGATTTAATTTCTGTTTTACCTGGTCACTGATTTTCTAGGTTATTAAACGCATCGTTGCCTGACACTCGTTGGGTGAAGTGCATGTCGAAGCGTCGAACATACTCATAGAACAGGTGAAGGAGCTAGCGGATTCCCCGACTTCAGTTTAGGTCCATCGTGAAGCATGCATCAATGAATTCAAAAATATAGCGTTGCCGGTTTCGCCGGAGGCGCACGCTGTGCTCCGCTAAGCACGGGGGTCCTCCTTAGTTGCGCTCGCTATCAGCATAGATCAATCGGTTTCTGTGATAGATAGGAATATTCCTGATGCGCCGTTCGCGGTATCCCTGCTTTTCCCCTGTCGTGATCATGCGATGCCAGACAGATGTCCGAACCCAAAGGAAGTTTGTTCGTTCCATCATCCTATTCAACCGGGTCGTTTTGTCATGATCCTGTGCTGTGTGATCCCCTCTATATAATCTGCCCCTCCGGCGTCCCTCGATCTCCCTCGTGCACTCTTTCCTCATCATGTCTCTCACGACTCAAGCCGTCAACGTCGCTCTGGCGGTCCTCGCCCTCTGGCTCCTCAAAAAGGTGACAGAGAAGAAGCCTTTAGGACGCCCAATCCCCGGCCCAAAGGGTTGGCCAATTATCGGCAACCTTCTGGACGTTCCAACCGAAGTCGAATACAAGGTATTTTCCCAGTGGAAGCAGAAATATGGTGAGTCGATCAGAACACCGTTTTGCGGCTAGACGGTCTCATGATCGATTACCTCACAGGCGACCTCATCCAATTGACGGTTCTTGGGCAACCCACTATCATCATCAACTCACCCCAACTCGCAACAGAAATTCTTAGCAAGAAGAGTGCGATCTACTCGAGCAGGCCCCACCTGACGATGGCCTGCGACCTCGTCGGATGGAAGGACATCCTCGTCCTCCTCAAGTACACCGATAAATTCAAGGCATGCCGGCGCATGTTCCAATCCGTCATTGGCACCCGCGCTAGCGTCGATAAGTTCCGGGACTCCCTAGAGGAGGAATCCGCGCTGATGCTCCGCCGCTTGTTGGACGAGCCCACGGACTTTGTCGGCCCGGTCCGCAAGTGCGTCTTATCTCCCTTGATGCTGACTGTGCTGTGTTGATTGATTGATTTTGGTACTCTTTAGGGCGGTGGGCGTCATCATCCTTCGGATATCCCACGGTTACAGGCCCAAGACCGAGAACGACGAATTGGTCCGCATCGCCGACGAGGCGACGGATCAGCTCAACGTCCTCCTCTCCCCCGGTCTCTTCGCAGTCGACTTCCTCCCCTTCCTCCGCCACATCCCAGAATGGTTCCCAGGCGGTGGCTTCCACAAGATCGCGCGCGAGTGGCGGGACACGCTGGTTGATATGACCGACAAGTCGTACGAATTTGTGCTCGACCAGATGGTGCGTATCTTCGAAGGTTGACAAGTTTGTGTTTGGAGATTCTAAAACTCTTTCCACATTCGTTGTAGGCCAAGGGAACTGCAGTCCCCAACTTTGTCACGAATCTGCTCGAGGGCCGCAAGGTGACTCCCCAAGAAGCGGAAGAGATCAAATGGGCCGCGTCCAGTCTCTACTCTGGTGGTGCTGACACTGTAAGAACACCTAATTCCCCATTAAACAGTTCGCTCACTCACCATTTACATAGCCCGTCTCCGCTATGACCTCGTTCCTGCTCGCCATGACCATGTACCCTGAAGTCCAAAAGAAATGCCAAGCCGAGCTCGACGCCGTCGTTGGCAACGACCGGCTTCCCACATTCGCGGACCGCGACTCGCTCCCGTACCTCGCCACGACGCTCAAGGAAGTCATCCGCTGGGGCCCAACGACCCCACTCGGCGCGCCCCACTGCGTCGAGCAGGACGACGTGCACAACGGGTACTTCATCCCCAAGGGCTCCATCATCATGCCCAACATCTGGTACGTCCCTTTCTTTCCCGCATTTTGCGTCTCGTCCCTTTTGTGCTTTCGCTTCACTGGCGTGCTCACACAAACAACAGGCACTTCTTGCATGACCCGGAGGTCTACAAGAGCCCGATGACTTTCAACCCGGACCGCCTGATTTCCCGGCCCGGAAAGCCCGCCGAGCCTGATCCATTCGACGTCGCGTTTGGCTATGGACGCCGGTGCGTCGTCTTGTCACGCGTTATACGCCTGCTCGCTACACCCAGACTCACGTGTCCCTCTCAGCGCATGCCCAGGTTCACAACTCGCTCAGTCTATGATGTTCATCTTTGCCGCGACCGTGCTCTCCGTCTTCAACTGCGAAAAGGTAGTGATCAACGACGTCGTCCAGGAGCCCAGGAACGAATTCAGCAGCGGTGTCCTTGTGTATGTTCCCCTTCATCTTTCCTCTCACCGATTCCATGCCATTTTGTTTTTCTCAACGCAATTTTTTGTATGATCGATAGGCGTCCCAAGCCATTCCAGAGCATGCTCAAGCCGCGCTCGGCAAAGGCCGAGTCCCTCGTTCGCGCACTCGACCTTCCAGATTACTAGACTGCCCGTACGAGATGAGATGAAAAACATTTGATAGACGGAGCTAGATGGGTTGGAGGTCGGACTGGCTTGCTGGCAATTTGTAGGCTAACTACTTACGCTATTTCTCTTATGCACTTGGATTATTTCTTGTATTCCACTGAATATTAACGCATTTAATATTTCTCGCTTGGGGCAGTGTTTCTCGGGCGATGTTGCCTGTCAGTGATCCGGGGGATAACATCCAACAACTTGAAGATGCCGAGGTGCTTGTTGTCTGTATTGCCACGTCGCAGTGATGTTCAGTGACCTTCTTGTGATTTTGAGGTCGAGAGTGTATAGTTTCCGAAACGGACGTTCACGCTGGCTCCGAGTCGGTATTTCGTCTTCCATACTAGAACTCGGCCAACTCACGGACTCGAGCCCTGCAAACTTAACTCTTATACTCCAATTCACCGCCCACCGACAACCAATTATTTTATCATCAACTCATCGCAACTC
>Ga0307512_10006842_pt1 | contig 11435 bp, 11 predicted proteins | sample 14_EM_MG_FD_200267 | JGI IMG/M metagenome (GOLD analysis project Ga0307512, IMG submission 200267) | Populus trichocarpa ectomycorrhiza microbial communities from riparian zone in the Pacific Northwest, United States - 14_EM | ecosystem: Host-associated > Plants > Roots > Unclassified | place... | reverse complement strand
GAGGTCCGTCGTCAGCTGTTCATCGTTGGAGTCACGTCGTCGTGGTGGTGGTGGTGGTGGTGGCGGTGGCGGGGAGACGTACGCGGGTTACGAGCCATGCCTGTTCGGTTCGTCAGATGGATGGATGGAAGGGAGGCAGGGAGACGTCGGTACCTCCACGACGCGTATCCACATTGTTTTTGTCCCTGTTGTTTCTTCTCTGGTGTTGTGGAGTGGGGAAGATGGGAAAGACGGCGTTGGTTGGGGTTGGGTGGTGGTTGTGGGTGGCATGATGGGTTGGGGGGATTTGATCACAAAGCCGTGCGCTAGTATCCAACTAACCTGGTCCGACGTTGCGTAACCGCGCGGATGTGTGGACTAGTACTACTCAACAAGAGCGACGAAGCGTGCCGCACTCTGCATCTTCCCTTTTGTGGAATCCTCTCATCCCCGTGATAAAGAAGGCATCCATCATTCCTGTTGTGACTATAGTGCAGAACACCATGTCTACAGCCTGCACGTAGCAGTTTCTCAACTGAAGGCAATATTCATTCACGAATGATTGTCTCGGGTTCCCCAAAGCTCGGGCTAGTACTTATGGACACTGTTACTGGTACGAACAAAAACACGAAACCCGCTCCCATCTACAGAAGAAAATAAAAAGCCACACGCCCAGCAGTGTCAAGATGCAGAGGAAGTAACTTTTTGCTAGAAGTTAAGTGAGAGGTCCTGAATACCCCAGTGCTGCAAAAAAAGTCAGTGTCTGAACGAAGGAGCTACAATGTAGGGCGAAAACATACCTTCTCGGTGGAAAACGTCAAAGGGGTGTCCTCCTTCCAGCCGTCGTCGAAAGCGGTGAACAGAATCACGTCTTTGCCCTGGGTGTCAAGAATCGACTTGATGGCGATAGCCTGGTTCTCCTTGCTGGGGATAGCCTTGGAGTTGCGCGAACCTTGAGTCGGCCAGCCGGTCTCTGCAGAGGTACATCAGCATCTTATATCGCACGGTTTGCATCGTGGAGAAGAGTGGGTAGACTTACCAGTGATGACGATTGCCTTGTCGCCGCACACTTTGGCAATCTCCTTCTTCATGTTGTTCAAAAACTCTCCGGTTCCCTCGGCCGCAACGTTTCCATCAAAGAACGAGTGGCAGTTGGCCGCAACGTAGTCGGAGGCTTCGCAGATGGCGGGGTTACCCATTATGGCAACAAAGGTGTCGATACCGACGACGGGGCCGGTGTATCCGACATCCGCGCGGCGGAGACGCTTACGGCTGGCATTGATGATGCCGGCAAAGTCGCTCGCACTCTTCCTTCCAAAGTTGACAACCTCATTGCCGATCGCAACGGTGTGAACGGTGTCCCAGTTTCCGTCGACGTACTTGATAAGGGTCTCCAGCTCTTCGAGAGGCCTGTCCATGTTCCAGACACCGGGCATGATCTTGATTCCGTGGGGCTTCGCAGCGGCGATAACGTTCTGGATCTGGCTGCAGTCCACACCGTAGAGACGGATGGGGCTGTAATCCTTGAGCAAGGCAATGTCGGCGGCCACCTCTTTCGTGGACTTGCAGCTGTGGTCGGTGTGGTAGGGCGAGTAGACGATTCCAGGCTTGCTGCCACCTCCGGCCGGGTAGGTTCCCGGCACGTATGGGGTGCCGGTAGCAATCGGCTTGGACGAGGTGGAAGACGACACGACAGAGACTAAAGTCGTAGCAGGCTTAGGGGCCTTCGAAGTGGTAGCGGGCTTAGGAGACTTTGACAAGGTTGCCGGCTCGGGTTTGTATACCGATGAAGCAGGGCTAGTGGTGACGGCCGAACGGGTAGTTTCAGCTGGCGGCTGATACACTGCGGTTGAAGTTGGTGGGATCACAGTCTCCGCTTTGGGGCTCTTCACGGCGCGAGTTTTCGTCACCACCTCGGTTGCAGTGACCGGTGGTCGAGTGCCATAGACCGTAACGGTCAGGGTATGCGGAGCGTTCGGGTCAACAGTGTTTCCACGCTGATCGACCCAGACAGTCACTGTAGAGTAGCAAGTAGTAACCTTGGGAGCTTCGGCAACCCGCTTGTGAAGGGCAGCATGTTTCCGCCCTGGTAACGCAAGGGTGAGATACACGTGCAAAAACCACACTGGGAGGAATGGGTACGTACTGTGGGACGAAGCAGAGACCACCGAAGCAGCAGCCAAGGCCGCAACCGAGAGATTGATCAAGGACTTTCCAAACATTGTAGATCTGGGTCGGGAGATCGGTCAAGATGGTATATAGGATGTAGCTTGTTGAGGATATATGGCTAGTATCTCGTTGCTTCCGTAGATTCGACCTGATTTTGTGTTGTTCGTGCGTGCGGTTCGCAAGCTGTGTGTCCCGTGTGCCGCTGTTCTGGACTTCTGCTCTCAAAGCAAAGGAAGGTCGGTGTTTTTCAAAAACAGAAAGAGTGTGTTGGGATTGAATGAAGGAGAGTGGGTTTTCGGTGGTGAACTAGCCACACACAAAAGAACGAAGGGAAAGTGGAGTGAGAGGGAAGAACGAACAACGACCTCGCAGAGACGATGTTGGGAAGATGGGGTGGGAGAGGAAGGGGGAAGGAAGGAAGAAGAGCGGGAAGGGAACGTAGGGTAATATAGATTGCTCTGCTCCGCATGGCACTCAATATGTGTGGGGCATAGGATTCTGGCTGGGCGGGTCTTTTTCCGGGTCCATGATCGGACGAAGGATGGTTTGCCCGCTAACGCAGGGGTTCAAGGGGTTTCGCAGACTGCCATGTTACAGATTTTTGGGCGCTCTGTCCCGAGGGGAGTTGCGAGCGAGCACACATACATATGTATGTATCTGGCCGTCTTCCGCCCCTGGCGCAACGCCATCCGTGCCGGGAATCATCGATGTGCGTCCAACTGCGCCGAAGCACACACCACTGGTAGACCGTGCCTTGAGATCCCATTCTCGAATCGTACCTGCATATACTCTACAAGCGTCCAAGCCGCAGCGGCGCCTCGCCGTATGTGTGGCACTATGCGCCGCGCTCTTATCACGGGCACTACGTACTCCGCCCCACAGTGGCGCACGCAGAGCACTCTGCTACGGCGAATCCTCCCCTCTGTTCCGTGCGGTGCCTGCCTTTCGCGCACGCATGCCCGCATGAACCGAGTTTGTCGTGCCGCACCGTATCGTTCCGTGTTGTTTGCCCCGCGGTTGTGTGTCTGTGCTTCCTGCCGTTCCCCTCCCTTTTAATATCCCATCCAATCGGTAAGCGCGCACCAGTCGGACTAGGTTAGGTGAGACCCCGACCGAGAGTCCCCGGTTTTCCGAGTAAGAAAAGGTCTACAATGCCAGAACATTCGCTAAAAAAGCCCACAATGCCACAAGGGCCCCTCCATGCCGGGTTTTAGTAAGGATTTTCTCGGCTCGGAATATTGTGGGAAGGAGCTGAAGAGCAGTTAACCGTCGCCTGTCAGCTCGCCGCTCGCCGCTCACGACGTCGTCAGTTCGTCCGCCACCTGCAGCCCCGCCTGTCCCGTCTCAATGGTGCTGCAGGAGGGTGTCCGATTCCCCCGTGACGTTCCGTGCGGCCATGCGATTGCCGTCATCCAAGGATTCCGCGTTGCTGCGAACGAAGGCCGTCGGCGCTCAGCTCGCCCGATGAAAATTGGTGGAGTTGTTTGTTGAGTTGTAGAACTGGTGATGTTGGTCACGGCGTTGGCGGGGGGTGAATCCTCAGCCCCGCCTGCCATACACTCTTCCCGTATCTCCCCACAATATTCCGAGCCGAGAAAATCCCCAGATACCCAAATCTGGCATGGACCTTTTCAGCGTATATTCCGGCACCGCAGACCTCTTCTCCCTTCCGAAAGTAATTAGACTATCCAAAGTGTAGAATCGAGACTCCTCGGGCCGCATAGACACTCAACACACTTCGGCACTGCCCCGTGCGTGCCTCGACCACGCCCTCGACCTCGTCCTCGGCCCAGATAGCTGGGACTCGCGCTCTCATCGTCCAGCCAACGAGCACACATGTGCCTGATTACAAACGAAGCCAAGCATTGGCTCCAGCTCCAGTTGTTTCTGCTCCTGGATATTCCGCATCGCCAAGAAAGAAGGGCATGCAGCGCAAATGAAAGGAGGAGAGCTCTTGGGCCTTCAGGCATGCGAATGGCGGGCTTCGGCTTCGGCTTCGGCAGGATGTTCCACATGGCGCAGCTCTGCGGTCTTGGGGTCAGTATATACTGCTATAGACCAGTATGTAGTTGGCGAAGTGTGTACTACCTACCATCCACGAACTCGCCATTCATAAAAAAAAATATTGATTTGCTCGCATCGCAAGCGGTGGCGAAACCCGTACGTGGAATTACCGTCGGTTGTAGTACATGCGTGTTTCGAGTACATAGAGATGTTGCCTCAGCGCCGCGCGGCGGTGTTGCCAACATTCAGACGAGGGATTAGTACTATGAGTACAGCGCCTTGTCCTGTGTTGCCCAATGTTCGCATAGCCGTCTTTCACCTCCCCCCCTCACCACCACTACGGTCGCGATTTTTGGCCGAAACTGAAAAGAGACATAACAGCAAGACAAAAAAAAAGTATTTGCTACCAGCAGGGTTCGAACCTGCGCGGGTTTCCCCAATGGGTTTCAAGTCTCAATAGATAAACTTAAGTCCACCGCCTTGGACCACTCGGCCATAGTAGCATGTTGTTTCCAAAGCATAAACAGCACCCTTGACCAGAAATTTCTTAGTTCGTGGAACCCGTTTGCACCGCCACCTCGTATTTTGCGCCAAACTGGCGTACCCCTCCCCCGCCTGACTGACAGACCTATGTAGGTATGTATCTACCTAGATATGTGCGTGTGTATGTATGCCGGAGCAGGAGCCCACGCCTGCAGGAACCCGAACCTCCCACTTACATAGTTACACAAGTACTCTAAATATTTTCCTACCGCATCCCGGCCAACATCCCAGACCGCGCAGGTACCGTAGCACTCCAGGTTGGATCCACAGACCGAGTCGCTGCAGTATTTCGAAGACGCACGCGGTCCGCCCGAGTACCGCATATGTTACTTCTTCAATGCCGGCGCGAATCAGCTTTGCGGACATGTGCGGGGACTTTCCCTATCCCCGTCCGCGTGATCGAAACGCGGGGCGGCGGGGGAGCTTACATAGGCAGTGGCCGTCGTCTCGAAATTACTGCCGACCAGCATTAGGATACATATCCTTCAGGCACGGCGCCCACGGAGTATGTCGACATATGCTCAAGGATAGGAGTGTCCTGCAGTAACGGCTCCCTGGTTGATTACCTATGCTATCGACGGAGCGATTGTCGGCTTGCCGAGCTCGGCACAGGTTTCTATCCGTATATACGCCCCTCCAACCGCTAGCCACCGCCGAGTGGAGAAGACTTTGGTGCGTTACCTGGATCCCGACTTGACGAGCTGGTCAGCTTTCTGAGATCGCCATCAGCCGCGTCTCCTGGTATCGAAGGGTGCTGCTCTACTACGATCAGATACCCCGCTGACGGCAAAGTAGTGGGACAGACAAACAACACTGCGAGTGCTCGAAGAATATGGTCAGGCGTTTTCCGTTGATCTCTTCACTTCTTCATGGGCAAACCTCCCGCCCGCTTTGGCTGGAGTACAACAAATGGAAGAATCACCCGGTGCATCGACTCGCCTCTCTCGAGTGGAAGCCGACCGTTCATTCGTACGACCAAGAACAGACATCATCGATTAGGTGTAGTAGAGTATCGATCTATTGGATCCAAGCGCAAATCCCCCTTACAAGACCAGAGCACCAGCAGCGCCAACAACAGCCATGACACCAAAGTTGACAGCGTTCATTCCCGCCGCGCCAGTGGCAACAGCAGCAGCGGAGCTGGCGACGCCCGAAGCCGACCCGCGAGGGCCATCACAGTGCCAGTGGCTTCCGTGGGCGACACAGCCGACGGACTCGGTGGGGCTGGGAGTAGCACTGTGGCTTCCACTCGCGTGGTCGTCGTCGTCGTCGTCGTGGTCATCGCCGTGGTCGTCCGCGTGGGCAGTCGCAGATGCGAGAGCGGCAGAGCCAGAACCAGTGGGGCTGTTTCCGTCAGCGGGAAGTGGCGGCAACGGAGGAGGACGGGGAAGCGTACCAGTCCCAGTGGTCGCCGTGGGCAACGCAGCCGGCGGATTCGGTGGGGGAAGCTACTTTATGTTAGCCAGAAAAGGTATGCAGTGGGGTTGTGAGGGAAACAAACGCTGCTGGGCGCTGACAGCTATGGCGAGAGCAACGATCGAAAGGAGGGTGGTGGAGAACTTCATTTTTGTTTTGTTTTTTTTGTTTTCGAAGGATGTAGTCGTCGGTGTGGTACTTGAACGAAGAGAGGGAGAGGATGGATTGGAGTTCGCCGTATATATGTATGTAGCCAACCAGAGGCGGATGCTATCTGCAAGATGCAAGCAGGTAAGTACATGATATTCTACCCCAACCTCCCCACAGTCCGGCGGTAAATGAATTGCCGTGGAATAACAGAAGATTCTTGGCACACCTTGGTGGCTGCGGGTCGAAGGTATCTAGATACGGGAGGGCTTCTGCGGTGTGGTATGTATATAATGAGGGACGCACGCTGGCTATCCCCATGTATTCCTGTGATCCGCCAAATATACAGTTGCTAGCAGCAGTGTTCGCCTGTGACTTCGACCCCGGATATGGAGATTTCACTCACGTTCACGATGAGTTTAAAAAACAGCACCAACGAGAACAGTGGACAGATGGTGGTGGTGGGAGTAGAATTCCTTCCTTCCTTCCAGCAGCGGCTGAGTATGTATCTGACTCTAGTTACATAACTCTAGTTACATAACTCTATGGGAACCCTGGTAACTGGTAGTGCATTAGTTACCAAACAGCACATCCACCAAGGCTCAACCAACAACAAAAAACCCCCACTTCAGCTCGCGTCATGGTGTGCATAGAAAAAGAACCTGACTTCACAGTGACTCACTCGCGCTTGCATCATGGGCGCAAAGGGGCAGGTAGATAGGAAGATCTTGGTGCACGTCATTATTTGATCTAGATACATATGTATATGCAACCCACCACGTTCGCGTATATGCACGTAGAGTGGTTCGAAGTCTGGTCGGAATGACAAGCCAACTACATATGTACTAGGTAACTATCATGAGGGGGAGCTCTGTGAACACATATCTACATAGGTACATCATATCTCGGTACCACTGCAGCCCAGGCGCAGGCTTTTTGTTTATTCATTACTCGCCTGCGATCTACGCAGATGGAAAACCCAGGCGCAGGCACTATTACTACATACTCTCATTTGCGCAGACGCCGTTCCCACCCCCCCCAGCAGTGAGGATCATCCTTGTTGAGCACGTGAGGGATCTGGCCACGGCCGGGCGATTCGGTATTTCGGGGGAAAGGTGTTTGGAGGGGAGGGTCGGCTGCTGTTCAAGTACGTAAGCACTTGGAGCATATGTATGTAGCCGGAACGCGAGCGCACGCCTGCCGAGGGAAATCCATGCGCGAGTGAGCAAGCCGCCGAGAGGACTTCGATTCCGAAAACCGTACTCTGTCTTCCGCAATGAATCCACTCGGCGACGTTTGGCTGTGGCTCGCGTGGCCCGGTAGTTTGCGGCGGTTGTCTCTAGCAGTGATGGCGGATTCTCCGCCGGTTGACTGCTGTATCTCCTATCATGAAATCTCACCACCACCGCGGCGACAACGGTAGCCACCGATGCCGCCACACAGTGTAACACCCACACCCCCCGCGGAGCACCGGCGCCTCGCCCACAGCTCCGACAAGAATGCTGTGTTCCTGAAGCCCGACATCACTCGGCAGATACCGAACGTGTACACCGGGTGGCGGCCAGGCCTTCGAACGCGCATGCCACTGATGCCTACGTACCAGATACATACTCTACACCGACAACTTCCGGGGAACCGTGGAGCGATGGGGATAGATGTGTTTGGCTCCAGCTACTAAGCTCTGATGGGCCCCCTCCACTCCGCTGGCCCACGAATAACCTCTCAACCTTCCAGCAAAAAAGTCCCACATACCCCATCCCACAAGGAGAAGAGTGTGTAGAGTAGTTCTGACCCTGATTTGAACAGGGGACCTGTCGATCTGCAATCGACCGCTCTAACCCCTGAGCTACCAGAACATGTTGATGGACAGAGGATATTCGTGACGGATATCACTCGACGTCTGTGCGTAGGCTACGTGTGGTGCATCTCTTCTCCGCAAGAACAGTGAATGGAACCGGACTTGTGCACATCGCCAGATAGGTCGCATGCGATTAATGAATAAACAAAAAAAAGACCTGTTCTCTTCTCTTTCCCCGTCCACCGCTCACTGAGGATGGAGATGAATCAAGCTAAATCTTGGGTGTGTGAAGATGTCGCCTGAAGCCGATATCACGTGCGTATGCATCATCTACCATACTGAATTCATGCTATTGTATTCGAAACAACTTTCCATCTACCTGCGTGTCTGCCCACACCCAGTGACACTCATACACTCGTACACTCATTATTCTAAACACGATCGGAGTATGGGCGTCTAGACTCGAATGCAATTCTCGGTAAAATCGAGACGGAAACCCTCCACAATAAGGAAAAAAATGAAAATAAAGGGGGAAAAAAGGTACCCAGGAACGAAAAGCACCCTCGGGAGGGCCCACAAGTAAACCACACATAAACCCCTTTTCCACCGCTCCAGGAAGTCAAATCTGGTCGCCATTGTAAGCGCATGTCCGAGAAAATGGTGGGAACGCGTCCGTACTACCTTCAAACAATCCATCATGCTTGTCAGCGGGTACTTCTTGGGTGCGGAAACAGAACTCGACCACTCTCCTCCAGAGGCAGCGAGCTCCCCCCCAGCGGTGCTAGATAGCATGCCTCCGTCTTTGTGGGCTTTCCACTCCTGGCCCAGGAGCGTCATAGCCTCTTTCATGGGCAATTCGGGGTTCTCGCGCTTGATCCTCGACAGGTGCTCCTTGGTGAAGACATTGTAGTCTGTTAGCTTTGAGCTGCGGGGCGTAGGCTTCGTTTGGAGTAAGACGCCCAGTCGACACCGGGGGCACCTCAAATATTCGGTGCGCTTGGGTTTGGTCTGCTGCTTCCAAACGTACGTACAATTCTCCGTCTGGCAGCTAAGGTGGTATTTATACTCGATCTCGTAGTCATGCACTCGAGTAACCGTGATACCGAGATGACTGAACTTTCTGCTAGCCAACGCACCCCATTTCTTGAACAGAGGACCATGCATATCGGTTTTGCTGTGGTCCACGGCATAGACCGCCAGATGGCAGAATTCGTGAGCAGCGGTGTTGTACAACCTCTCTATGCCCCAGTTAGTTACGGCTGGCATCCCGTTCGCAGTGAGAGGAGTACTTACCCTCATTGGTGATGACTTTTGTCGATAGTTCGATGATCCCTTTACTCATCCTCGCCCGTCCGGCGGTGGTCCGAAGGGACTTGTTCCACTCCACCCTAATGCCTCCGCGATCCTCGTGAAATATGCCAACCGCGCCGAAACACAATTTCTCATCGAGCTCCTGAACGAACGACTTGGCCAACGACACCTTTCTATCCTCGAAGTCTCTCTTTTTCGCAAGATTAGACTTCCCTAACTTAGACTTAGTCACAGTCCTCGGCGTTCCGAGTATTTTATGACTGTCGGAGCTCCTGTAACATCGGCCGCTACCGCTGCCCCCGTTGCCGTCGGCGATGTCACTATCACCGGTAGCGGCGGCGCTGGCAGTTCCGGAGTGAGTGGCTTCGTCAGCTTCGTCTTGGAAATATTGCTGGCCCTCGTGCCACCTGACTCCTCTGTCACGATCTTGAAGGCTGTCCGTAGCCGTCGTCATCACGCCTGCCCGAATCTTGTGTCTTTTGTATCCTCCATACTTGCCGCCATCTTCCACAATCCAGGCATCTTCGGACTCGTACATGTCATCGTCGTCCTCGTGCGAGTCCTCGGCCCCCGATTCAGAATCCGAGCTGATCTCGATAACCTCAGGATGCGACTTTTTGGCAGCAGTTTTATACTCGTCTTGGAAGTCCCTCTTGTGTTCTCCATCATACTCCAAAACAAACGTTGAGACAGGCTTTGAGGTCTTGTGCTTCGGCAAACTTGGGCTATTGCTCAACTGTTAGTTACGACGGGGCAGTATTCCAGGTGGATATCACATACTAGACAATAGCATCCGCAGGATCATCAGATCGTTCGTTGTCCGAGGCTGAAGAGGAAGATGTATCCTTCCATATGAAGGGGACATTCGCATTCCTTTCGGTAGCTGTGATCTTGGGCCACAGCTTCGGCCTGGATGGTTCCCGGAGTCTTTCACTGTCACCCGTAGAGGAGGATGACAACTCATCGAGGTGCTTCTTCTGTACCAACCTCCTCCTCGGTGTAGGCTTCGAGATTGACGCCTTGGAAAACATATCCTCCAAGCCGGAATCCCGACTGGCCCGCTGCGCCGCCTTCTTCTTCACCACTAGCACCTGCCGAGTTGACTCTTGCTCGGAGGAGGACTGCGCGCCGTGGTACCTGGTCGAAACAGCCGATACGAATGTTTTGGAGTCCGAGTCGGAAAAGACGATGTCACCCCCACTCCAATCCTGGAATCGGCCCGCCTCCTCCTCGGAGGTGAGGAATTTTGGTTTCCTCTCGGCCTCCGACGGGGCCTTCTTCGGTAAATCCTTCTCCGGACGCGTTTTCATTGTCAAAGGCCCCTTCCTAGGTAGGGACGGCTTTCGTTCCTTCTCAGAGCCAGAGTCGGTGTCGATCGTGGTGACAGCCCAGTTTGGCACATGTGCGGTCGGACGTCTCGTCTCGGCAGTCTTCGTCACCGTTTTTTTCTTCGGCGTGGCAGGCTTAGGAACGGCAGATTTCCTCTTCGGCTCCCGGTCGTCGGTCAGCATTGTCCGGGTCGATAAGTCCGCATGCCGTCTAACACTGGCTATAACTTTGCTCGCTGGCGACGGATGAACGGTTCTGGTCGGCACTGGTGTCGCCGATACGCTGCGGACGTTGATGATCGGACCCTTCGGCTTCACGGGCGCAGAAGCGCCACGTAACAGCTCTTCCAAAGTGGGGAGCTCGTCAGCGGAGTCGGAGCTGGAGTTACTTGCATCTTCGTCCTCGTCGGTATCGTGCGCAACAGAACGAGGAGGAGTGCGGGCCATGGCGGTGCAGCCCAAATTGTGAGATATGCTTTATGATAGATGTATCGTTATTGTGTGGGGTTGATGCGTAGGATAGATTTGTTGTACTCGTACTAGTAGGTGGCGGTGTTGTCGGGAATTGAGCTGTGGAGCTGCGTTTGTAAATACTTGTTAGTTGTCGGGACAACGACGGAACCTGCCGAAATATCCGCACAGTGAGATCCTGTGAAGATAAATGCAAGGGGGGGGAAATTTCACTTTTATTCGATGGTGCAAGTCGTTAAAGCTTCTTAAAAAGTTGGAATGAAGGACGG
>Ga0307512_10006841_pt1 | contig 11438 bp, 11 predicted proteins | sample 14_EM_MG_FD_200267 | JGI IMG/M metagenome (GOLD analysis project Ga0307512, IMG submission 200267) | Populus trichocarpa ectomycorrhiza microbial communities from riparian zone in the Pacific Northwest, United States - 14_EM | ecosystem: Host-associated > Plants > Roots > Unclassified | place... | reverse complement strand
GAGATTGACAAGGTGACCTCGCGTTCCGAAGGCAGTGGCGCGGATGTGTCGCGCCAGGGCGTGCAGCGCGACCTGCTGCCGCTGGTCGAAGGCACCACGGTGAACACCAAGTACGGCATGGTGAAGACCGACCACATCCTGTTCATTGCGTCCGGTGCCTTCCACCTGAGCAAGCCGAGTGACCTGATCCCCGAGCTGCAAGGGCGCTTCCCGATCCGGGTCGAGTTGAGTTCGCTGAGCGTCGACGACTTCGAAGCCATCCTCACGCAAACGCATGCCAGTCTGGTCAAGCAATACCAGGCCTTGCTGGCCACCGAAGGCGTGACCTTGGAGCTTGCGCCCGACGCCATCCGCCGCCTCGCGCAGATTGCGTTCGACGTGAACGAACGCACCGAAAACATCGGCGCACGCCGCCTGTCGACGGTGATGGAACGGTTGCTCGATGAAGTGAGTTTCGACGCCCCCAATCTGTCGGGCCAGACCGTGGCGCTGGGCGCAGCCGAGGTCGACAAGAAACTCGGTGAACTCGCCAAGAACGAAGACCTGTCGCGCTACATCCTATAGCCGAGGCGCCCGCACAAGCGCAGCGAAGTGCCCCTCAAGCAACGCCCGCGGAACCGGCTTTGCCGGGCCGCAAGGCGGCGCCCCTTGGGGGCAGGAGCGTCAGCGACTGGGGGGCCTAATCAGAGCGCGAGGCGATGCGACTGAAGCGCCAGCAGCCCATCGAAGATCAGCCGCTCGACCATCTCGAACTTCAGGTCGGTGATGGCCGACAACTTGGACGACGCGCCACCCGACATCAGCAGCACCGGCTCCTCGCCGGTGCGCGCCTGCAGCTTGTGATACATGCGCTCGATCGCGCCAGCCATCGCATTGGTGCCACCGCTCATGAGCGCGTCGCTGGTGTTGGTAGGAAAGTCGACGAACTCGCCGGTCGGCACCTTCAGGCCGGCCGTTCCCATCTCGAGCGCACGCTGCATCACGCCGAAGCCCGGCAGGATCAGCCCGCCCAGAAAATGGCCGGTCGCGTCCAGCGCGTCCACGGTCACCGCGGTGCCCACCATCACCACCAGCGCCGGCCGCGGCCGCCCGCGCGAGCACACCAGGTGCCAGGCGCCGATCAGCGCGACCCAGCGGTCGGCGCCGAGGCGGTTGGGGTGGTCGTAGCCATTCGTCACGCCTGCCGCATGGGCGGAAGACACCACCCAGCGCGGGTCGATGTCCCACAGCTCGAGCTGCTCTTCGACCCGGCGTTTGATGCCTTCACCGGCAACCACGCAGCCCAGCATGCTGCCGGGTGCGGGAATGTTCTTCCACTCGGTCTCGGCAAGCTGGTCGATGGTTTCCAGAAAGACTGCGCCATGGGCCATCACGATGGCACCCGGTTGCGGCGAAGCGTACAAGGCCCATTTGAGGCGGGTGTTGCCGATGTCGACGGCCAGGAAACTCATCAGGAAGAAGGGATCGTGAGCGGGGGATGTGTGGAAAGCAGTTCACGCACGCGGGCCATGGTCTGCGACGCCCACAGACCCTTGAAGGGCTTGAAGATGCGCGACTCGACTTCTTCCAGCAAGCTCTCGAGGTCTTCACGCGTGCGCGCACGGCGCAGGCGCATCATGGTCAGCGAGCCAGCCACCGGTGCTTCGGCACGAACCGCACGCAACAAGATGGCACGCGCTTCTTCCAGCGCTGCGTCCTGGTCGTCGAAAGGTTCGGAATCGAGCGCGTCCATGGCGGCGCCCGCCAGCTCGTTCACCGACGAATCGAGATGCGACTCGGGCTGCAGGCTCAGCGACGGCGGCAAAGCGCTCACCACCGAATCCGGTCCCAGCGTCTCCTGCGACACCATTTGCAGAGGCACAGGGCGGCTGACCGCAGGCATCTTGCGCGGTTCGGGTTCCAGCGGCGCGGGGCGCGAGATCATGCCCAGGTCGAGCAACTCGTCGAAGCAGCTCTCCGGCGAGCCGGCAGCGCGGGCCAGCTGCCGTACTTCGTCTTCGGGCCGGCGGCCATCCACCAGCAGCAGCACCGTGCGGTGGCGCTGGCTCAGCTTGCGTTGGCGGCTGCTCAGCTCGGCCACAGCCTCAGGTGTCTTGATGGGAACGTTGATCGTAGCCACGCGGGTTGCTCCTGATACTTTCTGGGCGGGCCTCGCCAAGCGAGCCCCTTATGGGAGGCGATTGTGCCGCCAAACCGTGTTTTCGAGGACGGCAAACGGCCGCCGCCCAGCCCCCCGCACAGAGGGTGCAACGCGCCCTACACTCGCAGTTGACGCATACGTCAATCATCTTTCGCGGAGTCCACCGTGGCCACACCCAACCCCGAGCTGAAGGCCTACCAGCACGCCCAGGCCGGCGCCCAACCCGCCGCCTTCGATCTGGCGGGCATCGCGCCGGGAGCCAAGCCTTACTCCAGCGGCGACAAGCAGGCCGACAAGGCCGCCGTCGAGGCGCTGGCCCGGGAACTGGACGAACTGCAGAACCTCTTTTATGCCGACCGCCGCTTCAAGCTGCTGGTGGTGTTGCAGTGCACCGACACCAGCGGCAAGGACGGCACCCTGCGCGGCGTCTTCGGCCAGATGAGCGCCCTGGGCGTGCACACCATCGGCTGGAAGGCCCCCACCGAGCCCGAGCGCGCCCACGACTACCTCTGGCGCATCCACCAGCAGGTGCCGGGCAACGGCGAGGTGATGATCTTCAACCGCAGCCACTACGAAGACGTGCTGGTGCCGGTGGTCAGCGGCTGGATCACGCCCGAGCAGACGGCGCAGCGCTACGCCCACATCAACGACTTCGAGCGCATGCTCACCGAGACCGGCACCGTGGTCTGCAAGTTCATGCTGCACATCTCGAAGGACGAGCAACGCGCACGCCTGCAAGACCGGTTGGACGACCCGACCAAGCGCTGGAAGTTCGCCCTCGGCGACATCGAGGCCCGCAAGCAGTGGGACGCCTACCAGAAGGCCTACACCGCCGCCATCTCGGCCACCGGCACGCCCTGGGCGCCGTGGACCATCGTGCCGGCCGACTCCAAGACCCACCGCAACCTGATGATTGCCACGGTGATGAAACAGGTCTTCACCTCGCTGAAGCTCAAGTACCCGCCGGACGACCCGGCGCTGAAAAAGATCAAGATCACCTGATCGACGGCACCGGCAGACGACGCGTCGTCAACGCGCCATCGAAACCGGTGAGAATCCCGCCCCATGACGCCGCCGATCGCACCGCCGCAAGCCTCCCCGGGTCTGGGGCTGGCCCGCCGTGCGTGGAAGCTGCTTTACCGCGACTCTCAGCGCTGCATCGCGCTGGCCGACCAGGCACTGTCGAAAGCGTCGGAGCACCATGACCACGCCGCTGAAGGCTGGGCCCGGCTGGTGCGCGGGCTGCACCTGATCTGGTACGCCACGCCGCAAGAAGCGTCGCAGGAGCTGTCGGGCGCCCAGCGTTGCTTCGCCATCACCAAGGACCGGGCCGGCCACCTGCTGACCGAGGTGGGCATTGCGCGCTGCCTGTGGCGCGAGGCCAAGTACCGCGAATCGCTGGAACGCGTGATGCCGCTGCGGGCCGAAGGCTTAAGCGTGCTCAAGCGCGACGAGCTGGGCATGCTGCTGAACGTGATCGCCGGCTGCTATTCGTCGCTGGGGCAGTCGGAGCAGGCCTTTGCCTACATGTACCAGGCGCTGCACGAGGCGCGGCCGGCCCGCGGCAACGGCTTCGAGGTGGTGCTGTACTGCAACCTCGCACATGAGCTGATCCAACTCGGCGACCACCACCAGGCGCTGAGCTACATCGAAGAAGGCATTCGTCGCGCCACCAACCTCAGCAACGCGCGCCTGCTGAGCGTGCTGCTCATCAACCGCGTGATCTGCCTGACCGGCCTCGATCGCCCGCAGGAAGCCGTGCCCGACATCCAGCGCCTGCTGCAACTGCCGCACGACGAAAGCGGCCGCGGCCGCACCAACGCCGAATTCGAGACCCTGGCGCTGGCCACCCTGCGCGCCGGTGAAACGGCGCTCGGCCGCGAACTGGTCGAGAAGGCCCGCCAGGACAACACCGGCCACAAGGTGCCCGACGAGCGGATCACGCTGGTGGTCGCCATGGCCGAGATGCTGTCCATCGACGACCGCCGGGCCGAGGCCCTCGCCCTGCTGGTCGAAGCCGAGCCCTCGGTGGTCAACGACGAAAGCGAGGGCCTGAGCCTGCGCGTGCGCTGCCTCTTCTACGAGGCACTGGCCGACGCGCACCAGCAACTCGGCAACGCGCCGCAAGCGCTGGCTGCCCTGCGCACCTGGCAGCGCCTGAACATCGAGCGCGGCAGCCAGGCGTCGCGCGCTCGCTACCAGGCTGCGTCATTGCAGGTTGAGCTGCGCCGCCTGCAGCAGAACCTGGACGAGATCGAGGCGCGCCGCCGCGCCACCGAGCGCGCCCGCGCAGAACTCGAAGCCATCAACCAGCGGCTGTCGCAAAAGATCGACGAAGTGCAAGCCCTGCAGACCGAACTTGAAAAGCAGGCCACACGCGACTTTCTCACCGGCCTCTTCAACCGCCGCCACCTCAACGACGTGCTGCCGCAGATGCTGGCGCTGGCGCAGCGCGATGGCCAGGCGCTGGCGGTGGCCATCATCGACCTCGACCACTTCAAGATGGTCAACGACCGCCACGGCCATGTGGCCGGCGACACCTTGCTCGCCACCTTCGGCTCGCTGCTGAACGAGAACTCGCGCCAGAGCGACATCGCTTTCCGCTTCGGGGGTGAAGAGTTCTGCCTGCTGATGCCGCGCAGCGACGCACAGGCTGCGCAGCGCAAGGTGACGGGCCTGTTGAATGCCTGGCGCGCCAAGTCGTTTCACTTCGAGAGCGGTTCGCTGACGAACAACACCTTCTCGGCCGGCGTGGCCGACTCCATCGCAGAAATCGACTCGATGGAGAGCCTGCTCAAGGCTGCCGACGACCGCCTGCTGCAGGCCAAACGCAGCGGTCGCAACCAGGTGCTGTGGGTCGACGCGCCCCGGGCGGCGGCCGAGTTCGAACAGAACTGAAACCCCGCGTCGGCATGAGCCCGTTCAGAACGAGCCCGCGTCTCCGGGGAACACCACCGGCGACTCGTGGCCATCGGCCGACACCGCCGACACGCCGAAGAACCAGTCGTCGATGACAACGTTCTTCAACACCACCTGCGTCACATCGCCCGCCACTTCGCGGCTGTGCTTCCACTGCGGTTCGGTGGTGCTGCGCCACCACACACGGTAGCGTGCGGCACCCGGCACGGCCTGCCATTTCACGGTGGTGTTCGGCGTCACCGCGCCTTCGATCGTCACGCCCTTGGGCGGCATCGGCGCACTCGCCATCGCAGCCATCGTGATCGCATTCAGGCGCGTCACCTGTGCGAGGTAGGCGAAGTCGACACCATCGATCGTGTCGCCGTAGCGGATGCCGTTTTCGGTGCGCAGGTCCTGGTGCTGGCGGGTGTAATCCTCGTGCGCTTCGGTGATGCGCACCGCCGGAAAGCCCGCTTCGAGAAACGCCACCTGGTCGCCGCCGCGTCCGTAGCGGTCGGTGCGGTAGACCATCTGCACCTTCAGGTTGGTGAGGTGGCGCTCGGCCAATGCCGCCACGTAGCGTGCAATGTTGCGCGACGGCGAATCGAGCTCGCCGCCGTTGTAGCGGCGCTTGTTCGCCTGCGCCGGCGTCTCCAGCGCCTTGGTGCCTTCGGAGAACACGCGCACGCTGCTGTTGTCGTGCACGCCGTCTTCGCCGTGGCTGTTGCCGACGATATCGTTGTTCAGGTCGGCCTGCACCTTCCAGCCTTGCTGGCGCGCGTAATCGGCCAGCACCTTGCCGCCGTACAGGCCCTGCTCTTCGCCCGACAGCGCGGCATACACCAGCGTCGCGCGGAACTTGTACTTCGACAGCACGCGGGCCGCTTCCATCAGCGCCGCCACGCCGGACGCATCATCGTTCGCACCCGGCGCGTCGCTGGTGAAATTCATGATGTCGCTCACGCGCGAGTCGAGGTGGCCGGTGATCACGATCACGCGGTCCGGGTCGGCGCTGCCACGCTGAATAGCCACGATGTCCATCACCTCGGTGGGTTGCGGCACGCGCGCACCGGTGAAGGTCTGCGACGGCGTCACCACCTCCAGGCAGCCTCCGCATTCCTTGGCCAACGCCCCGAAGCGCGACTGCACCCAGCGCCTCGCCGCGCCGATGCCGCGCGTGTCGGATTTCGTGTCCGACAGCGTGTGGCGCGTGCCGAAGCCCACGAGCTGGGTGATGGTGGCCTGCAGCTCCGCAGGGCTCACCGCCGTCGACACCTCGTTGAACAGGGCCACAGGCTCCGCAGCGTGGCTCGCAGCACCACAGACTGAAAGACACAGTGCGGCGAAAAAGGAATGTTTGAACAGCATCAGAACTCCAGGCAACGGACGGAAAGGATCAAGGCGAGTCAGGCCACACCAGGCTGCCGTTGAGAACCGGCTCGGCACGCAAGCGCTCGGCCGCGTAGTCGACGAACGCGCGTACCTTGGCAGCGGCCTTGCGCCCGTCGGCCGACACCAGCTGAACCGGAATCGGCGGCGGCTCATGGTCGGCCATCACCACGTGCAGGCGGCCGGCCAGCACGTCGTCCGCCACCTGGTACGACAGTGCGCGCGCCAGACCGTGTCCGGCCAGCGCCGCAGCGATCGACATCTCACCGCCATTGCTCACCAGGCGAATCTGCGGGTGCGCACCCTCGCCATCGTTCTTGGCCTTGCGGCCGGGCGGATAGAACACCCACGGCGCATTGACGGCACCGTGCTGCGAGAACCCGATCGCCTGGTGCTCCGCCAGGTCAGCCGGCCGACGCGGCACGCCGTGCTCGGCCAGGTACTGCGGAGACGCGATCACCACGCGGCGCACGTGGCCCACGCGCACCGCGGTGAGCCCCGAGTCGGGCAGGTCGGCGATGCGCAATGCGAGGTCGAAGCCTTCATCGAGCAGGTGCACGATCTGGTCGCTGAAGAAACTGCGCGCCGTGACCTGCGGGTGCTGCGCCAGAAAACCGAGCAGCACCGGCGCCACATGGATGCGGCCGAACATCGTCGGCGCGGTGATCGACAGCAGCCCCTGCGGCAACGCATGCGCGCCACTCGCCGAAGCCTCGGCCTCTTCGATCTCGGCCAGGATGCGCTTGCAGTCGGCGTGGAAGCGCACGCCGGCCTCGGTGAGCACCACCGTGCGCGTGCTGCGCCGCAAGAGCTGCACGCCGACTTGCATTTCGAGCGCGGCGATCGCGCGCGTCACCGCAGGCGGCGACATGCCGAGCTGGCGTGCCGCCGGCGCAAAGCCACTTGCGTCGGCCACCGCCACGAAGATCCGCATGCCTTCCAGCTTGTCCATGGGCTTGTATTCCTCTGCGCGGAATTATCAAGTGCGCGGCGCGGGCGTTCTGTTTTCGCGGCGCGCTAGCTAATGTCACGTCTTCTCATCGCCCCCCGAAAGACACCGCCATGCCACGCCCCAACGTTCCCATCCGCGTGTACCACCACCCGCTCTCAGGCCACGCGCACCGCGTGCGGCTGTTCCTGTCGTTGCTCGAGCTGCCGTTCGAAGCCATCGAGATCGACATCACGAAAGGCGAACAGAAGCGCCCCGAGTTTCTCTCGCTCAACGCCTTCGGCCAGGTGCCGGTGATCCAGGACGGAGAGGTCACCCTCGCCGACAGCAACGCCATCCTCACCTACCTGGCGATCCGTTACGACGACACCGGCCACTGGCTGCCGCGCGATGCCGTCGGCGCGGCGCAGGTGCAGCGCTGGCTGTCGGTGGCCGCCGGCCAGTTGCTCAACGGCCCGGGCAATGCGCGCGTGAACGTGTTGTTCGGGCGGCCGCAAGACCCGCGCTGCGGCGATGTCGCCAGCGCGTTGTTCAAGCGCATGGATGCGCATCTGGCCACGCAGCCCTTCCTGGCCGGCGCACACGCCACCATCGCCGACATCGCGCTCTACACCTACAGCGCGCATGCGCCCGAAGGCGGCGTGTCGCTGCAGCCTTATCCGCAGCTGCGCGCCTGGCTCGAGCGAATCGAAGCACTGCCGCACTTCATCGGCATGGTGCGCAACAAGGCGCTGGCTTGACCATGGACACGAACCACACCGTGCACCCCGGTGAACGCGAAGTGCAGCTGCGCGCGGGCGTGCACGAACGCTCGGCCTACGTGATGCAGCACGTGATCCGCGACGCCATGCCCGAGCAGCACGCCGAGCTGTTCGAGAAGCTGCCGACGCTGTTGGTCGGCAGCCTGGATGCACAGCGCCGGCCGTGGGCGTCGGTGCTCGCCGGCAAGCCGGGCTTCGTTCGCGCGCCGAATGCACAGCACCTGGTCATCCACGCATTGCCCGGCGCAGGCGACCCCTTGTCGCTGCATGTCGACCAGCCGATCGGCCTGCTCGGCCTGGAGCCGCACACGCGGCGGCGCAACCGCATGAACGGCACGGTGGTGGCGGTCGAATCGCGAGGCTTCGCAGTCGAGGTGGACCAGAGCTTCGGCAACTGCCCGAAGTACATCCAGGCGCGCGAACCGCGGCGGGTCGACCGCGGCGTGCCGCCACCCGCCCAGACCGAACCTGCGCACCTCAGCGCCGCGGCTCGCCGGCTGGTGAGCCAGGCCGACACGCTCTTCATCGCCTCGGCCACGCCGCAGGCACGTGGCCATGCAGGGGCCGAGGGCGTCGACGTGTCGCACCGCGGCGGCCCGCCGGGATTCGTGCAGGTGAGCGACGACGTGGATGGCGCCACCGTGCTCACGATCCCCGACTACCGCGGCAACAACTTCTTCAACACGCTGGGCAACCTGGCCGCGCACCGCTACGCCGGGCTGCTGTTCATGGACCATGACAGCGGCGACCTGCTGCACCTTACCGGCCGCACCGAGATCGTGTGGGGCGAGCAAGACGGCCAGCGCGAGATCCGCTTCACGGTGGACGAAGGGCGCTTGCGCGAACGTGCGCTGCCGCTGAGCTGGACACCTCCGGAATACGCGCCGCAGTTCACGCAAGCGACCTGAAGCCTGCGCTGACACCCAAGCGACTGCAGTGGTGATCCCCACGCGCTAGCCTGCCGGTTTCCCACAACCGCACGGAGACCGCGCCATGAACACCAATCAACTCTTCTCGCTGAAAGGCCGCACGGCGCTCGTCACCGGTGGTTCGCGCGGCATCGGCCGCATGATCGCCGCGGGCTTTCTGGCACAGGGCGCGAAGGTCTACATCTCGGCGCGCAAGGCCGAGGCCTGCGACAAGACGGCCAAGGAGCTGTCGGCCATCGGCCCCTGCATCTCTCTGCCGGCCGATGTGTCCACGGTGCCCGGTGCGCAAGCCCTGGCGGCGGCCTATGCCCAGCACGAAAGCCAGCTCGAAATCCTGGTCAACAACGCCGGCGCGGCCTGGGGCGCCGAGTTCGACGAGTTCCCCGAGAACGGCTGGGACAAGGTGGTCGACCTCAACATGAAGGCGCCCTTTTTCCTGACGCAGGCACTCAAGCCGCTGCTCGCCAAGGCGGGCCAGGCGCAGCTGGCCAAGGTGATCAACATCGCGTCGATCGACGGCGTCGGCGTCAACCCGATGGAGACGTATTCGTACGCGGCCAGCAAGGCCGGGCTGATCCACCTGACCAAGCGCATGGCGATGCACCTTATCCAGCACCGCATCGCCACCACCGCCATCGCCCCGGGCGCCTTCGCGTCGGAGATGAACCGCGACGCACGTGACCATGCCGATGAGGTGTCGGCGCGCATCCCCGCGGGCCGCATCGGCACCGACGAAGACATGGCTGGCGCCGCGATCTTTCTCGCCTCGCGGGCCGGCGACTACGTGGTCGGCCAGACCCTCGTGGTGGACGGCGGCGTGACGCTCGGGCGCTGAGCGGCCCCCACGGCGGCCCGGCGCGCCGCCTGCGGCTATGCTTGCGGCCCGATCCCAGCGCCGCGGCGAGCCCATGAAGAGAATCGATCCCAAGGCGGTCTTCATCGCCATGCTGTTGTCGTTGCTGCTCGGCCTCGTCGGCTCCAGCCTGGTGACCGCCGCCTTCAGCAGCGAGCTCGACAGCAGCATGGGACCCGAGCAAGTCTCGGCAGCCTTGCTGCAGCACACCGACTTCCTGCTGGTGCTGTTGTTCCTGGACGCGATCACGACTGTGATCGGCGGCTATGTCGCCGCCCGTCTGGCACGCGGCTATCCCTACTTCAATGCGCTGGCGATCGGGCTGCTCGGCATCGCCCTCGGCATCGTGCTCGAGGTGCTGTTCGGCAGCGACGTGCCGGGCTGGGTCGACGCCATCTCCTACATCGTCGCCGTGCCCGCGGCGCTGTTCGGCGGCAATCTGGCCAAACCGCGAAACGAATGAAACAAAGCGCGGGCAATGGTGAAACGCGGGGCCAACGGCGGGGGAACACAGTCACCCTCAGTCAACTGCCCTCCGGAGATGCCATGAGCGACGCCCTCTTCCTGCCCCGTGAACTCTTCGCTCCCGCATCTTCCCCCGCATCCGCGCAGCCGGCCGTCGCGCAACGCACGGCCATCACCTCGCGTCGCGCCGTGAACTTCGAAAGCGGCGAGGCCGTGGCCGCCGACCTCCTGAAGGCACTGGCCCCGGCTGACGCTGTGCCACAAGCACCCACCGAGCGCCGCCGCAAACCCCGCCCGGCCAGTGCCCGGGGCGTGGACCTGTTCATCTCCTGAACGGCAGCCGCTGGTTCACTCCAGCACCAGCACTCGCGACAAATGCCCATACACCGTTGACACCCGCCGCAGATGGCGTGATTCCGGGTGGGTCAGCAGCCAGAGCTCGGTCTGGCACTCGTCGATCACCTCGGTGAGCTGAAGCAAGTCCGCACGGCCCTGCGCAACGAACATCGGCAGCAGCCCCACGCCCAGCCCCTGTGCCACGAGGTCCATCACCGTCAGGATGCTGTTGACGCGGTAGCGGGGCACCACCTTCGGAAAGTACTTGCGCCGCCACACCACCGAGGGGTGCCCGGGCAGCGCATCGTCGGGCGCGATCCACGGGGCCTTGCCGGCTTCGACGTCTTCGTAGCGCTTGATCGGCCCCTTCTTCGACGCAAACATCGCCACCCGGATCGGCCCCACCTGCTTGCCCACCAAGTGCTGCGGCGGGCGCTTGGTCGCGCGCACCGCGATGTCGGCGTCACGCCGCGTGAGGCTCGCCAATTCGTTGCCGGTGTGCAGCTCGTAGGCCAGCAGCGGGTGCGATGCCTGCAAGCCCTTCAGCGCTGGCGCCACCAGGCCATGCAACACCGTGTCGGTGGTGGTGATGCGTACCGTGCCCGACACCTGCTCGGGCCGCAGCTGCGCCGCCGAGCGCGCCGACTCCAGCGCCACCTCGAGCTGCTCTGCATGCTCGGCGAGCGACTGCGCCAGCTCGCTCGCCAAGTAGCCGGCC
>Ga0307512_10006839_pt1 | contig 11441 bp, 13 predicted proteins | sample 14_EM_MG_FD_200267 | JGI IMG/M metagenome (GOLD analysis project Ga0307512, IMG submission 200267) | Populus trichocarpa ectomycorrhiza microbial communities from riparian zone in the Pacific Northwest, United States - 14_EM | ecosystem: Host-associated > Plants > Roots > Unclassified | place... | reverse complement strand
ATGTTGTCCGTGGGGTGCATGCCGACGACTCACGCGCGACGCATCATGCGCGCGGCACTCGACGCACCATCGCCCTTCACAAGCCCCGTCCTGGCTACACCAGACGAGCCCAACCGACCGCCACCGCCGGCAACCGCCATTGACGTCCTCATTGCGGCACCCCCAGCAGCAGAAACACGGCGCAGCACAGCTATCCCAGAATTACTCGCACGCGACGTGGGCGGACGTAATCCCGACAAACGTGAGGCAGTCCCCGCCGCTGCAGCGGTCCCCTTGGACTGCGCCTGAGTCACGGTCTGCGTGGGTCGGTGAGACTGAGCCTGCACACGCACAGACGATGCAGGCGGGCGCTGCACTCCACCAAGTTCCATGGCGCGCGGTGGTGGCAGTGGTGGGGCTGAACGGGTAGTGGCGTGAGAGGACGACGTGGCGCCTCCCGCGGCCTTGCGGCCTAGGAACGGCGCCATCACCGCAACGGGTGCTGGTTCTGGTTTAGGTTTTTTTGTGACACGCAAAGCGGTCGTCGCTGCAGGCAAGGGCAGTGCAGAGATCGATGCACGCGCACCTCGCTTGGGCAGGAGCGCCGGAGGTGCGTTAGAAGTGACGGAAGCAGCGGGAACGTGCATTTTGTTTCCTGGGCGGATGGTCTGACGCACAGGTGCCTGAGGGGCTTCGAAGGGAAAAAGTCCTCAGGGGTGCTGTAATCGAGCATGAGAAAAGAAAAACTGACTGGAGGGGTTGTAATTATTGAACAGGGCCGGTGGCGTCGAAATGCTAACCATTCCGGCCCCATCCTTGCTCTGCGGAACCTCATCGTCCTCAATCTTCATGTCACGCAGCCGCTCCTCTAGCAAACCCCCAAAGTCTGGCTCGCTGTCACTCTCCGCATCTGTACTTGGCATCACGACATTCTCCCCCGAATCCCCCCTCTCAGGCGCCTTGATCGCGAGTGAGCCCATGTCCATGTCAAGGTCGCCCAACGAGTCATGCTCCGGGAGCGAGATCTTGTCTTTCAGCAGGTCAAACGACGACTCGTCAAAGTGAACACTGAGCGACGCTTGAAGGTCCACCGACGTTCGCCGGGAATCAACATCGGCATCGGGGGATGGGTGAAGCATCGCGCCCGGCCTGAGTTGTCGCCGAGTGGGCGACGGCGACGACGGTTCTGCGGGGGTGACAGCGATTCGGGGGGCAGATGGCGTGAGAGGTGGCGAGGGCGATGAGGGGGTGCCGTTAATGGCGTTGATGACGGATGCGAGGGGAGAGGAGGACGGTGCTGGAGTGGGGCGAGCGGGCCTAAATGGCGAGGGGGACCCGAACGGCGAAGACGACGACGCTCCCTTCACAGGGACGGGGCTGCTCCTGCTCCTGGTGTCCCCGAGCGCGATATCTGCAAGGGGACGCCGCTGAGGCGAACCATGTGTGACTTCTTGTTCTTCTTCTCTGCTGGTAGGGAGGGCTTCGCGATGTTGAACAACGAACACGTGTCCGTTTCCCCCCTCGTCGTCAGAGTCAGAGTTCGGATCATCGCTCTCATACGATGCGTTGGAGTCGCCGAAGTCAATCAGGCGGCCTTTTGGTAATGACAGAGGTTGTTTGTGGGCCTTGGGCCGCGCGTAGATGCGGTTGAAGAACTTGGTGAGCGTGATGGAGCCGTCGTTGGCAGGGGCCGCGTTCTCCTTGTCTGAGCCCAAATCTGGGGAAGGGACGTCCCTGCAAGGGGGCGGCGTCATTGGGTCGCCTGAGAAAAGTGGGTCGAAGAGGGTGAGGAGGCTCTCCCGTGGGCGATTCATTGCAGGTTCGGGGGAGGGGAACTAGAACGTGTCGCCATTGCTTCAATGCCAACTCGCTTCGGTCATCCATCACGTGATCGTACTCACCAAGCTCGTGGATCCCAGCTGGTTGGTCGTAAAGTTATTTATCGATCGCTCAACCACACCATCAGTGATTCCAAAAAAAAAAAGGAAGCACGAAAGTGATCCCCATCCCCCCTCGAGACTCGGCGGAGAAACCAACTTAACTGCCCCACTGGCACTCAAGCTCGGCCTCGGGCTCAGACTCACAACCTTGGCCAGCGCCACCGGCCTAGGAAGAAACCAAAAGTCTGCACTTGCCCCGGATATGGACAAAGTTGGCAGCACCTCGCCGCACAGGTAATGGACGAGAACCGAAGATGTAATCTTCTGAATGACACGACGAACTAATTTTGAGACGTGCCCAGTCTACCACTCATTGAAAACGACCACGACCCTTAATGTTGCTATCAGCCCTTAGTACCTACAGGGAGATTAAATGCAACCCAGACCAAGTAGCCTTGGATATCATGACCACCTGACGAACTGGACATGTAAAGGTGAGGGCGGTGACCCGGATCAAGCGCGGCGGAAGCCATTTGAGGGTATTGATGAACATATGACTACGTTGACTATGGAAAATAGATCATCGAAAGTGTAACGAGACGAGGCCAGCTCCCGTTACATTGGACCTCAGGGGAAGTGATGGCCGTTTTGCTTATGCGAACATACATACGTGCGAATGTACGTGCACGCTGGTGCGGCGTCACAGTTGCGTGCCTGCCATCCCCAATTCAGATTTATGTAAACGGAATGCCCCCACCTTGGAACGGTGACGTTGCCCCCAAGGTCGTGGTTGGCCCCCCCGTTTTTGAGTAGCGCTCCCGACTCGGAGGCAATTACTGGCCGACTACAAGTGTGCCTGCCTTGACCAGTCCAAAGGAACAGATTGATGGTCCTTCCCCGGCAAGACCCGAGAATCGACCTTCCCCGGCGAAAAAGCCGTGCCGCGCATGTAAACCACTTATCGAATTCGCTAGATACAGCCCACACCGTTAGCTTGACGTCGTGCACTACTGTAAGGGTGTGTCAGGGTTTACATAGTGCTTACATCCTCAATTTGACAAAGCAAATGATCACCTGGGTGCATCAGATCCCATCACTGGATTCGTATGGATGATGGAGGGACACGCCACACACCTGGGCTCCAGGCCGACGAGGGCGGACGAGCAATGAGCGACCTCACCCGTCAATTGCGTAGCTACTCTGTGTGTGAGAGATCGACTGGCGCGTTCATTGACACCACGTCACTTGCGCCCCCCACATTGTACAATCGCCTATAAATTAACCCCAATAGCCAGTCTTGTAAACCACTTGCCCTTGGTCGTGCGGTGCCTCCTTGAGCGTACTGTATTAACCCGTTCCTGCGTCCAAATGAGCGAGGAACTGCGGCAAAACTTGAAAGATTACTCGTACGAAGCCTACGAAGCCATGCCACTCACTACCACTGTTCCACCTATGGCGCACAATGCAACGTCGCTGCCACGGGATTGCGCAGTAAGCAACGCACAAGAAATTTCGCATTTGGGACAAGCGCTCACCGCCGGTGACTGTTCCAGATCCCCCCTGCGTTGGATGTATCCCAGGACAGTATTTTCACGCTTCCACAAGCGCCTTACCCGGCCTATCACGAGGCGTGCAGTGTCGATTACCCATCATTCTATGGGCAACCAGCACCCGTGAGTCTATTCGCGTCGGATCTACGCAGTATTAGAGCTGAAAAAAAAAATCGTAGAGCGAGAGTACAACACATACTCAACGCGCGCCGTGCCCCACGTACCCTGCCAAGCAGCTCAATAACAATGCATATGTGCCCCCATGTGGCCCCCTATCCGGGACTGCCTATGGACAACCCCCTCTCGTCCGCATCTTTTGTCATCTTTAACCCGCAAACTAATCATCCACTGTAGGACATACCATTCCGTGGGACGACTGCGAACCTACATGCTCCTCCGGAGAAAGGCTCAAAGAGCACCACACATGGCTTCAATGATGCGGGTCGCAACAATGCTGCTCCAGCGATCTCAATGGCTAACATCTATAGGGATCTTTCTGCGCAGTTCATTAACAGCCCGCAGTCGAATATCATCATGGTCCGTATGGAATCATTACCCAACAACGTCGGTCGCTCCAGGGTGACAATCGAACTCGAAATAGTTGATGATTGAGAGAAGTTTGAAAGTGTGATGTCGTGTTTCAGTTGATGGGACGGAATTGTGCCAATAAACTGGCTGTGCAGCCGGCGAAGACGATTACGTTTGTACTTGTAGGCTGTGTTGGATGGTCCACCAGGGGAGTGAATAAACGCAGCCAGATAACTTTCACCCGCCATCCGGCTGCGCTTCCTGGATACGGTCGATATTCATGTGTATAGCACCGAATTCCTGATCCAGCGGTCACCTGGTGCGCAAACGGCGCATAACAGGAGATTAAACTGCCCAGTTAAACCGGTCTCCGCACTTCACGAGAGCGCAAAAGCCTCCGTGATCTCTAAATGTGTCTGAATGGGGCAAGCTCAAGATCTCCACGGTGGAAAGAGATGCAAGAACGGAGCGCCCATAACCCATCCATACCAGATCAAGGCTGAACAGGATCCCCTAGGATGCTGTGATGCATGAAAAGTTTCCGTGTCGTAATCTTCGCCAAATGACACGGGTGCGAGGCAGAGTAGGCGCACACCTCGAACCGACACATTGTACATCCCTCCAGCAAGGTTTTCCAAAGGCATAGGGGCGACACAGAAAAGACACAGATCTAGGGAAATCTCACGCGCCTTTCCTGCGAAACGTGGCGGTGCGGCGATCATGAGAGCCGAGGAAGAGGATACTAGTAGTAATCATCACCTTCACTCGGTGCTAATATCCTATTTGAAACTGCGGTTTTTCATATTTCCAGTCGAATCCCTTTCAAGCCTGACATCGACTGAGAACCGTGACCGTGCAATTCCACCGTCACCCTTTTCGCGGTTAAGGCGGTTAAGGTCTTGTGGCGAAACGACCTGTGAATCTGCAATCTTACCGCCTCGGTCGAGCGGAGAGGTCCCAAAGTGGTACATAAGGAAAAATTGCACAGCGTAAAGCAAGAAGGGGAGTGGAGCGTGGAGCGGAGATGAAAGTGCAAGCGGGACGGGAGGTCCGGATGGATGGGATCGTTGAAGGATCCCCGTGAGAAAAAGAATTGTAAGTCCGACATTGGACCTTAGTTTCAGGTAAACGACCACGACCGCCCGCAAAACGACGCCCGACGCCATCCCGCTCACCGTGCTCGGCACACGCAACGTTGGTGACCACAACCGCGACTCTTGTCTATGAACATTACATCGACCCTCACAAGCAACCTCGACGACCTCATGGCCCCTTCCGAGGCTTCTGGTAAGCGCAAGGCCTCAGACGATAACTCACTGAACTCCAACGGCGCACCCAAGGCGAAACGCACGCGCAAAGACGTGAGTGCTCCGATTCTGTTTGTTTGGCATTTGATGAATGTATTGAATAGAATTCCGCATCCAACAAGCGGAAACGTACGCGTTTAGCCATATACTCTGACTTAATCTCATCATGCTGATACGCCCCCGTGTCCTGGACAGTCGTCAACGGCGAAGAGCAACGCGGGGGTCTTGTCATTATACGTGGCTCAAAACCCCCACAACTACCCTCCCAACCGTCCCTCGACACCATCAACGCTGTCGCAGGTCCATCACATCCTCCCAACAAGAAGCTCCGCGCCGCACCCGGTAAGGCACCTAGCAGCAAGAGCAAGCACAAGTCGCCCGACGAGGATGGCGCGGTTGAGGAGGACGTGCGGCGCATGGAGATGGAAACCGACGAGCTCCGACGCGCTGCAAGCCATTCACACGACCCGCTATATATCAGCGACTCTTTTCTCCCACTTGCACCGCGAGAGACACCGAAGATCGAGCAGAATCGAGCGATGCGCGGAGAGGGCTCACTCACTCCCCGGACACCCCGGAGGGCATCTATGTCGTCGCGCGGCAAGCGTTTGAGCAATAGTTTTGACAGGACAGGGATCATCAGTGCGTTGTACAGCAGTTCAGGTTACGCGTCCCTGATATATTTTCCCCATCTCACAGCACAACCACACTCTTCTGTGGACGATGCGAGCCTCTACAAACACATTGACTCTGAACTTCCTGATCCAGATCGCGCACGACAACTGATCATGCTATGTGCCGCGCGCGCCCCACTACCTACGTCACATGAGGGGAATGGCCCACCCAATGGTCCGTCGGAGAAAGGCGTCAAGTTATTACAAGACATGAGGGACAACGTGTTACTTTTACTAGCAGAGCGAAAGCTCGACCTGAACGTGACGGCGACCGATCAACCCAGCTCGGCTGAAAACGGGAACGTGGACTTACGACCGAACGAACAGAATGTCAACAACCGCGCGCGGACAACCCGATTCAAGGACGAAATTCAAATGTGCGTCGTTCCCCCATTTTTTCGTTCTACGTTTCCCCGACCGTTGATCGGATGATAGAGCAAAGGCAGAGGATGATGCGTGGGCCGAGGTGGCGCACTTTTACAACGCTTATCAAGAAACGGTGGTGAGGGGGCTAGAACAGCGGCAAAATGCCAAGGGCAAGCGTCGGGCTGGCTCAGAAGATGACTTGCGAGTATCGGAGTTACCGAAGGCTTTCCAGGATGCAAACAACCTTGCGTTAAGAGTCTTGGCAAAGAATTCCACAGGCGAGCACAATCCTCACCGCCAACAATGGAGCGAGCTTCGTCATCAGGTGCGCTCACGCTCTCAGGTGTTTGCCCTCTTCCTTGTCACACTGACGCCTCGCACGCACAGACGGAAGGACTCCATGCACTCGTGAATACTGCCGTTGTAGCTGCAAACGTAATGGAAGCAGATCTTGACCGACGTTTCACGAATCTATCGCTCGACCTCCACGCGCGAACGCAGGGCACGACAAGACCAGTCGGGCAACCTACACCCGCGCTCTCGACATATCTCCCCCAACAACGGCCCGCGGACCCGTCAGAGGCACGTGACTTATTTCGCGCTCTCGCACGTGTCGATGCGGCTCGTCCGCCAGCGCAGGTCGGTGTTGCGGCCAGCCGTGCCGCGCGCGAGGTGCTACGTGCGCAGGATGCGCCAGCGAGTGAGCGGCGGATTACGCCTGTAGCTCCTCCAACACCCCGCACACCGCGTCGACCGGGAACGCCGGGACGGGGGCGATGAGTCTCACTTTAGTTTTCCGTTGGTCTACATATCCCCCCTTTATCCTTCCTTTTCTCCTTGTTTTCGCTATGCTAGCTCTGTCGCATCTTTCGTTCATTCTGTCCTCGTCGTTTGTATGTAGGAATGTCCCTTAGGTATTATTAGTATTTGGAATCCGAAGTAGTCGAAGGCCAAAAGGTGGTCATTTTATGAGTATACTGTCGGTCGGTGTTACCGCGTTACCGTTGTTTATCCCGTGCGAGCTTGACGGTAGTAGAGTCTGCCGACACGTGCTTCTCAGCTCTGTCGCTTCCCGTTTTGGGGCTTCTCTCTGGTTTCTTTCTCGTCTTTCTATCAACTTGATATACACCAACTAGAATATCAGCTCACGACACTGGCAAGTCGTATCATTCTGAAAACGCGACATCCTCACATGTTGTAAATGATATATTCATCACTCTTTTTTCTCCCTCAGCGCTTCAACAGAAGTTTCCTCCCCCTCGTAGCGCCACCAAGGTTGATGCTGAGCCGAGAGATGCATTCGCTGCGGAAAGTAGCACCAAGATCAACAGGAGAACAAGCCATGGAGTAGTGATACCAAGCCCTTTATCCGTTCTTCCTCGCCTCTTGCACACAATCATTCATCGTCGGCCGGCGGATGAGGATGACTACCACCTCTAAGTCCCTTCAGCCTTTTACATCCCCAGGCTCAGCTCGTCCCCCTTCAGCCACTTCACCACAGTCACACCGGCCTATTCAATTGGTTCGACGTCTAGATAGACCCTGACCGTTCACCTGTCACCTGTTTCTCTTCCTCTGCCTCCTCTTCCACCATGTCGTCTTGCAGGATACTATCCTGCTTTTACGAATCCGAGCAAATGATGACACAACGGTTGATACAGGGACTAATGCCAAGGTGGGAAAGTCTCGAGAATGTGACCCCGAGACCCCGAGATTCATAGGCTCACCGTACTTGAGCTCGCCGAGGTGTTTTGGCGCCAACGACGCTTTGACTACTCATGCCCCTTTCTCCTCATGTCGAGCCTGGTATCGGGGGACGAAAAGACAGCCGCGCGACGGACACTGAGCTGCGGCCACGAACCCTCTGTTCAGTACCGTCGGCCTCCCTGCAATGGTAGGTACGGCATCCTCAATCAACCGCTCTTGATTGACCGACTGACCCGTCTATCATGATCACCGCCACGGATGAGCGAAGTCCGCAGCGCTGCGGTGCAAGCGTGCAGAGACAACGACGGCCGAGACAAGTGCCGACGGCAGGACTTGGACACCTTGTGGTCATGGATGTTCGTCCCGTTCCGGTTAAATGGTGAGGTGGCAGCACCGATGCAGGCAGCAAGTCTGTAGTGCGCGGCATTTTGGTTCATCCCATCGCTCTGCCCAACTCGTACCGCTTCCCATTTCCCAGACAGTGGCTCTTCACGTCTTGTTCCTATTTACACCGTGATCTCAATCCACGAAGCTGCACTACTCCTGATCCGACGTCTTAACTCTCTATCACCGACGTCTGTATCACTCCTGTGCCGATGCGTGCCGTCTTGAAAACCGGGAACACCTCACGATACTGGTACGTCGCATCGTTAAGAACACAACATCCATTTATACCGGCAATGGCGGTGTTTCTCGCATCTTCGATTCTTCCCTCGGCGCTTCGACAGGAATCAACCTACCCTGCTAACGCTATGAACAATGACGCACGGCCCGTGAAAACTGATGGTGCCAGGATGACGAAAGTGGCATCAAGAGTAGGAGGGGAGGGAGAGGAGGATAATCGATGATCGATGCATCCCCTATGAGCGTCCCCGTTTGTCCCCCGGTTTAGATCGTAGCCACGATCGCACCGTGACCCGGCTCCATCGATATTTATCCGTCTTACCCTTTGAACCTTCCCATTGATCGTCCGTCTCGATACAGTCCGACAATTCTCCTGTCACCACTTTCCCATTTGGCTCCTCTTCTTCTGCAACGTTGTCCTGCAGGGTAGCTATGCTGCTTTATGATTCGGGTACATAACGTCGCCACTAACATGGTCGTTGATTCTGGGCCACATTCCGCTCAAAGTGATCCCGCACCCCGCACACCAGGCTTGTATACACAAATAGGAGACAACAAGGCCTAGTAAACACAGAGTGTAGTAAGGTACTGCACAATCCATCGTACTCGTGCAACCATATTTGTTGATAATATCACTTTTACTCGTTTTGCTCTGTTATTTAGGGTCGACTTGGATATCGAGCAGGGCGCACCGGGCCACGCAGCATTCGTGAACCAGATTCGCGAGCGCGCCGAAGGGTGTGAAAAGCAGATTTACATTACAGCCGCACCCCAGTGCCCATTCCCAGATGCGAACATCGGCCAGGCACTAAATGACGCCCCGTTCGATGCCATGTACAGTTTCAGTTTGTGCGTCCTACTCTAGTCCTCTTTTACGTGGTTTGTCGTTCGGCCCCTTGACTAGCCAGCCATACTACATAACTACTGTGGCCTCAACAATCCCAAGGTAGTGCAATAATCTCGTCTCCTGACTAACACCCGTTTAAGTTCCTTACATTGCTGACGACGCTCGTGAATGCCAGCCATATAACTTTGCCACGTGGTGAGTTGCCCGGAAAGCTAGTGTCCACGCTTCACTGTTCCTCACAGAAGTCAGGGATCAATGGACGAAGACAACGTCGGCGAATAGAGACGTCAAGATTTATATCGGAGCCCTTGCGAGCCATGATGGCACGGGATACGTCAATGCTGGCACGTCAGCAGGTTACATAAGGAAAGCACAGGAAACCTGATCTGATCGAGTTTTGGTGGCGTCGTGGCGTCATCGTCGCTAGCCGTCGGTCAGTACAATTGGATATCGAGCCTCATCGCTTGCTGACGGACGTAACGCTGCAAAGCCAACTATAATTACTTCAAGGCGGTAAACACCTCACTCACCGCTTGTGGAGAGGCGCGGCGCCACGTCAAATCACGCTTCTTCCACAACGACACCGAGGATATCGATACCAAACCGTAGTTTAGTGACAAGGGGCCCGAGGTGCATCTCTGTTCATACCCAACACGGGTTATAGTAGTCGAAGGGCGCGTTCTGTTGATCAGGACGTATCATCACCTATTGGGGAGGAGGGTTGTGTCAGAATATCCGGACTAGCCTGACGGATACAGTCACTAGAGTCGTATTTGGGGCCTGATCTGCGATGTGGTGACTTGACTTGGTTCCCGAGCAATGCACACTTGTAATTAGAATTGAAATCGCCACGCAAATGACGACCAATTCCTTCTGCGCATGAAACACCAAATGGGAAGAGCGATGCCAAGCCTGTTGTACAACGGCACACTGGCGGGCTATACTTTACCCGAGGAACTTTAAACTAACGAGAAATCAAGAAAATCAATGTATACATGTCTCATTCTCATGATTGGTCATTAAATCGGGATCATGCGATGTCTACCCCCTTAGGCGCCAGTTAGGAACGTGAGAGAATGTGAAGGGTAACCTCCCTCCCAGCCCACCCTCCGATGATCGCTCCTACGATTCGATCACTTATACTGGTGGTATCTTTGAAGAATTCGAAGACTTCTCGTCCATGAGTCTGGTGTCCGTCGTAGCTTCTGAATGGGCCGTGCTGGGGCGTGGCCCTGTGGGAGACCGGACGACCCCTCCGCAAGCGACGGACGTGTCACGGATCGAAATGCGATTGTTGAGGGACACGAGGAGGGTATTGGAGTATCTGCCAAAGATAATTATTGGTCAGCAATGACGTGCGGGGTGAGAACTCGACAGAGATACGACTCTACTGGGCACTTACAGCTTCCCGACTACTGATGTGCTGTGGAGGCGATGAACAAAAATTTGGTCGTCACATGATGGGAACTTGGATGAACTCGGATACGTACGGGCACGCGTACCAGCCCTTCTCCTGTTTCCGGGCATCGGTGGGTCAGTATTGGCGGGGGGATGCTTACGCGCCAGACAGAATGACTCACTGGGTAAAGGACGACCACTAGCAATCCTATGATACTGACGGTAGCTGAGCCAAAATAAGGCTATGATTGACGCATCACTGGGAGGGCCAGGAACAGACATACTCGTCATAATGTTGGTCTCAACAGTCAGCCTCACCACGCTTACGAGTGCGTGATTGCTTATGCGGCCATCCCTGGCCCTCTGCTGTACTAACTGTAGGATTGGGGTAAGAAAATCAGCATCGGACGAACCCGTTTCATGCGAAACGAAACAAATCTACGTGATAAAGCATTGCGGCTGCAATGAGCAAGTCAGAGGCTGTGTTTCCGGCAAGCCAGGTCTGGAGGGGTAGGGCCGTTTGGTTAGAGGTGTGAATCTTGGCTTACCTGAAGACCCTACCGTTACAAGGACTTTCAGCA
>Ga0307512_10006837_pt1 | contig 11444 bp, 7 predicted proteins | sample 14_EM_MG_FD_200267 | JGI IMG/M metagenome (GOLD analysis project Ga0307512, IMG submission 200267) | Populus trichocarpa ectomycorrhiza microbial communities from riparian zone in the Pacific Northwest, United States - 14_EM | ecosystem: Host-associated > Plants > Roots > Unclassified | place... | reverse complement strand
TTGAAAACGTGCTCGCGCGCGTCTGTGTCCTGTACATAGATAGATGGATAGATATGGGCACCGGCAGCACGTTGGCAGTGGGCTGGTTCCCCCCGTCCGTTTCGGGTAGTTACTGGCTGGCGAGGCAGTGGCCTGTCTTCAGCTGGGCAGAACCTAGATAGAGCCAAGCCACTTGGAACTCACTACCGGCCACCGTCCCCGTCCGGCCCTGCTTGGTTCGGCAAGGTGTGCAGGCGCGCATCTGCCGCACTCCGAACCGATCCGAGTACCGTAGCCATTCCACCCCCCCCCGGGCGTCTGGCTCTTCCGCCGCGCGCTTGGCCCTACTCACCGTCATCGGCCTTCTCGTTCCCCCGAGTCTCCCTTGTGGGCTGGGCACCATCAGATCTCGGTGGCAATATCCGGCCTCGCTCTCCGAAGCGTCGCGATGTACTACTTCCTGGCCTGGATCGCATAAATCCGGCCGGGGCTACATTCCTCCGAGGCCATGCGCTTGATGGGCGGCCTAGGCGTCCGTGAAGATCGTGACCCATGGCCCAGTCGTTGCTTCCTATCACCCACAGTTTGCTGTGAAAATACGCGAGTGATATCGAGTGCAACAGACTCGGCCCGAATGCAGAACAAGTGTTCACGCACCCACTCCGCCTTTGCGCATCGCACGGGAAACCGCATCGATAGAACCCTCAGGGTACTTACGTAAAGCAAAGATCACTTTTTTAGAACCCCTAACGGTTAAGAAGTACGGAGGAGGATGACCGCAACGCAAGGAACCTAAAGCTACAAAAGCACAGAAGAACGAAAAGGACCCTTGACAAAAACAGAACACCCAGCAAAAGAAAAGAAAAGTAAAAAGACAAAGGACAAAGTTAAGAAATCTGAAAACAAACCTCCCTCTCCCCTTCTTCGTAGACATCATTTCCCCAGTTCCACACACCCAAGGGGCAAAAATTAAACCTCGGTCCGAAAGGCTTTAACTCTCCACTCCAATCTAATTTACAAACTCGCCTTTGTCCCGAAAAAATCCCACGGTTAAGCCTTCTTCGAAGATCGCCGGGAGGCCTTGGGTTTCTCGGTCTCGCTCGAGGAACCTGTATTGGTGGAGGCGGCTTCGGTCTTCGTAGCGGTGGGCGCGCCGGTGACCTTCTTGACGGTGGTGGGCTTGGAGGCAGCGGTGAGCAGCCCAATGAGGAGGGCCAGGATGGTACCAGCGATAGCGGCCATGACACCAGCGACATCGGGGAAGGCTTTGATCGCTCCGATAGGGTCACGCTTGGCAGCGGCAATGAAAGGCTCAACCTTAGCCTTGATGAACGCCACCGGGTCTTCCTGGAAGTTGCCGATCTCCTTGGGGGGCTCGGGAACTTTGGGAGCGGTAGCGGCTTCCTCTTCGATTTCGACAGCCTTCTTGATGTCGAAGGTCTTCTTCTGAAGCTTCTCGGCATCCTCGACCGAATGGCCGACGTAGATGTTGTCGAAAAGAATATCCTTGGTCATGGTCCACAGCTCAAATCCGACGGCACCGATAGGCTCGAAGTTGGAAGGTTGCTTGTCCTCGAAGTAGTTGGGGTTGGCAATCTTGCGAGGCGACCAAGGTCCCTTGTAGGCGGGATTGTCGATCAGGGGGGCGGTCCACTTGCCTTTATAAGCAGGGTTGGACTTCATAGGCTTCTCCCACTTGCCACATCCACTGCCCTCCTCGCACTTGGGGTTGGCAACAGTGGGGGGGATCCAGTCGCCATCCTCCTCGTCGTCCCAATCCTCGGGCTTCTTGGCCTCAGGATCGGGGATGAACTCGGGCTCATCCTCCAGCCAATCCTCAGGCTTGACAGCATCCTCATCGATAATCTCGTAGGGTGCATCTTCGTCCCAGTCCTCGGGCTTCTTGGCGGCAGGGTCGACAATCTTGGGGGTGTCAACCCAGTCCTCAGGTTTCTTATCCTCGGTATCCTCAATCTCGGTGGGAGGGTTGACCGCCGGCTTGAAGTCCTCGAGAAGGCTGCCGCTCTTGACGCTCTTGCCGTCAATACGGACGTCGAAGGTCTGGTCGGGCTTGACGATCAGGGTGTACAGGGTGGACTGCTTGGTAATCTTGGCCATCGGGGGAGTGACGAGGTGCTTCTCCTCATACTCGCCGGTCTTGGGGTTCTTGTGCTTGAAGATGAAGTGGACCTTGTTGGTGGCACCACACTTGTCGGGCCCGAACATGATCACGTAGGGCGAGGCATTGGAGAACTCCTCGGCATGAAGATCGGCATTCTCCTTAAGGAGCTTAAGGTAGGCACCGCCGCACTCGAGACCATTCTGAAGCTTGACTTCGTACTGAACAACCAGGGTCTTGCCAGTATTGTCAATCGGCTTGCCGAACTTTGCGGAGATGGCGTGGTGAGCGGCAGCGTTCTTCACAACTAGATCGCAACGGATCAGCTTAATCGCTCCAGGCCAGGCGACGGTTCAGAGTATGCAACTTACCCAGTCCTTTGTCTCCCTCGATACCCTTAAGCTCAGTAGGCTCCTCGACAGACCACTGTCCGACGTAGGCCCACTCCTCCGCAGCATCCTTATCCTTCAGTTCCTTTTTGGCATGGCTGACCTTCCACCGGGATTCCCAGTCCTCGGTAAACTGTTCGTAGAAGGGCGCGGCGATGGCTAGTGGCTAGAGGCGGGGAAGGGATGTCTCATCAGCACAAGAGCGCGAGGGTGCGTGCGCATGCACGCGTTGGAACAATTGTTGCTGCAGATTCTGCTATTGGGGCGAGCTTACAGAGAAGGTAGGTTTCACAATTGCGACTGTCGACGTGGTCGCCATGGTTGATGTGGAAGACGATGCAGCGTCACCGAGAACATCGTCGAACTCGTCGGCGACAGCAAAGTTGCCGAAACCCACGAGGGCGACAGAGAACAGACCAAAGGCCACATTCCGAGCGAAACGCATGTTGTATACGGGTATAGAAGAGCTTCAGATAGGTAAAGAAGAGGTTTCGAACAAAGAACGGTAGGAGGTCAGTAATAGGTGTAGAGTGGTAGAGGGAACCGTTTCCTAGAGTTTCTTTTTTGTTTTTGTGTGTGGGCGTGGGGAGAGGAGTGAGATGAACAGAGTTGTTGCGGGAACCAAGAACTCTCAGAGGTTGAGGGAGCTTGTGTTGGGTTTTGTCAGTGATGAGGACACTTTGGAGATTCAGCGCTTTAGGTTTAGACGCCGAGCGACCGGAAAGAGGCCACTTTACCATTTCCATCTGTACTACGCTATCTCAGGGTTCCGTAACGTGATCCGAAACAAGGAAGACATATGTGGCGACAGCCCTGGCTTCACTGGCTGGCACGCGGCATCGTAGAAGATTCTAGATGGATCGTGAGATTCCGAATTCTTTTTATAATCCGGGCTACGCTACCTAGCATGTCAATGCTTCGTTGAAGCTGAGCTCATATGACAGTCCAGGTACTCCGACGAGGGGAATCAGCTGTCTTCGACAAATGTATGGTTGTTCCGCAGTCTTGCTGGGGGGGGAGTATCCTCTTCGTGTGAAATTGAAGGGCCGTAGCCGCAATAGTGGCGACCGACAGGACCACGTATACCAAATCATTCCCCAGTCTTTTCCAAAATCAAATGTATGTGCCGTCGAATGCCGACCACCGGTTACTGCGCAATACCCAGCTGCCCACTTACGGGATTGATGTATTAGCCGCAGGAACGAATACCGTTGGCTGCATACAGCGGAAGTCGCTAGCACTGCGGCGCCGAGGAGCGCCGAGGCTCCTTAGGGATCTCCAGCGAGCTCGCGGTGCTCGTGTTCGACTCTGCGGCAGAGCGTTATGTGACCGCCAAGATATCACGTTCACTGGTTGAAAGCGCCAAAAGCGAAAAGAATGTACTATCTAGTATGTACAGAATACGGCTGTTGACAGATATCACCGCCTAGCATGGGTGTAACTAAGTACCCAGCAATCCAAACACCGTATTCTGCTGACTCGTTTGGGGGGATAACTACCTACATGTATATATACTACAGGCCAAATAATCGGCTCCGACGCCTCGATGCAATGCTGTGAAGCATCTAGCGTTGGCAAATACGCAGTCTCGATTTATCTCTGGAGACTTCTTTCCTTGTACGTGCGCGCAACGAACGCCTTCGCCGCGGGTTTCGGGCTCATAAGGTACAGCATCCTTCAAAGTTAGTATTCCTATATAGATACAATGATACAAAACATCTTCTACGAGGAAGAAATCCCACTGCAGGACGGTTGCAATTTCCAAGCACAATTGGACGATGTTCAAATGGGTCCATGGATCCATCCTATGTTAATATAGTCGACGCGCTATATAAAAGAACTCTTTATAAGAGAATTCGCTCCATAAGAGATAAAGTCCAGGTCCAGACGTTTTTTGTATGGAATCTCTTATAGAGAGCGAGGGTTAGGGAAAAAATTAGCGTAGCCTGGCGGTCGTCAGACCTTCATGTGCCAAAACTCCCCACCAAACAACTGATTAGTACGTTCGTACATGGTATCAACCCGTTGATCCAACTCGGCACCAGCTCACATCTGAATCAACACCATGGAGCGCCAGCGGCTTGGCACCACCCTATATACCACGGTCATTTCTTTGTCCTTACTCGATAGAACTGGAGAAGATATGGCTTTGTTAGAAATGTAGCGGAGGACATTTTCTAGGATTGCATATTAGCACCACAGATCGCCAGCCGCTTATCGGCTGAGATTATCTATATACCACTGCTTTGTGCTTTTTCTCGAAGGAAACGGAGCAGAACTGGTGGAGATATGGCTGGATACACCGTGTACGTGAAGTTCGTCCGAGGGTTTATACAAGGCCAACAAATATCACTCGATGCCAAGCCAATTCATTTAAGAGAAATCTCTTTATAAGAAAATTTCCCCGGTCCCGATCGTTCTCTTATATAGAGCGTCGGCTATACCTCTCCATGGCAGTAAGTAACCAAAAACCCCACCGTCCGCCGCCATATGGCCTTACAGCCAATATGCTGGTTAGATGGCCGGTTCTAGCCCGGGGCAGTCGGTACAAGGCTAATGGAAGACAAGCCTTAAAACCACTTTTGGAGAACTGACTCCCGAGTCTATTCTCAGAGGTTTTACGACGAGTTCTGTACCCAAGTCGGACAGGATGAAAATACCGGGTTTTCGGAGACGAGCGTTCAGCGAGAACCGGCAAACTAAATACAGAAAAGCAAGTGATCGTTAGTGAACGTTCTGTATGAGCGAAAACAGTCGCACATCAATATGGTGTTGGCCCCTCCAGTTTTGATCAGCGCTTGCAGCCTAGTAGGCATACTTTCCACCAATCTATATGTTAATCGCTCCTCTGTAATATCTCCAAGTAATACACAACATCGTTTCCAACGCCTCAACATCTGATACTCGTCCACACACCTTCTCCAGCTCCGTCACTATATCCCTCTGACACGCCTCCATCGGATCCAGGTCCGGGTATTCTGCTAGCCACTCTAAAACCTCCATCCCACGCAAGTCTCTATAGTCCTTAGCTCACCCCTTATGCCCTGGAGCGTTGTCTTTCGTAGCAATGGTCCATCCGTACTCCTCACAGCAATGTTGCCAAAAAGGCAGCAGTGCTGGTTGCATAATCCTCCGCACAAAGATCGTGGAACTAACCTTCGCTTTGCCAGGCACAAAGACAAGGTCGGACTTCGTTGTACCGCAGAAGGCACTCCACACCATCTTCGATTGGCCTCCGAAGTGGAAGTTATACGTCGGCGTAGTCAGGGTGATCATCCCCGCCAGCTTTAAGGATAACTCACGGACGGTTACCACATTCTGCAGTGGGGGAGGAGTATTCAAATGTCCAAATGACTCGCTTCCACTCCTCCTTAGTCCAATGTAGCCTGGCCTGACACCAGGCGGCTCGTTCCAGTCTGTTATCAGGATTGACATCGACCTTTCTTCTCGGGACCGATATCCCATAAAATTCATCGCATCCCGAACTGCTTTGGATAGCAGGCTTCATCTATCTCGGTACAGATCTCTTCCCAACTAAGACGTCGAGTATTGACATCGCGGGTAACGGGAGGCTAGGAGGCGGGCTTTCTCCGCTGCGTCGAAGAGGTATCGGAGGTCTGCTGGATAGTTTTCGATTCGAAGAAGTGCCATACTTCTGGTAGCGCTAATAAATCCCTCTCGCCGTGCTCCTGTCGGCCTCGAGCTCTTTCGCTATCTTTACCCAGCCCCATTGTGCTTTCTGTTGCAATGCAATGATCTGTATCGTTCGTCTCGAGTCGTTTCTGTGTGACATACGCCTTCCGGTGCCGGGCCACGGGCTCTTCTGAGCTTCATGCTTTCGAGCACTGAAATTCGAGGGTAGGCTTCCCGATGACGGTGGTGGGTCACTGCCGCCCGCTAGCGCTGCAGCGCTTAGAAGGGGTACCACTTACTCGAGTACAAAATCCAAACCTGTCAACCAAAACGCAAGTTAACGCCGATGCCCAATAGCACGCGGACGGCGTTCTTGAACACCCGGCGAGTATCGCAGGTGGCCGTATCTGAGACGGCAACGTCTTCGAAGTGGAGCGCTCTTTGCAGGTATGGTGCCTATTGCTTTCGGATGGTCGAGAATAATCTGACGCTGCACAGGAGGGGAGTCGCTCGACTCAAATGCTGTGGCGATTCCCGTTGGGAAAAGCGAGTACGTAAAAAAAACCGCACTTCTGCAAAGTTGTCACGTGTGTGTGGTCTGTACTCGTTAAGGGATCAGGACATGACCATCTCATGCCCTGGAAGCATACCCAATAGTCGGAGAAGTTTCGGATGTTGGGTCTACAAGGAAGACCTGCCTTCGTCACTGCGATGTGGGGGGGCTGGCAGCGTCGTTGTTGGATGGTATGCGATGGGTTTATTGGTGGATAAAGCGATCAACTATGCCCCCACCCAAGAGTTAATGAATGCTGCATCGAGATATGGCCTGCAGGTAATCGGTCCCTGCAGGTATTCATATTCGGTCCCTACAGGTATTCGGTCCCTGCAGAGAGGATAGATATCTACCTACATATAGGCATGTGCAGAAACGAAGAGCCCATTAATGTACAAGCACCGCACTCGCGACGACCGGGTCGGCTGTGGGTATCTCCTGTTCGTCCGTGAGCGGTTGTTTGTGGTAGCGACTATTATCTCCACCGTTGGTTATTGACTCTCAAATACAAGACCACAGACGGGGCGACGAGGCTGCCATACGGATGGCATCACCAAAGCGGTCCGGCCTAAGATGCCGAGTGCGAAATCGTGAACCGAAATGGCTCTCCGCAGGGCGCTCTCCGTCTCGGCCAAGCTATTCATCTTGGGGGAAACTGGATATTCGAGCTTGGGAAGGACACACGGCTCCCTCGCACAACGGCTTCAATCTTCGATCGCGGGAACTACTTGGTAATGAGCTGGTACGCCTCTGAGAACTTCAAGCATCGACCAGATTCTGCACGGAAGACGGACTACCTGTCTAACAGCGTGGCTTATTCATGGAGGTTGTCGGGTCAGATGGGTATGTGTAAAAAGGTGTTCATTCAAGAGGGTTCACACCAAAAGTTCAAAGCCTACGGTACCAATCACGTGAGAACGAACAAACAGCCGAAGCAGAGACAAACCGTTATGGTATTTCCGTATGTTCCTTGCCCTATGCTGCCCCTACGATACACTAGCACTGATCCCCGAAAGACAACAAGGAGGTGTTTTCACAATCATCAATCATCAGAGACATAAACCCCACCCATACCAGTGCTTGGACGGCATGGGTTCTTGTTCAGCAGCCAAGGGCCGTGATCAAGCACACACAGAACGGCGGTCGTATATAACTTCGAGGCCAAAGTTGACCGAGCACTGCGGCGGACCCACTTGCGGGCCCCTAGTGCTCTAGTCAGCAACAGGCTCCACTGCACGGACGGCAGAAGAAACTCACCAATACAGCCTCCAATCGTTACCGCTCCGACAGCCCATCCAGCTGCCAGTAGACAGCCCATAGCCCAGCCAGTTGCGTCCGTCAGCACCTCGGATGACAGAAAAACTATCCCACAGAGTCAATGCCGGGGTGGTGTCAGTCTGTGGGTCGCCGTTGAAGACGTAGTACATCGGTGTTCCGTGGGTGGGTCGAAACCAACTACCGCCGGGTGTATTAGTTCTCTCCCTCTCTCGCTCGACCGCATCGAAGCTCTGATATGCACGGAGATGGGGGCTGGTGGGCGCATACAGAATACTTTCCGGCGCTGATGCATCGTGGAGCTTCCCCCACCCCGCCTGCGAGGGGTCGGTGCGGTTCCCGTACGGCTCGATGTACCCGCGGTAGTTCCGCTCGGGCATGGCGTACCAGCCGAGGCGCCAGTCGAGGTAGCCGAAGGTGTTGATAGGTGCCGGAGCGCGAGTGTCGGCACGCAGACGGAAGGTGCGGTATCTGCAACTGCCGGGGGTGCACTGTTTTTCCCGAGCGAAGACTGTGGCGAGGAGCAGGGTGAAGAGGGTGAAGATAATCGGAAGCTTCATTTCTGAGTTTGGCCTGTGGTGAAGAAAAAAAAACCCTTTGAGTCTTGCCCACAACCAGAGATTTATATGTTACGAGCGGGGTTACCTAACTGAGTCTCCATCCGCCCCGGCACAGTCCGGAAGCGTTCTCACTCCACAACTCGTATTCCCCCATGTGGCCGCAAGGAATTCCATCGGCTCGACCAGCGAAACCAACACTCGTCCCGTGCGCCACTGTCCACGAGTTCGTCGTGTCCGACGCATGGTTATTATTCCCTACCCAAACCAGGAAAGATTTTCCTACAAGTTGCACAGCAGTCTCCCCAGAAAAGCGTGCCTCTAAATGGAAGTAGTTATCGCGATGTTGCACTGGATACGATCTAAACGGCAGGTCTCTGCCGGCCCGAGGCATCCGGCTCGTATTATCTGGTGAAGTGGGCGGATGGAGTGTAACCCAACACCGCTACTGATAGTAGGTCTTGACCTTAGTGTTAACTAATCGTCTTCTGTTTAAATAGCAATCAGCCAATATCGTCCGATTCCACGGATTTCCTTGTCCGTTCGGTTGGAATGTGCACTGTGAATGGTGATTGAGGATTCCCGTTTTCCAAGGGTCAATCGTTTCTTTGGATTGGAGGATCTACACAGGCTGAGAGGAAAGCCATACATCGTGCAGTCTACTTTTAGAGAGTATGTCCCACCATTGGGTGTTCGGTGATGTGCCAGCAATACGGTAGGTGTGTACAGTACCTTGACTTTAAATTTAAAGGTTGTCATCAGTAGGCGTTGTGGCCGAGTGGTTAAGGCGAGAGATTAGAAATCTCTTGGGTTCGCCCGCACAGGTTCGAGTCCTGTCGACGTCGCTATATATCGTTTTTGATGCCCCAGGGACTATGGCGCCATGTAGATTTTACCGACTAAAAGTGGAGTTGGTTACACACATTAACGTAATAGTTAACTCACTTAAGAGGCACCCTTTTTTTCGGCGGCATGTCTTGGCGCGGTTTGGCCGTCCCGGCGCCATCTTGGCGCGCATCCGCCTCACTAGCGCTAATTCGCACAAGCGCAGTATCAAAATCGGCAGGGTTGGGGGAGCAGGTTGGTCGCGAGCACTTCGGGGTCACCCCAACCCAAAGTGTAGGGAATGAGCACCAAAAGGGCAAAGGGTTAAATAACATGACTGCGTTGAGGTTTTCCTACCAGCCTAGCACTTCGCCGAGTTCCTACTGCTGTTGGTGCGGCCAGCTCTGGGCTACGGCGCAGCGTGCGGCTGGTGCTGTGGCTCGTGGTGCGGCTGGGGATGGGTTTGAGAGTAAGTCGCCATCTATGACCACAGTGGTGGATGGTGCCAGGTGACCGGAATTTAGGTTCTTACCACGGCCACGTCCCCAACTCGCACAGCCCGCCCTGCATAGCCAGACACACCGCGCGTCCTGGCTTTACCTCGAGTTGCAGCAGATACTAAAGGCTGGCCTTCATCATCGAATTCGTCGTCTGATGACAATGAGTCTTCCGAGGTGTCGTTGCTACTCGTTACGTCTTCCTCTGCCGTAGGTGCTCCTCGAGTCTTCCAGTTCTTGAGAGCGGTCATCAGGTTGGGAGTTGGTAGCTTTGGTGGATATCTCGCCGTCAGATGACCCATCGATAGGTAGAGAGGCGCCGATGCAACGGGGGTTTCGAATGATAACCTCCCTCTTCTCCCGACAGAACTTCTCCCAAGCCTCGCCGACACACTTCGTCATCACAATTCTCATCTCCCCCACTGCGCTCTTTTCCGTGATGTCATCTGGATTCATATTGTTGTCTGCCCGTTCAAATTCCTTGTCGATCTCTTCCTTCAGCATATCCTTAAATGGTATGTTGAATGATATATCGACGGGCAGTCGGCCGTAAAGAAGCTTGCAAGAAGATATCTGTGAGGAGTCCTACCGGCTGCGTAGAGCTTGATGCTTGGTCGTCGATGATTGATAGCTGCATTTTTCTTTCTAACTGTTGAGATACCGTGTACCAGGCCGCGCCAGGCAGAGCAGAACACCGCCGCGTATGCCACGCCGAGCGGAACGGAAGACCACCACGCATACCGAAGGCCGCGCCAGACAGAGCATCCCATATTCAGCTCGCTGGGCTGATCACCTGATGTTGGAAAAAAAAATAATCCGCGCGCTAACCCTAAGCGGTCTAGCGCGCCATGGCATAGCACTGGCGTTTATAAGGTGTACCTTATAAGTGCCATAATACGGTAGTGAAACTCCCACAAATTACTGACGCAGAGGAATCTGATGAGAACGACGGAATTGAGTATGGCTTTCGTTGGCAGGGTGGAGAGTTCTAGCATGTGCATAAAATTGAGCGCGCCGGATGTTCACCCGTGCGTGGTAGGCTCAAGAGAGAACTCCCAGCTCGAACTCCATCGTCTGGGCATGTTTGGCGTGTCAAGGTGTTGCTGCTGCTGGTAGTACTGCCGGAATCGGCTGCTTACGGGGACCTGGTATCTAGACGCTTGAATTTCAGGCAGTAATGTCTGGTTTGAGGCTGCCAGCTAACTCTTCGAGAGAACAGTACCGAGAGTCCATGGTCGTTTATGTACAAGTGGTACTGAACACTCGAGAACAGAGGCGGGTTGTACTGCCATGGCTTCTGGTTTACCAATAGCAGTGACCTCCCAATTTCTTTATCGCATATCCAAATATACATCCTCTGGTAGTGGTCGTCCCAAACGAGATAGGACTGGGGGAGTTCATTCACCCGAAATCCCATTCACGTGATGTTAGAAAATGCCAAGAGCGCTAGCCATAACCGCACTAGCTCGGCTATTACGGCGCTTAAAAGTGGGCCTCTTAAGTGAGCTAGTATGGTATCTTAACCCCGCCAAAAACTTTTCATCCTCGTCATCGCCATGTCTGCCGAACTCGATTCCGAGGCTTTGGTTCGCTCCCATGGTAGGCCGTTCTCATCGT
>Ga0307512_10006834_pt1 | contig 11447 bp, 22 predicted proteins | sample 14_EM_MG_FD_200267 | JGI IMG/M metagenome (GOLD analysis project Ga0307512, IMG submission 200267) | Populus trichocarpa ectomycorrhiza microbial communities from riparian zone in the Pacific Northwest, United States - 14_EM | ecosystem: Host-associated > Plants > Roots > Unclassified | place... | reverse complement strand
CGGTTTGGTGCTTTAATGTGGCAGATTGTTTGTCCTGCTGGCGACTCGTTCCGGGAATGATGAGCGGAATCTTGGGAAAGGCTTCCGCATGGCATATACTTGCTTCAATGTGCTCCGAAGACAAACGTGCCTTCTCGGGGCGATATACTACCTCCTTCTCGCTCGTCTCTTCTTCTCTTGCGCGTACCTCCGTCTCACTATCTTGTACTTCCGTGTTGAGTTTCTTAGCTTCCGATTCCCCTCCTTCCTTCGTCGTCGCGCCTGCAGTCACACTCGCACTCGCCACTTTCTCACCGGCACCGCCATTTGTGTTGGGTAAGGACAAGAACGCCGATGTTCGTTGCCCATCGACCGGAGGCAGGCGCTGGTTACCCTCATCCGATATGCGTCTGCAAAGAATCCGGGCAATCATCCAACACTCCCTCAGACTTGACCATCGTCAAGAGAAACGGAAAGGGGATCACGCACTTTTCGTTGAACCACTTGATGACGCTCTTGACGTCCTCGGCGCGAAGCGAGAGCACACCGTACATCAGACTGGACGAGCGCAAGAATTTTTTGAGTTCCGACTCGCGCTTGGTTTCTGCACTACATACAAAGAAGGCGAAGGGCGAAGCCGAAAAGGCGAGAAGGGGTCAGGTGAATACGTATCAAAGAACCACCATCACGCACCGGAGTACGGAGAACATGTACGAAATACACCTGACTGCAAGGATCTTGTTTTGGAGCATCTCAAGGCGCTCGGCCTTGTCGCGGTCTACGGGCACCACACTCAGCGTCGGGTTTTCGATGCTCTCGCTGAGCTCGAGGAAGTCTATGTAGAGCACCGCAGCCAACATGTCCAAGACTGGGGCACCATCAATCGACAAGGAACACGATGGGATGACGCGGGCGCGTGGGCTCACCCTTCTCGCAAATGACTGGTATTGTCCAGCTGAAAACGTCCATAAAGTTGGGAAGCCGATATGGGTGTGGGCTCAGCTTGAACTGCCGGGCAGTGAATTCTTTCCCGTCGCACTTGAGCACCGCTGCTTCGCCTAGATGGGTAAGGTACTTCGGCGCAGACCAAATACTTATGACGCTCGGGTGGTCGTTGCGCTTGCGGTACATGTGATACCTAGTATACACAATTCGAACCAACAAGAACTTCAAGTGATGCGTAGAAGGATTCGACGGACCCAGCGTTGTGTACCTGATGTGAGCGGATGATCGACACCAAGCGATTGCGCTCGAGAAAGTCGCATACGGCCTTAAACGTGTAGTGAAAGTAGGAGTAGTCGTACATGCTTCTGTGCGAAAAGCTCTCCGTGGTAGGTTCCTTGTCAAACTCTCCGCTAGGGTGCGACCACAATATGTCGCACATGAGCCCGACCATTGGCGGCTCGCAGAATCGATTCAGCTGCAAGATGCGCCGGATAACGTCACAGAGGCCGATGGGACGAAGAGTGACGATGTAAAGTAGCTCACCTTGCGAATGTCATCGATCGTGTGCAGTTCGGGCGATATACCTCCGTGTACGCAAAAATACTGTTCGGCCATGATCGCGGCGAGGGGCAGTGCGCAGAACGACTCGAGGCAAGCTTCGTACACGCGCTCAGAGTACTTGCGTTTGCACTCTATCTTGAACGTGAACTGTTCGGTCAAGCGGCGACATTCATGATGGCCACGGAGGAGGAAGAAAGAGTTTGGATACCAGATTTTCAGAGTCCAGAGGTAGAGTAAACACTACAGACCGATGACCCCGGTGAATGAGCGGGAGGAAAAGAAAGAGGTGGGGAGTAGTACGCACTTCGGTGCTGAAGTAGCCTGGGCTGATGTACTCCCCGAGGAAGAGGTAGCGGGTAATGGAAGGATGACCACCGACCTCAAACAATTTTATGAGATCATACTACGATACAGAAAATTAGCATCCACGGAGAGCACAAATGGCTGAACGAGGACAGGGCGCTCACGTATTGGCCGTGGATGTTACCGCAGACTGTAGGAATCGATCAGAAAACAAACGGATATAGCATCGATTGCGGGAGCACCTGTGACGGGAGCATCGACGGTCAAGACGTTCGGCTCAGCACGCAGCAGCTGCGTCACCTTGTCGATGATGTACAGCGCATGCTCCTCCTTGATTCGTCCTTCTCGATAAAAGTGGTCCTTGAGGAACTCGACATCGGGCTTGCCCTCGTCCATCTTTGAGAAGAACACATCGTCCGTCGGAATCGTCATCTCCGGTGCTTGCACCTATCCCAGCCGACCCACGTCGCATCATCGCCACGAAAATTGGGAGTGGCAGACGTACCTCCTTGATGACACGCTCTGTACTAATCATGCACCCATCGTTGAGCTGGGATACATTGGCTCCGCGCTTGAGCTTATAGATTGCTCGCTCAAGCTGGGCTTGGGACAGGGACATAGGTATAAGAAGGGGATATTGGAGGGCTGTGCAAGGGCGACAGAGGCGATAGCCTGGCTAATTTGGACTCTAGTAGTAGGGTCCCGTGTTCTTCTCTTTCCAGCCATCCAGCGCTCTTTTGGGCGCTCTCATCCTCACTTCCCAATCTGTGATTCTTTCTCAAAACGAACATATTTCACGTCCACGTACCTCGTGGTGCCCTCTTGCTGAGGCAACACATGCAGACATCGTGTCCCTATCAGCAATGCCAAGCCGATTCGCAGACAGTATGGCTCCACGCTCATCAAGTACGATCGATATAGATGTATCCAGCAGGGCTCTTCAAATGTGACAAGGTCCACAAGAACTGTCGTCCTGCTAGAGAAGGAAGCAGGCCCACTACGTCAGCCCCGGACAAAAACCACGACGAGGTGATAGTCGCATCGTACACGTCGAACACGCCAAAGGAGATACTGGATTGGGAGGCGTTTGAGGGGCAGTGGCTCGCGGATTTTCCGCGTGCAGGTCGTATGACCGGTTTCCTCATAGTAGGTGGCCTTTGGGAGGGTGGCTGTTATTTTGGGGATTCACGATCCACAGTAAGAAAGGTGCGCGTGCGACACGAGTTTCTTTGAGGACTCGCACTGTATTTGAGTGCGGCGACCATCGCGATGGGTGCGGCATCGAACGCGTTGCTGTCATAATTGATACACGTTGCATCGACGTACAATCCCACGCAGCGCGCTCTGGGTGTATGCATAAATCTGAGAGGGGAAGCATGCCTGAGCTGTGGCAGTGATTCGTTAGGGAGTGGACGACGCAGCATCGAAAAGTGCAACGCACGCAGATATCGTCGACGCAAGTCGATCAGAGAGGACATGAGCTTCCTCAGATGGAGGGCCCGGCTTGAACCGTGACGACGGAGGTCGATGTTAGGAACTAAGGGAGCGAGTCAACGTCGCGGTCATCGACTCGGTCGCCAGTAGGTACGAACCGATAAACCCCTCCGTGGGTTGTCCAAGGTCTGGCTCTGCAATCATCTCAGCATTGACGCCACACACGATGGTTGTCTCTCCGGGGTGTACGAGCGCGGGGCCGTCTGCAGGAGCCGACGTGCACGAAAAGGTCGCGCCATTCAGTTGCCTCGCGGCCGTGGACGGAGTTGTTCGGCGAGAAAGTGTTCAAGGTAGGCTTTTGTTTGGATGACGTCTCTGAAATATCGGGGTTTTTGAGGTCGGTCACGTTCATTGTGAGAGTTGGATTACTGCATGACTGAAAAGCGGCTTTTTGAGTTGTTGACTCGACTCGATTCCCACCCGCCTCGCATCCGCAGCCCATCATGCATCATGTTCGAAGATAATCCGCCCGAGCCCACTCCCTTCGTTCTCGATCCGAATGATTTCCTAACATTCGCTGATTTCGACATCAACCCCTTGTCCTTCTCATCCAGGCATCCGTCCCCACCGTAGTCGAACCGCAGTCAGACCTCGCCAACCTTTGGTTCAACCTCTCGAACGCGCCTGTAATGGCCTGGGTTATGCGTTCTCATGTCCAATCCAGATAGCCTACAACAACACGTCCCCAGCTACTGCGAGTTTCCTCTTGTCCGCAAAAAGATAAACCACAGCTCTTGAAATGATGCAGGCAAGCCAAGCTTCTGGGACTTTCCCTGCTGTTCAAATGATGTAGCAAACCGTCGTACATTCGTATCCGTTTTGCTATGGCATTTTAGCGGTGGAGAAGCAACTCGCCTTGCGAAGATCCGATGCATTCCTCATCTTCGCAAAAGCGGTGTTGAAAACCCGGATGCACTGCCAAAAAAAATACCTGGGCACCTTTCGATACGAATCAAAAACAACTGGAGAGCCATGCTGCAGCTTTCTCATGGTTTCCAAACAGAAGTCGCGCAGGCAACCGCACCCCTGTTACACTGACAGGCATGTCGCATGGGGGACAGTCGTGTGTTCAAGCTCAATCTCAAAGATGACGGTCCTTGCTGAGCTTTCTCCACAGGGGGATCCTGAGTTTCGATCGATCTGCGAACACCTTACCATAACTAGTTTGGTGTCCTTGTACGTACCTGTGTGGAGTAGGCACAGGACCGCAAGGTACACTATTTGATGACGCAGGTACTTGGACATCGTTTTCGCTTCACCGTTCACCGCATGATTTTTATCATTCGGCCGGATTCATTTAGATCAGATTTGTGCTTACTGTACTAGCATGTCCTGTGGCGTACAAGTAGCATGCTGCTATTACGATAGTAGAACTGTCACCCCAGAATGCGATATGATGACTGCCGAGTTGTACTTTCACTCAAGATTATTCTACTGCACAAGTTGCAACCCAGTAGCCTAGATTGACTGGCCTACATACAGTACACCTTTCGAGCTCGAGCTGCAAATAGTGTGTGATACACAAATTTTTAATCTGACTTGAATATTACTCAAGACCCTCACTCTCCGAAGTTTAGCCAGTATCATGTCTGCCTTCACCTTTGACTTTGATCTCGAAGATGACCTCGATGAATCTTTCGATGCTATCCCGCTACAAGGGTCGGTCGCAGTGCCTTCCGTCGACAAGACCTTAACACCGGAGCGTACGTCAGGAGAAGAGATACCCGCTGAGGAAATCCCGCTATCTGCCTTGGTCAGTCCCATTGACCCTCTTCTTTTCTGGCTACCCCCTTCCTTCGCGTCTTATCATCCTACCGGCAGCGCAGCTCTCCGCGCTCCCCGAAGCGCTCTCATACTCGCCTCTGACGCTCCCCGGATCGAACGGCCACGTACTCGCGCGACGAGACCTCTTTGACGCGCGCTTCCAGCTCCTCGCCCTGGACGGACCCGACGACGAGCGGACTGCTGCATTCGTCGATGCGCCTGCGGACCTCGTCCCGGGCGCGTACGAGGGCGGGCTCAAGACGTGGGAATGCGCGCTCGACCTCGCAGCGTACCTCGATCGAGCCGTCCTTAGATCGCAGTCGGCAGGGGAGGCAGGAACAGGAGAAACAGTAGCGGCAGGGCGGCGCATTCGTGGGTCGCGCGTACTCGAGGTGAGTTGTGCCATTCGTCTGCTAGATCCCGTTGTCGCAGCTGACGGGTGAGCACTCTTACGGCCTTGCCTTTGTTTGTGTACGCTGCTGTAACTCGAGTAAAGTTGGGTTGCGGGACCGCAGTGCCTACGCTTCTCCTCCTAGATCGCCTCTTTGCGCACATTGCCTCCGAGCCCGTAGACCCAACGGGTCTACCTAGCAATGCCAGCGATAGCGGCGCGGGATCGACGCCGATCCCGTCATCGGTACGAGAGACCAATATTCACTTGCAAGACTACAACTGCTCTGTGCTCGAGCTCGTCACGTTCCCAAATGTCCTCCTCGCATGGTGTCCGTCCTCCATTCTCACCCACCTCAACCTCCTCCGTCATGACCTCATTAACGAAAAGTAAATGACAAAAATTCTCCAATAGACATGTCCCCGCTCTCCGCAGATTACCGCGCTTCTTCCGCGACCGACTCGGATGACGATGACGACAACAACAACAACGAAAGGGACGTAGCCGCGACACGGACTCCACACGCTCACACGTACCTTCGCGGTCCCGGCGGGCTCACGGTGACACGAGCGCTGCTCGACGCGTTCAAAGCCTCGCTCGACGCGCACAGAGTCCGTCTGCGGTTCTTCGCCGGGGGCTGGTCGACTCTGCCCGAGTGCCTCGCACACCAGGGCGGGTCCGGGTCCCCACCGCCTCCATATGATATCGTGCTGGCGAGCGAGACGATCTATCGCACCGAGGCCCTCGGCGCGTTTCTTGGCGTGCTGCGCACCGCCACTGCTACCACTACCACCATCGCCACGCCCACCGCGGCGTCGGTGCCTCCTTGTGATGCGGGGGAGGTGCGCAACCCGCCACTGTGTCTCGTCGCGGCCAAGGTGCTTTACTTTGGTGTTGGCGGGGGCGTGCAGGCATTCGTGAGTGCGGTCGAGGGGGAGCACGGCAGGCGGAGCACAGTGTGGGAGCATCGTGAAGGCGTCGGACGGGTAATCATGTGCATAGAATGGGAATAAATGGTTTTGTATTATGTATGGCCTCTATGAATGTAATGCTAGTCTTAAAAGAGGATCTCGCCACCCCCAACGAAAAGACGAGGAAAAATGGGAACGACGAGGTAGGGTAAATTTACAAGTTAATTATGGGTCATGACGCGTCCTTCAAATGTGCGAACGGGTTCCACACCTCCCTAGGAGCACCGCCTGTCATCGTCTTTGTCTTTGGCCTCGACTTGACAGCGTCTCTATCCGACTTTGTCTTTCCTTTCCTTCCGCCCGCCTTGGAGCTGCCGCCACCGCCACCCTTCTTGCTCAGTCCCTGCACTCGCCCATCGGCCACATCAGCCTCCTCCGCCGCGGCGCTCTCCAGTCCGCGCTCCGTCAGGCCAAGCAGGCGGCGCGCCGCGCGCGCAACGCGATACCGCGTCCTGGGGCGGGCAGGAGCGGGTGTCAGACTCGGTAGACTGCGTGTAGGCGAAGAGAGCAACGGGGACGAGAGGGACTGGGAGGAGCCGCCAGGCATGTGCGTGAGGGATGACGGGAGCGAGAGCGACGCCGCGCTGCTGGTGTTGCCGCTCCCGCTGGCAGAGTAGGGCATGGTGGTGGCGCGGCGCACGGCTCTCGACCGCGTTGGCGACGAGGAGGACAACGAGATGCGGACGGGCGAGGAGGAGGGTGAGGGCGGCGCAGTTGGGGAGGGCGAAGGAGAAGAGGATGAGGAGGATGAAGATGAAGGAGCTTTGGAGCGCAGGGCGGAGAGGAAGCGCGGAAATGAGCCCGTGTGGTTCCACACGCGCGTGTCGAGCCCACCATCAAAGTCATCCTCGTCTGAGGAGAACTCGTCGTCGACGTCTGTATCGCCTGCCCCGTCTAGCGGTATTGTGCTCCCAGATGTTATCAGGGAAGGCGCTGGCACCGCCTTTGTGGGGCGCTTGTATGTTGGGAAGATGCGTGGGGGCCGGGGAAGGGACCCTGGTGTTGGTAGCTGTATCGGAGAGGATAAGGGAGATCGCGGAGGTGGGGGATCGAGGTGCACATCGCCATATGCTCGGAAAACAAAGGGCATGTTACCGACGCCTTTGCGATGCGGCACAGTCTGCGTGTTCAGAGTAATATGGATGGCCGTCGTGTTATCATGATGCTATAAAATTGATTTCCACCCAGAACGTCAGCATCTTCCTGGTTTTTTTTTGAAGGAAGTAGGGGAGGTTCCACGTACATAGATGATCCCGCGTGTGGGGTCGCGCGAACGCGCTTCCCACACATGTCCGAGTGTAAAATCGTCCTCACCCTCCCACCGCCAGCTCGCATCTTCCTCCTCGTCCTCAAGGTCCTCCTCATCCTGTCCCTGCGTTTCCGCGACAGCAATAAGATCGGCGAGAGAGCGCGAGGAATAGTATGGGTCCCTTGCGCAAGACAACTTGACACGAAGCCTGCCGCGCGCAATCTCGCCCCGCTCACCCATCGATATGCCGTGCTGGACGGCGAAGAGGTGGCCGGGCCCACCAGGTCGCCTTGTGGTGGGGTCACAAGAAAAGAGGAAAAGGATGAGAGCGCGTAGATGGCGGAATGTGTACGAGAGCGGAGCTTGTGCGACGCGATAGGTGCCCTCGCGCGCGTACTGGGCCGCCTTGGGATTCTTCAAGTAGACTCCATTTTTCGGTGAATCTGCAGACGGATAAAAAGTAAAAGGAGAGTCCGGCGAGGCGTCCCAGAGGGAAGGTGCAGGCGGAGGAGAAGCGTTCGCCGCGGTGGTGACAAGCTGAAAACGGAGCGCGACGTGTTTGGAGAAGGGCGTTGCCTTGGGGAGTGTGAGGTTATTGACGCGTCGCTTGAGGCCGAGCGGATTCGTAGGCGAGTCCGCAGGAATGGAATAGACAGAGGGCGTGTAGGGCGTCGAGAATACAGAGTTACAAGTGGCGGTTGACCGCGACGCGGGCGTCGAAGTGTGGATCCTTTTCGATGGTGAGGAAGAAGGGGGCACGGTCGGGGAAGAGGGTTCGACGTGTTCGAAAGTACGCTTAGGCATCAGGAAGTTGGATATAGAAGGGAAAGACGCATCCAGTACGGGCAAGCGAGGCTATCGAGACTCCAAACGGTGAACGCGAGACAAGGCTGACGCGGTAAATTGATTTGGTCACGTGCACCGTGTATCACGGTCGGTCGTTCCATCCGATCCCACGAGCCACATTGGTCCCACGAGGCTCGACTTTCAGCCCAGAACAGTCGCTCAACATCATATTCAACTCTCGAGACGAGCCCTGTCTGGTACCCCACAGACAGCTAAGCTCGGCTCAGCTCCACGGGAGACGTTGCTAATCCAGTTCTGACCTAACTGATCTGAGCTGAACTGAACTGACCCGTGCAAACCCCCATCTCAGCTCGGCTCCACTTTTCCCAAAGATCGAATAGTAAAATTAGTAAAACCTCTCACTCAGCCCCGCACCTCCACCCCCGCCTCGTTTTCTTTTCCGTTCCCCTTCTCCGGTACCTCTTCTACATACCTGGCTACTCTCCTTCATGGAATGTTCCTTCCATGGCTCTTTTGTAGGGGATGTGGCGTACGGGATTCAACGTTTTACCCCTGAGTCCTGACGTACCCTACACCCTACCTCACTGTCCACTTGCGCAGCTCCCGAGTCACCTGGCGCCACCGCTATACTGGGATAAGTTCTTGCATCGTTTCACCCCCCACCCCTACTTCATCCAATCCTATATCCTGTTTCGAGCGGTGCCAAGGGCCCACTTACCCCACACTCTTCACCAACGTATGCGAGCCGACGGAGATGAATCCCTCTCTCCATCAGGGTCGCCTAGGAGGGCTAACTTTACGCCCTACAGACAAATGTTGTCCCCCGACCTCCCCAATGGCCTTTCGGACCACACGTTTTATCCAGATTTACCCGGTTTCTGGCTGCGCAAAACGCCTGACGTCTTCGGCATACGCCAGAACATCACACATCATAGAGCATAGCCCCCGTTCAGTTCCACCTTTTTCTATGCTTTACTTCTCAGGGATTCGACAGGTCAGTTCCTGGCCAGGCCTAATTTCCCCAGGGCGCCAAAGCACCCCCATGGACGTAATCGTTCCGCCAGTGTCGAGCGCCTACTTCGGTAGACCGACGTCTTCTGTGGAAACCAATTCTTTCTTCTCATTCCTCGGAAACAGCCTCTGACGTAGCTATTGTCGCAAACGCCGCCATACTCCTTGCCATGAGGACGAAATGTCTCGTAAGTGTTGTATCATAATTCTCTCCCTCAACCGCCTTCCGGGGTCCTCTTTCTTTTCTTTTCCCCTAAGGTGCGCAAAACCCGACAACGTTATCATACCCCATCGTTTTCATTTCAGTAGCGAGGGCTCGATTAATCCACTTGGATTCCCATATTCTCTATTTCATCCCTCCCATTTCGGTCCACTTAATCTCCCTTTCCGCAATCAAAAGTTCCTGAAGCCGCAATGCGCTGTTGTTCAGGCTTGAAAGCTTGAGTTAGCGAATCAATAACTCTTGTTCGGGGGCAATCCGTCATCCTTCCCCCCTCACATGACATGATTATCTCTGATAGGTGTCAACAGGAAGTTGCAACGTTGTCCATCCCTCTTTTCATCAATCCATCGATGAATCTGCCACTCCCTGCGTCACAGCCCCGCCAGCTCTTCCGGAAAACAGCGCAGACATTGTCCCTGACTACTACTGACTCGTTGAAATATGTGCCTCTGTGCGTGTGAAGATGCGAATGGGTAAGCCAATCACGTTTGACCACCTGGACGCTATGCGGAGTAATCCATGTTGACCGAACTGACTGATTTCATGGGTGCGAGTACGGGATTCACACGTCGGGATCCGGCTCGAGAATTAACCGGTTTCTTTGTGTTGTTGACCTCATCTTTCCATATGCTACACTTGGACCCATCGCAGACTTCGCTCTTCGGTGCCGCACACTCGTATGATTCAAGTGTCGGAGATCGGACATTCTAGGAAGACGCGCGCAAAGTCAAAACCTGGCTAAAGTGCTGGGCCCATGCAACCGTAACCGTGAGCTTATTGACTCTTGCCTCATGTATTTGATAGGTCCCCCAGTTTGAGCATCGGTGCGCTTCTATATATCTATAGATGGTCAAACTTCGAATCAAGCTATTATGTCGGTCGGACCCAGTCATGGTTCGATCCCACTGTCTACAGAACCGGCAGTCAGGGTGGCAATAAGTTTCCAGAAAGATGGCGGCGCAACACGTACCTTTTTTCACATGCGGCATCCAAATTGTCGTCCTGTCGGGGAAATTGACAGATGGCCAAGGGACAATACAGTCCCCTCATCGGGTCTGGAGCTATGTGCATTGGCAATGGCCTGATGTCCTGACCTCGCTGTCGATGCCCCATGCGGATACGCTGCATACGGTACCCATCGACCAACTTTCTGTGATAGATAACCCACATTCGAACACAGCGCACACAGCGCCCCCTGACCTTGCACAGTAAGCTTTTGGGTTCTTCTTGACCAAGCAACGCTGTTATCCGCGCGCCCGTCTAGGGCGCGTATTATGTCCCCAATTGCACACTCTCTCAAGCGCCGCATGAATAAGACAGGGAAAAAAAACGCGGGGGTGAAGGAGGACTCATTTAGGCCCGATGGCCAGGGCGTCCCGCGGCTATACGTGTTTTTCTGATAGCGCCTTGGCAAGGGAGACGCTGGCCCATCCAATAGCAAGGAAACGTGTCCGTACGAGTGCGTACGCATCAGATCTAGAGTTTGACCGCAGCAGATCTGCCGAATAATAGAAGGGACCGCTGAACACACATCAATACAACAGTGCTAGGGGGCCGTCGGCTTGGCCACTCATGCTTAGGTTGTCTCACGTCAGGAGGTAAGACATTAGGCGCAGATAAGCGCACGCCATCATCGCCATCATCGACCCCATCGATATAATCAATGGATCATGGCTATCTATCGCCCCGCACGCAATAAGATATGGCCTGTTCCAAAAACAACCAACGTCAGTCGGGGGGGGGCGGGCG
>Ga0307512_10006833_pt1 | contig 11448 bp, 14 predicted proteins | sample 14_EM_MG_FD_200267 | JGI IMG/M metagenome (GOLD analysis project Ga0307512, IMG submission 200267) | Populus trichocarpa ectomycorrhiza microbial communities from riparian zone in the Pacific Northwest, United States - 14_EM | ecosystem: Host-associated > Plants > Roots > Unclassified | place... | reverse complement strand
TTGTCCCGACAGAACCTCCTCCAAGCAGCACCGACACATCTAATCACAAACCTAATTCCTCCCACTGCGCTACTTCCCGTGATATCCTCTGGATTGATAGGTATTGTTGCACACGTGTAGGTTCCGTTGTCCGCCATTCCCACCGTCCACCCGCCCGTCTTCTGGAATTCTCTCGGCTTAAGCTCAACTGTCCTGCACCGCTTGGCTCTAGAAGGAATGGCTGCCGGCAGAGAAACCCAGCAAGGGACCACAGCAATTGGATTTCCGGGGGCCGAGGCCCGGGGTGAATATAACCAGTGAACGTATGCTAGGAGTTCGAGGTGTATCGACAGCTGGCTGTAAGGAAGTCCGCGAGAGAATCGTTGTGAGGAGTTCTCCTGGTTGCTCAGAACCTGGTGCTTGGTCGTTGGTGGTTGGCAGCCTTTAAGCGGTGAAGATCGCATAGTTGGTGGTATGGGCTAATCACCTGACGTTCGAAAAAGCTCGGCGCGCTAACTCTAAACGCACTAGCGCACGCTGAGTGCGCCAAAACCTATAGTAGTGGCATTTATAGGGGGACCTCTCAAGTGAGATAATACGGTAGGGCAGGACCTTCAGTGGACGAAGAACCGGCCCACCACCCAATGCTGGTGGTGTCGGCGCCAGACGCAGACTCAGAATCACCTCTTCAGGGTGTGCCCGAGTGGAAGCCCCAGCAGAAGATCCTGTGGATAGGTGTGCTTCGGGAAAGCGGGAGAGGAAGAGCCGGTGGAGGATCCGGGTCCTCCTTGCCAATGGGAGGTGCAGCCAGTCGGTCCTAGACTTCCTCTCTGCCACAGATGTGGGAAGGCTGCTTCCGGTCGAGGAAAACACGGAGGGCGAGGTGTCCGGGTGGGAGCGCAGGGAGCGCAGGGAGCAGGAAGAGAGAGGAGAGTGGAGGCGGAGACGCTGGGTGCCGGGGAGGAAACAACTCGTCCTACCGACGCCCCGCTCGCAGCGCCCTCAGACGAAGAGTATGGGGGGCTACGCTTTCTTTTATTCTTTCCTGTGCCGCTCGTTTGTGATTTCCTTGGTGCGCATCATGTCTTCTGGGAACAGGCCTCGGTGGAGGGCAAAGGGGAGCCCGCAACGAGCCGCCGTGTACGGGCTACGGACAGGAAAAGGACTGCACATACTTTCGCCATGATCTGCCTAGGTCACATGCGAATAATGATTAAACGAAGAAAAAAGAGCGTCAGATTTTTGGGTGATGCTGGCGATGAGGGTGTTGTTTTCGAGCTTCACACTCTGTCACGCTGCCTTGTCAACACTGGGTTTCTACATACATGTGAAGAAACAAAGAAAAAGCTGTTGCACGACACTATTCCCAATCGGGCGCCCCTCGCAACCCCGCGTCGTCCCGGGCTCGCACCCATGCACCCACGGCGTCGCGCAACTCTGGCCCCTCGCCTATATAATCCTCCGTGGGCGCGCCGCTTTTTTCTTTTTTCTTTTTTCTTTTTTTTTCGGTCATTTTTTCTCAAACGACCTATATAGATCACGGCGAGAATACGTAACTATGCAGAGTCCGTTTCCTGTCCCGCAGTCCGCGCATGGCGGCTCGTTGCAAGCTCCCGTATGCCCTCCGCCCAAGGCCTGTCCCGAGAAAGAGTAGGTGCGCACCAAGGAAAAACACAAAGGAAAGAACAAAAGAAAACGTGGCTCGTCCCATAATCCTCGCCTGCCGATGCCATGAACGAGGGGGTGGGAAGGAACAGCGGGGCTCCTCCCCGGCGCCCAACTCGTCCTCAGCATCCAGCGCCTCCGCCTCCGCCTCCGCCCTCCTTTCCTCTTCCCGCTCTCCCGGAGCCCCCATTCCGGCACCTCGCTCACCGCATCTTCCTCAGCCGGCACCAGCCTTCCTCATTCGTAGAAGAAAGGAAATCTGGCACCGCCCGACTGCACCTCCCTTCGGCAAGTAGGTCCCGGATCTTCCACTGGATCTTCCACCTCCTGCTCTCCTGGGCGCGCCGTGCTTAGCGGCGAGACATTTCCAACATTTTCCAATGTCTTCAAATTGGGCATGGGCCAGGCGGGGCTGTACTCTACTCTACATTCCATGGTCCGATAGGGTCGCATGCGATGAATGATGAATAAATATATATATTTTTAAAAAAAACAGGTAGCATATGTACAGCAAGAATATAAATTGATTCGTCACACCACCCCCAATGAAGCAAGCCGCACATATACTCTAACCGCATCCATTTAGAGCCATCTCCGAAATACCTCGCATCCTCACAGATCCCGAAAAGCTCCGCAAGCAGGATTAATCCGGAATGCTGCAAGTGAACTTTGGCGGAACATGCAGAACGGAGTGGCACAAGCAGTCTCTCGCGCAGAGATAAGGAAATGGCTGAACGTAGTGACACACATCGACTATGGATAAATAAGGGGTGGTCGCCGCCCCGCACTTGTTGAGCAAGAGCACGGCCAGCCAGCTTCACGACTCAGCAACCCCATTTCACCTTACGGTTCAGCAACCTGATTTACGACGATAGGCAGCGGAGTTGACACCATGTCGGATCAGCCAGGTTACTACGAATACGATCTAGAGGGGACGCCTATGGAGGTTGATCCGGTGGTACCCATGGAAGAAACACTCGCGCAGTTGGTCTCCCTTGCCGATGGCTTGAGCGGCGCAGGTATCAATATCCAGTCTCGATACAACCCCGACCAGCTCCTCAACAACTGCGCTATCGTCACGATGGCGTATCTGATGGGCACCGACGCAAGGACTCTTTTGGGCCGAATCGGCCTCTCCCTTGATCCTGCTTGTGCGGGACTTTCCATTCAAGAGATACTATTGGCATTGGAGCGTATCGGAGACCGCTTCGTCGCGCACAACTACAGCGAACGGCTGCCTGACGGCGGAGGCCCGATCCGCAGCCGTCGTGGAGTACACGAGGCTCTCTTTGCTCGGCGAGAAATCGTGCCGAGTCGCAATGTTGGGGTCGCATATCGGCGGCGTGACGGAAGTGGACACGTGGTCACGGTGAACAACGCGGGGACCGAGTATCGGCGGTACAGGGACTACCAAATTCGCACTGCGGGAGAGGATGTGACGCGAGAGGTCAGGGAGAGTAGAATCTATTTGATGTTTTACTTTGAAAGAGCGGAGCATGAGCCGATGGAGGTGGCTTCGGGGAATTCGACAACTCACGGTCACGATGAACTCTGATTACGGTCGTCGTGTTGCTGGGGGATCGGTAATTAGGCTTGGTTGTTCCCGGTTTCTGCTGCTTGAGTTTTTAACTTTTGTTTATGTCTTCGGCTGCGGTTGAATTTTATCGTTTCTCTTCTTTCTCAGTTAAATGTGACCGTGTTCATGAATGGTCACTGGGTTTTGTTATGTACACAGTTAGAATTGATTGATTTTACTTACATATTTGGGGGAAGCGGCGGATGTTCCCGCTTGCACGCAATCTTGTCTCCCTACCATCTGGCATCGCCGGCCCCGCAAATGACGTGGAGATTTACTACTCAATGCGCTGAACACTGGCTAGCGGGTTCTGGATAAAAACTCCCGTCTGACCGATAAATTTCCAATTCTTCAAGCCACTGTCGTCCTCCACCCCGCGTTATGATGAGGTTCGTTCACAGGGAGTGGAGCCATCGCCCCGAGTGGATTGAGGCGGTACAAAAGGATGGGAGACACATCTGGTGCTCAGCATATCGGGACCGTGCCACCAGCTGTCAGGCGGATGGTTTGATAGTTCTTCCGATGAAACAGCGCATCTTTTGGATTGGTGCCGCCCCCTTGCACCTCCGCAGAAGACACTTCGAGTTGAGAATGAGCTTGACTTGCACTTAGCTGATCCTATCGAGCCCATGCCTAATGACTCCTGCTTGGAGTGGTGGAAGGCTCACTAAAGGGTTATCCCAATCTGCCTCCGATGGCGTTGGAGTCTGCCGCTATTCTAGCCGTGCCTGCTGACGTCCGGTGTCTCTTCAGTAGTACGAAGTTACAACTCACTGCTCCACGGCTTTACCTGGGGTATGAAGTTGTGGAAGCGCTGGAGTTTCTGAAATCTTACATTCACAGTGACTACCAATCTGTTGAGAATGCCGAGCGCGTACGTCAGCTTCGGTGTGGGATGCCTCAGCAGCTCCAGCATCACCAAGCGCGCACACAGCTCCCCGAAGGTTTGTTTTTGAGAACGCAGACGGTAATTTCGAACGATCGTAGGACGGCTCGAGGGGAGGCTGGCAAACGTCGGTGGTATCTATCCGAGATCGCTTCGTCGGTTGTGGCCAATTCCTGGCGAACGGCGAGTAGGCTCGAGATGTATTCGAAGACCAAATATTGTGAAGGCAGAGTCGTATTCCTGGCAAAGGATTTCCCAGACGCGGGCTGCAGAATCGATTCCGTTCGCGGGAGGACTGCGCAAGACGGTTCGAGTAGTGGGTTGAATCGATTGAGGCAACGCGGTCCTCGCACTGATAGTAGTCACGGCCTCTCAGCGGTAAGGATTGATCTCATGTCGTTCTCCACGAGTGGTAGTTGCGGGCGTTGTGAAGGTCGGCGGCTGCGAACGTGTTTTGTCTGGTTGAGGTTAGTTAGGTTGGTGATGTCGTCGTGATGTAGCGTGGCTCAAGCAGCTGAGGCTTAAAAGCAAGAGTGCAGGGATGAGGCGCTGGAGCAAGGCGGAAAACGGCAGGTACGGCGGATAGCAGAGCGTTCAGCCCGGGCTCATAAACTGTTGAATATAGGGATCGATAGACAAAGATAAAGAATTGATTGACAATACATAAGTAGTCTAGGGCAGGTCATTTTCTCCATAGTTATACAACGGGCCTCAGCGACTCGTCAGGGGGAAAGGGACGGAAGACTTTCTACCGAGCCGGACTCGGGCAGCCGCTATCTCCGGACGTGTTGGCTCCGGCCCGTCACCTCTGGACACCCGTCACAACGGAGCACAGCCTTAGGCTAATCCGGCCCACGGTGGTATTCGGCAGTCCGTCCAAATCCGATCAGGACCGACTAGGGCAGGGGGGTGGTGCCTAGAGCAGGGCCGTCCCGAGGGACACCTGGGCTCGGCCCGTCTGGGAAGTATGGACTATTGTGAAGCCTGTTTGACTACCGCGAGCACTGAACAGGGGGTACATAACCGGCGGATACTAGCCGGTGGAGCGTGCGGAGCAGCAGAGGTGAGTCTGGAAGGATTAGCCGACGTAGGGAATGTGGTGCGCATGCAGGCAACGTCGAAGACGACGGAAATAACGGCTCCGGACCATATCAACTCCCGCGTGCTGATGAGCCGTGGAAAATCCATTGGCGACTTCGCAGACCCTGTTAAATTCCTCCCCGTCATGCGTGACGCTGTCAGGGGCCACTGCTCTATGCCGATCGGCGGCCACATTCCTTCCGCGACATCAGCGCAAACATATTACAGTATGATCGCCATCCCCTCCTATCCGCGGGCCAACTGTTTCCACGTATTCCTCATTGGCTTTAACTAAGCTATCACCGCGAACGCTACCGGCCACCCACCACAGCACCGCCACCGAACGCGCAGGGCTATTCGAATTCATGAGTACCTGCGCCATTGAGCGCCTCCCAAGCGCCCGTCACATACACCTCGACGACTCACAGAGTTTCATGGAGCATTTCCCGGCTGGCGATCAAAGATTACGGCAGAAGTCCTGCGCTTAGGCCTTGGGGGTAATCTAGGGCCGTAGCTTGCGGTCGCTCTGGAAGGTTAGCAGATCCTTGCGAAGAGTGCTTCGAGTTTCACTTGGGGGAATATTTCGATGAGGACCTGGCGGGCTCGGTGATGCCGGCGGCGACGAAGTTGAGGAGCGCGTGCTGGCAGGTTTCTGGAAGGCACGATTCGAAGAGGCAACAAAGTAGGGATAGGTTAAACGACAATATTATCCAGTTTTTTGAAGATACACTGCTGGTTGCGAGAGTCGGAGCTAATGCCTTCAAGAAGAGCGCAGCTGTGCCCTGGGATGGAATGGCACGCCGGGGGCGTACGGTGGGAGCGAGGAACGCCACCCAAGCACCGGGACCTCCTCGCTGATGAGAGGTGAGTCAGGCGGTCCTGGACTTCCTCTCCACCACGGATGTGCGGAGGCAAGACCTGAGGATGAAGGACAACTGCAGTTCTTCGCCACGCCTTCCTTCATGGCCTTGACTGGAGAGGATTAAGAAGGCGGTTCATTTTGTCCGTTCCATTGTTACTTTCTTGGTGCGCTCTGCAAGGTTGGGTCATGCCGGGGCGGAGGGCGGGGTAGCCACAACAAGCCGCAAGGACAGTAGACAGAAAGCGGAAATGTATGAATTTACGTCCCCATTATCTAGATTGTTTGCATGCGATTAACGAATACTTAACCGGGAAAAATTTCCAGAACTGGCTCCCCGTTGAACGGGGATTCCCTAGGGAAAATGAGTAAAACTCAGAGATGGACCCCGCCTGGGACAAACTTTTCCAACCGTTTCTCTTCATCGGTTATCCACCTCCAACGAGCTCGCTACACTGCATTGAGGAGTGATTGAAGTTGAGCAGCTGCGAAAAGTGGGGTCGTTTAGGAGCTGGAAGGTTCGATTCGGGGTTGGACACGTGGCTGAGAGCTAGGAATTGCTTGGGAGCAGCTACATAGTACGAGAATACGTTCCACCGCCGCCGCCATGAGTTCCTCCTCGCCCCCACTGAACAAAGGAAATAGGTGTGACAGCGCTATTTTTAATAGTGATCCCTCGCGAGGGCCAACTGAGCTTTGGCTCACAACCGAGACGTTATGGACGTGTTCATTTTCCGAGCATGGTTGGGGCTGTGGCGGTTAGTTCTAATATTGTGTGCCCAGCCACAATGTGGGAACCGCAGCGTGCATGGTTGGCTATCTGAAAGGCGCCTCTCCCACCCCCGCTTTGCGAGCGGGGATATTTCAGTAATCACCATCCATCCGCGAGTCCGAACAACATCCCAGCCCCTCGAGTCGAAATGTCATTCGGAATTAGCGTCGGAGATTTCTTCGCGGTTGGCGGGCTCGCTTGGCGTCTCTACCACGACTGCTTTCTCGTCGCGAAGGGAGCCCCACACGAGTTCCGACTGCTGGTGGACGAACTAAAGACTCTGCATGCAACGATGAAGCTGTTCGAAGACGAGTTCAACGATCCGACTTCGGTCTTGGTGCTAGCTGGAGAGGAGCAGCTCCGAATGGTGCAAAATTTGCTAGAACAGGTGAAGCACGTCCTTAAGGGCTTGCAAGAAGTGTATATCAAGCATCGGAAGCTGGGCAACGTCTCCCGAACAGCGGTCAAGCGGGGATGGGATCAGTTCAAATGGGCGGTTGGCGCAAAGGATGTCGATGGGTTGCGAAATAAGGTAGGATGCCAATGCCCTCGCCGTGTCTGAGCACCACTAACTTCCAGGTGATTTGCTCTAGCTTTCCTACCTTAACGGCCTTTTAGCCTTGCTTCTTACCTGTGCTCGCCAGTACGTTTATGGAGAGTCGGCAGGGGCGCTCGAACTGCAGATATATGCTGATTGGATTCCTTGCGTGCAATCAGGTCGTCGCTCCATCGTTTGGAGGCCACTACTCAATCTATCGACGCTGGAGTTCAGGAGATAAAGGTTTTTCTTAAGCGCATCCGAACAGGAGAACTTCCTATGGTCTCGGCGCTAGACAGTGCGGACAGTGCAGCAAAGATCTATTTCAGTCAACGGTGTATGCAGGCGGCGAAATCCTCACAGCGTTGGACTGTGATTGGTATCGAAGACTGGATAAAAGCGGGCAGGTGGTGGCTACTGAAAGTAGGAATCTGCGATTACCTTTCTACCTAGCTTGGGAACCGTACGATTGACAGTTGCCTGTACAGTCACACACGGAGCTACGTCCTACAGCAGTCACTGTGCCGAACTCTGCTTATGTCAACCTCCTGAAGGCTTCTTGGATTCTGACGGATGTTATCACGGTTCATCCTCAGATAGTCTTCATCGAAGACATGGTACGATGCGATGTGCTACTTCTAACTGAGGTGAGCTTATTTTTCTTCCCCTAGTACCCAGTGTTTCCCTCTGCCCACTCCGCGATATCGCAATGGGTGTCCCCTCACGCCTGGAAACCTCTTACGGAAGGTACGCAACCTACAACACCAATCCCAGCATCAAACATACGATTAGTGTCACATCTTTTGGGACAGGCCTAGGCGGAGGGCAAAGGGGAGCTTGCAACGAGCCGCCGCGCGCGGACTGCTGAAAGAAATCGGACTGTACATATCCTCGCCATGATCTACCTAGGTCGCATGCGAATAATATTAACCCCATCCCCCCATCCCACGCTCACGGTGAAGCCTCATGGCAAGTCGACCCATCTGTCACCCATCACCCCCCGTCACTGTCGCCCACCCCCCGCCACAGCCCCGCCCCGCAACCAACCACTTTACCACTGTTGAAAGAATATCGATTCGGTGGTGAAGATAGATTTCAGTGTATATTGAACAAGTGTATAGAACAGAAAGAGATCTACAAGAAGAGCAGCAAATATCCCACTTTTGCGCTTCCCCTCTCTTGCGTCTTGAGTAATCGTGTCCTCAACAAACTCTAAGACACAACCGCCAAATCCAAAGACCGTCTCGGCACCCCAACAGGTTGAGCGCCGCGAGAAGCATTTCCAAAAACCACCACCAATGAGCGCAAACGTAGATAAGACAAGTTTTTTTTGGTTTAATCATACTCGCATATAGCCTATCTAGACTATGGCGGCGTACATTTTGTCCGTTTTCCCCGTCCGCTGTCCGCGCAGTGGCGGCTCGTTGCATGCTCCCTTATTGCCCTCCGCCTAGGCCTGTCCCAGAAGAAATGGAAATGAGATTGGTGACAAAGAGAATGGCAAGGCAAAGCATGACCCGTCTCCTACCCCTCTTCCGCTGCCGATGCCATGAAGGAGGGCGTGGGTAGGAACAGCGGCGGCGGAGATGGACAAGCGATGCAGCAGTCGCCTTGTAACATTCATTGAGTTCAAAGCGGCAACGGCCGAGTGGTCTGCACTAGAACATTTTGACATCCGATAAGAAGTCAGACAACTCGGTGAACCTAGTTATCTATTGGTGGAGAAGTGCACCTTCCTGAGACAAGCGCAGAAAAAGGCAAAGATTGGATGCATCGAGGTTACCGTCCCGAACAACACCTACAGGAGTGCCAATAGTCCGGACGGCCCGCAGGCTGCCCGCCGGCTTTGGGGGGTTCCACTCCGGGCCGGGGCTCTCTGATGACCCAGTCCGGCCAGGCGGGCCCTGTGGCCGGACTGCGTTGGCCCAGTCCGGCCGGCGGGCTCCCGTGGGCCAGCGCTATTACTAGTACTTATGAACGAAATTTCATCAAGCGGCTCCGCGGAGGACCGAAGTTCAACCGCCCGCACAGCAATTGAACCATCGGCTGCAAGGCAACCGCCCACACAGTAGGCAAGCAGCGGGTTTGCCATCCACAACCAGTAGTTACTACATATCCACGACGCCAGGCAGCAGAACCCGAGCTCCTGAGCTCCCAACTACATTACACCCATCTCAGGTGATTCTGCCTCCCTCCCCGAGCTAGCGGTGAACTTTTAGGGTGAAAGAAGTCAACTGACTGATATTACATCCGTGATGGAACCTTCGCTGGAGATTCGGTAGCTCTGCTTGAAGCCGCAATAGGGGAGGGGCTTGTGTGGCATCGGGTTAATAGGGGGGAGGTATACAAGGAGGACGAAAGAATGAAGTGGCGAGGTAAGAAATGTGAGTCTTTTGTAACTGGTGTTGATGTGTAGAAGCTGGCGAACTGTGGCTCAGGTCCGAATATCCGTACAGTCATAACTTTCGGAGGTTCTTAACGAAAATCGCAGTCCGACACCTCCTCCTCTCGCACCACGTCAACCTGAATGGGGGTCTGCGATCAGCTCACCTCCCCTTGTCCACCACTCACCACCGAAGAAATGCACACCGGATTTCACTTACATCTCCATCATCTCTGTCCCAATTAACGGAATTTTTAGATAATCTTGTTCGCCTTACCTTTTCGGTGCTCTTCCAGGCATGTACAACCTCCTCTCTGTTGTGGTGGAGGCCGAAAGCTCCCACTAATGGCCTGGAAACCCGCCCAAGATATGGTAAACGCTAGTGGATCATAAGATCTCCCTCGTTTGCCCTCTCCCTCGTTTGCCCGGCCCGCCAGCCTGCCAAGATTATGATGGAGGTTTGATGGAGCGATGAAGACTCAGCTCAGACCAGGCCGGCTCAAAAAAGCCCATAGGCCCGCGGGCCGTGGTTTGCACAGACCAGTCCAGGCTGAGGCCAGGACTGTACATAACCTCGCCATGATCTGATGGGTCGCATGCGAGTAATGAATAAACAAAAAAAACAAAAACTGCTAGTCTTTGTTGTAGTAATGTAATGAATGGCTAATAGTAACTAGGCTTTGTGAACTTCAATCCTTCCTCTTCTACCTTGAGTTGACTACGATGTTCGAGCGCAGCACTCGTGCCGCTTCAGATCATTGTATCCAGCCAGCCCGAGTGTTTGGCTAAATACAAAAGAGGGGTATTGGGATATGGCAAAACGGGCAACGCTGCACGGGTATCGAAACCCACATGGTCTACAACCAACAGACCTACGATGCAGAATGTTCCCCGCTTGCCGGGGTCTGTAAATAGCCGCAAGGCGACAGATAACCCCGGAGAGGATCACGATCTTCACAGATGCCCAGGCTGGCATTAAGCGAATGGCTTCCGAGGAACCCGGCCCCAGCCAGATATATGCGATCCAGGCCAGAAATCGAATCGCAGCGCTACGAAAAGCCAAACCGGACATCGCCATTGAAATCCGGTGGTGCTGCCGACAAGGGTACCGTATTATCTCACTTATAAGGTCCCCTATAAACACCAGTACTACTGGTCGTGACGCGCTGGGTGCACGCTAGACCGCTTAGACTTAGCGCGCAGAGCATTTTTGTAACGTCAGGTGATCAGTCCCAGGGGTATCTCAGCTCGGCTTGGTATGGCGGACGACCAAACATCAAGCTCGTCGTAGCCGGTACAATTTGTCACGATAACCCTCTCGCAAGCTTCCTTACAGCCAACTGCCGATACGTCTAGAACTCCCAGCACGCGCTCACTGCTTAATTTCAAACAACGGTCAAGGCCTCGCAAACACCCAATTGCTGTGCTCCCTCGCTGGGTTCCTCTGCCAGCGGCCTCTCCTTACAGAGGCAAGGGAGTCAGAACAGTTCAGTTTAAGCTCTGAGTGTTCGGGTAGAACATGGGGTGTACGATGGGATTGGCGGACAACAGAACCCTACAGTTCGGGCTCCGGTAAAATAAGCAGGTCATGAAATGGAAGAAGGTACGCTGTGAGATTACCAGACTATTACTGCAATTTACTAATCATCGAGGTTTTCACTGAACAAGGCATTGTTACTGCAAGCGAATCAACCTAGGTACCCTCGCGCA
>Ga0307512_10006831_pt1 | contig 11450 bp, 13 predicted proteins | sample 14_EM_MG_FD_200267 | JGI IMG/M metagenome (GOLD analysis project Ga0307512, IMG submission 200267) | Populus trichocarpa ectomycorrhiza microbial communities from riparian zone in the Pacific Northwest, United States - 14_EM | ecosystem: Host-associated > Plants > Roots > Unclassified | place... | reverse complement strand
ACCAACACTGGGGAGTCGCGCGCGATTTCGTCCAGTGCAGGTATTCGCCTGTGAGGCAGTGCCCCGTCTTCAGCTGGTAGAACCTTGCAGCAAGCCGCTTGGTGCTCCCCGCAACCGTGCCGTCCGGCCTCTGGCTTTTCGGCATCTTGTACTTCTTCTTGGAGGTCCGGCCTCCCGCCCACTGTCGCGCCTCTGCCCACTTCTTCTCGCCGATCTCCCGCTTGATGTTGGCGAGAGAGCGTGGGGAGTGGCAGCGGTTGCACCCCTTCCAACCATTCCACCCCCGGGGTGTCTGGTTCGTCTGCCGCGAGTTTGGCCCATCTGTCAACCAGCTCATTCCCTTCCACCCCTTCGTGCGCCGGGCACCACCTGATCTCGATGGTGATACTTGGCCTTCTTCCTCGTAGCTCGGCGATATGCTGCCTAGACTCTAGCGCGTACTTCTGTCCCGGTCCCGGATCGTCGGTGTTCATTCTCCGGATTGCCGCCTGGGCATCGGTGAAGATGGTGATGCATTCCGGGGTCGGGTTGGCCTTGGCTGCCGTCCCGAGGGCACGCGCTAGCGCTGCGCACTCCGCGTCGTAGGCCTCCTGGTTGAATCCCATGTGGGTCTTGATGCCATCCCAGGATTGGCCGTTCTTCCATGCTACCGCGTACCCGGCGGCCCCCTCCTCCAACCGTGACCCGTCCGTGAACATGACGAGCCCCGGTCTCTCCTTCTCCGCTTCCTTCTTCGCCTCCTCCCGTTCCTCCAGGATCAGTGCCGCGTCGAAGGGCTCCGGGTCTTCGAGCAGGACTGTCTGCTCTGTACTTGTCCAGGTGCGGTTTAGGGCGACATGTCGAAAGTAGCCCGCTTAGCAGAAGCAATCAAGTACCTCATTTGTATGTCGGTAGCACTTAACCACAGTTATAACAGTTAAAATCGAGTCCATCAATTCGGCCGATTTAAGAGCCAGCTGCCTACATATCGTACATGCTGCTTACCCGCCCACACTGGCCGCTACAGTTTGCCTTGCTACCCCACCCTTTTACTATGTACCAGATGTAAACCAATCCATCACAAGGTAAGTAACCACAGTAGATGCCAGTCGATCCACGGGGGAATGCCCCCCACAGCCACCAATCTTTCCAAACACACAAAGAAACGAGCACCAAAACAAAGGGAAGGAGGTGGTCGTCGCTATCCCTCATCGTTGCCCACCAAACACCCAGCGTATAAGCCCACGCTCCGTCTCGACACCTCTCTCCCTCCCACTTGACACAATCCTCGTAGCGCCCTTCATCCTTGAACTACGAGGCTTCCCAATCAACCCCACTGTCCCCCAGGGTGTCCGTAGCAAGCTCGACTTCAAGCGCGGACAGCATCTCATGAGGCTAGGTGGCGCGAATGGCAGTGGCGGCGATAGAGGGTTTCTGGCGAATCTGCAGGTTTTTTTCGGTTGGAATGCAGGGCTTCGCCCTGTTTCGCGTGGCGCTCCGGCTCGTACTTGCCTATCAGCTACACATGATGCCAGCCGTGCTCGCACAGATTCGGATCCATTCGTCAAGTCTCCGGCCCGCACCAATGGCACTCCAACGACCGCTTCGAACAGCACTAACTCATCTCGCAAACCTGCCCATACGACCGCTGCTGGTCCTGCCGATATGGGAAGCAAACTGCGTGAGTCTATGGGTTTGTAGGCTTACAGCCGAGCTCTGTTGATCGACTTCGCTAGTGTATTCTTGTTGCATAACGTTTCTTCGTCCTTGCAGTGTTCTATTCCCACGGTTTTGCTAGGCTCTTTTTTCCCACGCACATTGTGATCTTACAGCTATTTCCCGGTGTACCTCTTTAGGCTTATTGAAGTTTCGTGAAGTCATTGATGTCACTAGTTATATGGAGGTCTCCAATTTCGAATAGATTTAAGGTACGACACGACTGGTGCGAGACAAGTCGCATGCGAGTAACGAATAAACCAAAAAAAAACTGGATTTGCACGTACATTTGTACATTTCTACAGCGTACACGTACATTCCGACATGACCCCACACAATACGGACACACGCTTACATATGTTATGGGATGGCCTTCCGTAGGCGCCGGCTCGGCAGGCGTCGGCTGGGCTAGGATGTGGAGTTTGCAGCTCCGCACGCGGCACCAAGACCCGAGGCTAAGCTGCAGAGCCGCATTACCTACCACTTTCCACAATCAGGTTCACAACATCTCCGCAACCCCACACCTCCTAGAACTGCCACCTCAGCTGCCACTGCCATCTCTTCCGCGACGTCTGCCGCTGGCATACTACCTAACAACTAACTATCTCGTGTTCCCCGCTCCGCCTACCAGAGAAGCAACATCATGGCCACAGATATTCCGATGGTAGATGCTGCACCTGTTGACGCACACGGAGAACAACCTCCAACCGACTCCAAACAACTTCCGTTAGCTGCTGTTGTCAAAGAGTGGACAAAAGCGGAGTTGCTGAGCTTCAAACAATTACTTACGAGACATCTTGCGGAATGACGAGTGCAGGAAGACATTCGAGAAGGCCCTGATCGACGGCGACATGTTCTTGACCGAGGGCGACCGCTCCAATTTCTGGCGTGGTGAATGTGGTTTGCCGGCCGGTCCGCGCTCAAAGCTCTCTCGTCTGGTGAGAAGTATCAAGGGGCCAGGTAATGCTTCCATTTGGGCTCTGACGAACCGGCTAACCCTTCACAGCTCAGTCACCTTCAATAGACTCGATTGAAACGACGCTCAAGTTTCTCCACGGGCTATTATGGGGGAAGGAGGAGAGCCTACTCAACACCGTTTTTGCGACTTTCAGCATCTGTCGTGGAACCGCGATACGGACCCACACATAAATAGTGGTGATACGCGGACCGCGGTAAAGCTGACGCTAAGTCGCATTGCTAGCAGGGCTCAACGTCTGCCATGCGGGGCGAATGAGCTACTCGTCCGTAATGCCTATCAGGAGATGTACGATATCCTTCTTGAAGCTTAGAAAGACCGGCTGAAGTACTCTGAAGACAGTCCTAAACCCAATAGCGAGAAGATCATCCTGATTCTTGGCCAGCCGGGTATCGGAAAGACTTGGTTCCTCTCGTATGTCCTCGTGCGGAGGCTTTTGGGGGGAAGCCCACTATTTTCCAGGAAGGCGAAAACTCCGGCGGCGACACCGTGTTCACCACCGCAGCTCATTACCTCATCAACGGGAATGGTGTCTGCAAAATGGACCAAGAACAAATCAACTCCGAGTTACATAAGGCGGACATATGGGTTTTGGCCGTCCAGAAGCCCTTCAGAGTCGCCCAAAAGGCGAAATATCACAAATGGCTAGTCGTGGTGACGTCCTCGCCCCGAAAAGAAAATTATAAGCAGATACTTAGTCAAAGATTACTCGCCCCAGAAGTTCTACCTCCCTGCCTGGGACTGGGACGAAGTTGTGGCAGCCGCGTAAGTCTTGCCTCCCCATTTGCGTACAAGTTGTGTGTTGGCAGTTGCGCCAGCTTGTTCTATATACTAATGTTCAACTTAGGGCTCTCAAGGGCGTCGCGCAGAAGATGTGGGATACGCTGTTCACACTCTTCGACGTTTACGGTCCAATTCCGCGCTTGCTTTTCGAGACTCTCCTCCCACCTTTCACATACGACGGCCTAACTGTCAGTGGGGTCCTAGAGCGCCGAATGGACGAGTATGGCGATCTTCTGCAGGGAAAAATCGTTGAGGCGGTGAAACTGAGCCCCAATATTGCGCTGTCCACAGAGTTTGTGGTTAATTGCAGTCACACTATTTATACGATGCGTCCTTGGAAAATAGATGACTACAAGTACGTGTCTGATCGTCCAGCTTTCGGCTTTGCCACCGCGGACATCGGCCGTAGGATTGCAGGGGCAACGATTACCATTTCCCTGAAGGATGCCCAGAGGTTGCACGACTTTCTTTTGCGTCAGGGCGCGACTAAAACCTCTGCCGGTTGGGTTTTCAAGGCCCACATGCACCAAATCTTCCAGCGTGGCGGGCCTTTCGTAGCAACCAAGCAAGGTGGATCGGCAACCATTACTATCGAGTCTTGCGAAGATTTCTCCCGGGTGTCGGAACTCGGTAGCCTGCTTCGGAAGGAGCCTGGATCCCAAAGCATCAATCCCGATATCATCGGGCGTTATTTCAAGCCCCAGCGCTGCAATCTCCCCTCGTTGGACTGGTTTGCCATCACCAAATGCGCCACAACCGGAGACCCGGTATTGGTGTTATTCCAAATCACAGTGAGCACAGAGCACCCTGTCAAGGCAGAAGGGCTTGCGAGTATTTGGGCGGTAATACCCCAAAAGTTTAGGGAGGCCCCGCCCATACTCGTTTTTGTCGTTCCGGCCGATGTCGCAAGCACGTTTGCTTCCAAGAGGCAAAGTATTTCGGGCTCGGCGAACCAAACCTCGGCCAGCAGACGTTCGGCCAGCAACCCCCCCCGATTTCGAAACGTGGGAACAATACGTTCTGCCGGTCAGCGACAAAGCATTGTGGGAAATACTATGAAGTGAGTGCTTCATAGTTTCTGCTCTTATGGCTTAGTGGATAAATATGGGTGGACGGCGTTTGGAGAATTGTTGGACGAGGTTGGCTGAACCGCAAATGGTGGGACTGTCTGGGATGATGATCGATCCTTTAAAGCTGCTGGAATTGTTTTCTGTGTACAGTGCCTAGTGTGGGAGGATTCAGGTTCTGTTGGGGATTATTCAACCTATTCTGTGTACTAAGTGAGTTGTTGGAAGCGGTTTGTTTCGTATCCTGTAGATACATCATCCACGCCGGACGGAATCAGCCAATCATAATGGCCGCGTCAACACCCACACATTCTCTCTTGTAGTTTCAGATGTTGTGTTGGTTTGTCCGGGGGAGTTCCCTATCGGCGGGTCGCAGCCGCGCACGTGCCAACGGTCACCAATCCCAGTGCCAGTGGCCAAAGGAAGCACCGCGGACAGTGGTGTCTGCCGTAGTCTTGGACGGGCTTATCTGAGTAAAATTGAGGACCCCCACCCGCCACACCAGCCACGCCACCGGAGTCCTCACAGCCACCGCACCAGCCGCGCCCTTACTGATCGACAATCATCAACGCCGCCGGTTTTACCATTGACAACTTAATCGTCACGTCGTAATACACAGCTTCCGCCGGTCTCAGTCACTCCGAGGGTTGTGCCAACAATGTCACGAAGCTCCCGGATCAACTCGACGCGTCTAAACCGCGATCGTCCTAGCCACCAGCGTCACATCTACACCGTACTCGTCGCGACCCACGTCATAGCATTCACACCGCCGGTTTCCTCACCGACATCGACCTCGTCGCGTCTTACTTGGTATTATCTACGCCACCGTTATCCTCATTGCCATCGTATGCCTCGGGTCATACTTCAGGTCATCCACACCGCCGGTGTCCTCATTGAAATCATACCTGTCTCAACGAATTGTACAACTAACCACTGTCTCAGTCCCTCTGCGAGCTATGCTAACAATGTCACGAAGCCATCTCAAACCGCGCTTTCGTCCCACTAAATATCCACGTTCGTCGTCCCTCCATATCTCTTTCCATACCTGAGAGATCTGCAAGTTGAGACTGTCGCCGATGTGGAACCTCGCCAATTCCCCTCCGCGGTGCTCTGGTCTGCCGCATGGCATCAATAGCGACAGAGCTAGTAGCAGCCACCTAATCCTCCTCAACAACCAGCGAACCGTTATCGTCGACGGCAAGGACGTCAAATTCATCGTCCTGCCCAGTCTGTGCAGCTTGTCGGCAACAACGGTGAAACTTATGGAATCCCTCCGTCGAAGGCCACGACCTATCTATCCTACACGATGCTCCGCCTGGGCCCAGTGAAGTTCCGACATACGCCGAAATCTGCCAGTACAATCCACAGGAGGTAATCGAATGGCTGGAGAGAATCGGGTACCTGCCCGCATACGCCACTGCTCCCGCCGTCCGAGCAGGTATTTCCCAGTCCGCGCTGCACGAAAAGTTCTCATGAGGAAAGGGGCCAACAGTGCCTGGCTCGAGAGCCTCTTATTAGTTGAGCCGGCAGCTGAACTCGCATGCATCGTAAATCGACTCAGGAACAACCATTCTCAGCTGGAATCTAATCAGGTATGGTCCCAACCATCTTGTTCGCGATAGTTGTTGAGTGTTCACCTTGGCTAAAGGCTAAACCAGCCCCTAAACCTAGGTGACTTCTACAATTGGAGAAACATTTGAGGACGGTGGGGGTTGGGTGCGCTGTCGCGCTAGTGGCCCGTGGGAGGAGGATATGTACTACTGTCCGCTCGGGAAACTACAGTGGCGCCAGCCATCGTGACGAGATCTCGCCAACCGCTGATCCTATGCTCTACATGTGGCCATGTTGCCTCATTGTCGTCTTTGCCATGCAGCGAGCGACTCCGAACCTCCGAGCAGTATATTCTTCGTCAAGCATCTCGACTATGCCATCAAACGATTGATACTTTTCTTCTCACCATCGGATTCCATCGATCGAATGCCGACCCGAATCTTTATATACGCGCAGTCGGTGTATTACTGCTCCTTTACGTCGACGATATGCTGGTTGCCTATGCCGACGGTTCTTCCGAAAGAGCTATAGAGGCCAGAAATGTTCCATGACACAGTATCAGATTTCGAATCTTGGTTCTTCGAAACACCCAGACATTGCTCGATTACCCGATGGTCGATTGTACTTAGTCAGAAGACCTACATCGACAACCTCGACTCCTGAAGCAGAATATGTAGCTTGCTCTGAAGCCATACGAAAGGCTCGATGCCTTATACAACTCCATAAAGGCGTTACCGGCGAATCAGTTGTACCACCGATAAACTGCGACAACAACGGCGCATTGAAGAACATCTGCTCCGGCGTCTCGAGTGCAAAGACGAAGCACATTGATATTTGATTCCACGATAGCCGAGAGCTCCATGCTCAAGGAATTGTCAAATTCGACTACGTTTCTACCGACGACAATTTAACAGATATTATGACGAAGGCACTTGTGCCAGAATGCCATAGCATCTCGTTTCGAATATGAGTCGACGAAGGAGTTGCTAAATTTTTGGGTGATGCTTTAGCGTTCAAGCCGTCGGTACTCTTTCCTAGCAGTTTTGCTCACTGGGTTTTACTTCGTAGGTTTTAGCGAGGCTGACGGGGACACGGTTATGTATTGCTTTTGATGATTGCTTTCCCGTTCAGTTGTCTCGTGACCATCCGGTATATCCTTAGCGCCGCCAGGGCGCCACTGGCTATACCACGGTGACGCCCTGGCGGCGCTAAGGATATACGGTCTGGTCACGAGACAACCCGTTCAGTTGGTTTCGCTGTTTATTTGTTTTCGGGTGTACCGCAAAAGCAGAAAGGGGGGTAAGTGTTGTACCTAGTGAAGGACCTATGCCAGGCCCGATGTCACAAACGACGAAAAGAGGGAGGGAGAAAAGAGAGGATAATTGACAACGATAGGATGCGGTGATTGACAAGGATGTAGAACCAACTCCGCTCCACCCCTCTATCTATATACCGACCGGGGTGGTCAATCTTCCTTAAACCCACGGATCCCAATCCTTCAATGGTCCGTCCGAACCGACTGCAATATACCCACCGAACCTAAGCAAATGCAGCGTCCGAACCCAATAAAATGTAGAAACGGAGCCGAAGGAAATGAAGCGACAGAGCCGAAGGCAATACAACAACGTAACCCAAAAAATTTCGCCCTGAGCCTAGATCCTCCGAATCCTCCCACATCTGTCCCCATTTTCTCTAAGACGAGGTCCCTCTTGTCACCCAATCTGAAAAATACCCAATTCCATCTTAATCAATCTGCCCAATTCAACCACTCCTCCTTTCCCAATTTCTTTCCACTCTTCTGCCCCTTCGCCCTTCCAATCTAGTCGGTCACACAAAACACCTCCAACCTCCGTGCCTTCTGCTCCTGTCCGCTCCCTTGACACATAGACCCGTAGATCATCCAGGTGAATTCGATCTTTTAACCCCGCTTGCTTGATCTTGACCAATTTGCCAGTAGTAAAATAGTAGAGGCGTCCACTGCGGCCATGGTGTGCAAGATTGCTCAACCGGAAAGGGCCTTCCCAACGGACTTCTAACTTCTTGTCGTATCGGTTATCGAGTGCAGCCCATCGGAGCAAAACTAGATCGCCTTCCTCTGGTGCGGGAAATCTACCATCCTTCCCTTGCTGTGCGACGGATCAACTCAAGTACCGTTGGCGTGTCAACTCGAGAGCTTTGTCTCGGGTAACCAGATGATTGTCAAGCTGCACATTTCGATCGTCGTCCGAGTCCTCCCAAATCTGTTGTCGCTTTTAAAGGTCATGTGCCGCTTGCCAATCCCGAACAGTGAAATCATGATGATGTATAACCAGATTATATCCAAAGAGCAATTCCGCAGGCGAATACCCATGGACTCGGACTTTCCATGTATTCATCGAATGAACCACCTGATTCAAGTAGACACTCCAACCCTGGATATTTCCTCCTCCGACTACAATCCTCCGGATCCCGTAAAGAAGCAGTTGGACGTACCGTTCGAGGAGCCCAACTGACGAAGGATATGTTTTTGGTGCTGGAAATTGTCGTACTCCTCGAGAGGCCAAGAAATTCGGAAACGCGCCGTTGACAAAATAAGTCGCATTGTGTTACACCCTAGTATAATGGGCTAACAGCTCAACGAGAATGTAATAGATATTTGGCGCAGAACGTTGACGGTCTCTCGAATGACACACTCGTCCGCGACAACAGCGCCGACAGCGCCGGACGTTCACAGCGCCGATTCCCATCTGCCTGGAGTCCCAACATCTCGATCTTCGGCATAAAGAAATGACTCTTAGCTGGGTTCAACACCAATTTGGCCCAATGCATTCGAGGGAAGTACTGATTGTGAAGGAAATTCAGCTGTGCTTCGAACGAAGTGGTTCTTCCCATATCGTCGTCAAAGAAGGTCATGAAAGCGAATTCCTTTGTCTCCCCGGCTAAGGGCCGTTCTCCCCTCGGTTCCGGGATCGGGCCCATTACCAAGTCCTTCAACTGCGCATACGTATGAGGCGCTCCTGTAAAGCCTTGTCCCATCCTTAGATAGGCAAACTGTCCAAGGATCGAGCTGAAGGCTGTCTTGTAAGCGTGGGGCCAGTACATCGGAATGGCCCAATAGCCATTTGCACCGTCAGCCTACCAATACAACTTAAATCGGGACATACTCATAGCATTTACGATCAGCTCCGTCCTCATCATCGGATAATTCGTTTTGATCGTGGCATGATTGATCGGGCAATAGATGTGAACCATCTGCAAGTCTCCGTTTTTCTTCACCGGGAACTTGCAACTGGCGCTCCAAGGCGAATTGACCCAGTCAATGATTCCGGCATCCAAGAGCTCCGGCAGGTGCTTCTTTTGCCATTCCGCTTCCTTCTGCGTGTACAGCTTGGGTTTTGACCGAACCGGATTGCATTTGATTGTAGGAATCCGGTGTTCGATCAAGTCCGTCGCCGGTAACTCCCTCACATAGTTGCAAAATCAGTCCCTCCAGATGTAGAGCAGCCGCATCCCTTGCAATTTCTCTGTTTCCGTCAATTGCTCTCCAATCTGGATTTGCTTCCCTTCGTCCTGGGTAAACCATTTGGCGATTTCCTCGTCCGAACTGGTCAAGTCCATATTCCTCTTGCTTTCGGCCGGTCGTCGGCGGGTAGGGAATCCGAGAATATTGCCAAACACCTCTTGCAGTTGTCCGTCAGACTCAACGTTCCCTTCTTCCATTGCGTCCACTTCCTCTTTCTTCCATCCAATTCCTTCTTCCACCCTCTTCTCTCGAATTCCGACGTCCCCGTCGGTTGATCGTAAACTAACGCTCTCAGTGTCCGATCGCAAAGCGACGTCCTCGGCAGCTGATCCTAGACATCCGGTCCTATCGGCGCATCCCTGCCCGTCCTCTCTGGCAAATCTTAACTGCCCATTCGCGGCTCGCAGATTTCCATTCTCGACGGCATTTCGTTGACGCCCGTTTTCGGCTGCACTTTGTTGAGGCCCGTCCTCGGCTTCGACAGCATTTTGACGTTCGTTCGCATGGTTTTTCTTCCGTTCGGGTTTTGTCCCCTTTCTCGTTTCGGCGCCGTTTTCGGTATTCTTTTCGCTCCTCGTTTCTTTCTGGGTTTCGATATTCGTCTCGATCTTCTTTTCTTTCCGGGTTTTGATATTCGTCTTGATCTTCTTTTCTTTCCGGGTTTCGTTCGATTTTCCGACGTGTTTTTTAGGGTTCTTTTCTTTCTTCGTTTCGGCGTTCGGCGCATCAACCTCCACATCCCCCTTACAATCAATACTCATAACAGAAAACTTTTCCAACAACCCAATTTGCTTCTCCTCGGCATCCTCATCACAAACAGAAACACAAAAATTCGTAACAAAATCAACATCCACAGACAAACCCGAAAACTTTTCCGCCCTTCCTCCGTACTGCACATCAGCGATTTCTTCCAACCTCACCACTTTTGACCTCACTGGTCCCTCAACCCAATTCCCCACTTCCACCAACTCAGAGCAATCGAAGACTGCTCCTAGTTCTTCGTCTGAATTCGAGCCACACTTGTTCCAACCGCCACTCGGATGCTCGGCACCTTGTGGCGGGAAGCGTTTCCCGGATCGTCATCTGAATCCTCTTCTTCTTCCTCACCCGAACCCGATTCCTCGTCGGCGTCAAAAGCGGATGCCCTCTCATCTACGCTCTCGGTCGTTTCACTGTCCGTTTCTATGCCTGTTTCCCTCTCGGTCTCGGCGTCGATGACTTGTTCGCAGATCGTTCGGTGCAATTTCTCGCACAAATCGTTCTGGGATAACTTCAGTTCGATCACGGATTCTTCATCCCAAGACTGCACTGGCGCAGAGTGGGTATTGGCGCACATCTGGGGAACCTCGGCCTGAATGTCCAAAGCGGCGATTGTTGTATCCACAGCATACCGGTATCCGGCCATATCGTGAATGTGGTAGGTCTCTTTGTCGTAATCCACTAAGGCCCGGACTTGCTTCATCCATCGGCGACCGAGCAACAAAGTGTACGATATCCTCGTGTTGTCACGAACCTGGCGTGACAGGCTCTGGGGGGCCGCCGCGGGCGCCACCATCACCCTCGCCACCCTATGGTTCGTCCTCGTCTCCGCCGCTGCCGCCTCCGTTCTCGTTCGCGCTTAAACGCACAACACCCGCACGCCCGACGCCGCTCCGGTAGCCGCCGTCGGGAGAGTCTCGACCTGGCCGCAGGCCGACCAGGGTTTCAGTTATGTTATGCTTGCGCGCATTTCTCCTTTCTTACGTATGTATTTCTCTTTGGTTGAGCTTACGCGTCCTTGTGCGGTCATCGTTACGTATGTTGTTTCCTGTTGATTATGCTTGCGCGTTCTTCTTCTCTTTCCTTACTGTTCCTGCTTGCGTGTCCTTTCTCCTGT
>Ga0307512_10006830_pt1 | contig 11452 bp, 16 predicted proteins | sample 14_EM_MG_FD_200267 | JGI IMG/M metagenome (GOLD analysis project Ga0307512, IMG submission 200267) | Populus trichocarpa ectomycorrhiza microbial communities from riparian zone in the Pacific Northwest, United States - 14_EM | ecosystem: Host-associated > Plants > Roots > Unclassified | place... | reverse complement strand
CTGGGGAGGGCATGCAGATCGTGCTCAGCAAATCTGGGAGTAATTCCTCTAATCTCACTCAGGATTACAGCTCCGTTCGTTCCGCACCGATGGGCCCAGGTGGTAGGCGGCTGGAGGACATTCACAGCATTGACTCACACAGTTATCCGCCCAACTCTATCGATGCATCACGGACGACACTGGTTGAATCTGGTCAAGGGTGGAAGAGTGAAGTGTTCGAGGAGCCACAAAGCTGGAATCCTTCAGGTTCGGTTCCTTCTCTACCTCAAGCTCCCTCGAGAACCAGCGCCGTGGATTACCGGAGACGGCCAAGTGGCCAAGCCAAGTGGGAACGGACTCTCTGGAAGAAGCTGGAAGTTGGAGACATCGTTTTGCTGCGGGATAACGACCAGATTCCCGCAGATATTGTCGTCTTGTCCACTTCTGACCCTGAGGGGATGTGCTTTGTGGAGACCAAGAACTTGGATGGTGAAACTAATCTCAAACCAAGGAAATCCGTCTCTGCCACGTCGAACATCATCTCCGAGGAAGATCTGGAGCGACTTTCGTTCCTCTTGGATTGTGAACCTCCCCACCAAAATCTCTACTCTCACCAGTCGATCTTACGCTACACCGACTCTAACGGCGAAAACAAACAAGAATCTGTGACCATCAACGAACTCCTGCTCCGTGGCTGTACCGTGCGGAACACGGATTGGATCATCGGACTTATCACCTACACCGGTGCTGACTCCAAGATCATGCTTAACGGTGGTGCTACCCCTTCCAAACGTTCCAAAATCGAGAAGGAAACCAACTTCAATGTCATCGTTAACTTCGTGGTGCTCATGTTGATGTGCTCGATCACCGCTATTTGCAACGGTATCTACGAAAGCAGGACAGGGACTAGCGCGGACCTTTTCGAAGTCGGTTCTGGAGAGTCTGATATAGTTGCGGTTGGTGCAGTGATCACATTTGTGTACGTGCCACTTCACTTTTACTCAGTTGAAGTATCCATTCAACCAATCGTGATCCAGTGTCTGTCTCATCGCGTTCCAAAACATTGTGCCCATTTCGTTGTACATTTCCATTGAAGTTGTCAAGACCATCCAAGCCTTCTTCATTGCCCAAGATATCGACATGTACTACAAACCTCTCGATGCTGCTTGCCTCCCCAAGACTTGGAACATCTCCGATGATCTCGGACAGATCGAATACATCTTCTCCGACAAGACCGGTACCCTCACCCAAAACATCATGGAGTTCCAGAAATGCTCGGTCAATGGCGTTGCATACGGCGAAGGTATCACGGAGGCTCAACGTGGGGCGGCGCAACGGGAAGGCAAAGGTGATCTTCCTTCTCCTGAGGAACAGGCTCGCTCGCTTCAAGTATTGAAACACAACATGCTCGACTCTCTCGATCGTACATTCAAGAACCGATATGGACAGCCTGATCGTCTCACCCTCGTTTCACCTCAATTGGCCAACGATATGGCGAATCGGGATTCGCCCCAGAGGAATCACATCATCGCATTCTTCAGAGCCCTCGCCATCTGTCACAGCGTCCTCTCAGATCGGCCGGAGCCGAAGGAAAACCCATTCTATCTGACGTACAAGGCCGAGAGTCCGGACGAATCAGCTTTGGTCGCTGCCGCTTGTGACATCGGGTTCCCTTTTGTCGCGAAAGGGAAGGATTTCATCGATATCGAAGTTATGGGTCAGGCAGAGCGCCACACCCCATTGAAATTGTTGGAGTTCAACTCGACAAGGAAGAGGATGAGCGTCATCGCTCGCAATCCCCAGGGCAGGCTCGTTCTGTATTGCAAGGGCGCGGACAGCGTCATCTACGAACGACTGGCTGCGGATCAGGACCAGGCGCTTAAGGCTCAGACCGCCAAAGATATGGAGACCTTCGCCAACGGCGGCCTTAGGACCCTTTGCATTGCCTACAGGTACTTGGAGGAACAGGAGTATTTCGAGTGGTCCGCAATCTACGACGCCGCGACGAGTTCGGTCAATGGCCGCGACGAAGCGATCGACAAGGCTAACGAACGCATCGAACACTCATTGTACATCCTCGGTGCTACTGCTTTGGAAGATAAATTACAAGAGGGTGTTCCGGAGGCCATAGAAACGTTGCATCAAGCTGGCATCAAGCTGTGGATCTTGACAGGTAATCAATGTCGTTCCTCGCGGGTGGGAAAACCGTATATTTACCAACTTTCACAGGTGACAAAGTGCAGACCGCCATTGAAATCGGTAGGCAAATTTCTCGATGGTCTGACACGCTAGCTTTATTGGGATACTTTGCAGGTTTCAGTTGCAACCTTCTCAAGAGTGATATGGACATCATGATTCTCCAGGCGGATTCTCTCGATGGAGCCCAGTCAAAGATTGAAGCCGGTTGCAACAAAATTGCTTCTGTCCTTGGACCCCCGTCGTTGGATCCACGGACCAGGGGTTTCGTTCCTGGCGCCCAAGCTGCATTCGCCATCGTTATTGATGGGGAGACGTTGGGTTTTGCCCTCAAGCCTGAGCTCGAAGCTATGTTTTTGAACCTTGCAACGCAATGCGAAACGGTCGTGTGTTGTCGTGTTTCGCCGGCTCAGAAGGCTTTGGTCGTCAAGCTTGTGTGTAAATATGTTGGGTACACCTTTTCACACTCTGACAGTCACCTTATTAGGTCAAGGAAGGTCGCAAAGCGATGACGCTCTCCATTGGGGATGGTGCAAACGACGTGGCGATGATTCAGGAAGCAAACATCGGATGTGGTCTTTTCGGTCTCGAGGGTTCGCAAGCTGCCATGTCTGCGGATTATGCTTTTGGACAGTTCCGGTTCCTGACGAAGCTCCTTTTGGTTCATGGGCGATGGTCATACCAGCGTATTGCGGAGATGCATAGTAATTTTTTCTATAAGGTATGCGCCGCCGATATGACCTGGATCCATGCGAACTGATGTACTGGATAGAACGTCATTTGGGTGTTCGCCATGTTCTGGCTCTTGCCGTTCAATAGGTGAGCAATCGGCCACGTCCTTAACGGAAAATATTAACTCCATCCCATCAGTTTCGACGCAACCTACTTGTACCAGTACACATTCATCCTGCTGTATAACCTGATCTTCACGTCTCTGCCAGTCATCTTCCTTGGAGGTATAGCCGAGTACCCGAATATCCTATATCGTATTTGACCAATCCCTTTGCAGCGTTTGATCAGGATGTGAATGCCAAAGCGGCACTGGCGTTCCCTCAATTGTACATCCGGGGTATTCGTGGTCTCGAGTATACGAAAGCGAAGTTCTGGTTGTACATGGCCGATGGTTTGTACCAGTCTGCGGTCGTCTTCTTCTTCCCCTACCTCGTCTGGACCCTCGGAAATGTCGTCTCATGGAACGGGAAAACCATCGAATCCTTGGCCGACTTTGGCACTACGGTCTCTGTTGCTGCGATCTTTTCAGCAAACACATACGTTGGTATTAACACGAGATAGTAAGTTGTTGGACCTAGGTTTTCGTGGATGTCGATTGCTTACATGTTGTCAAGTTGGACCTTCCTCACTTGGATCGTTGTCGTCGGATCTTCGGTCGTCATGTTGCTTTGGATCGTCATCTACTCCTTCTTCGATAATAGTGACTTCACTGATGAAGTCGTTATCTTATTCGGGAACGTTCCGTTCTGGACTTCGGTGGTCATCTCCACTGTTGTTGCGTTGGGTGAGTCCCATCGCGCTGAAATGGTGTAATCTTTGCTGATTTGTCGACAGCACCGCGATTCCTGATCAAGTTCGTCTCCACGTCGTATATGCCTTTGGATCGTGACATTGTCCGCGAAATGTGGGTCTATGGTGATCTCAAAGACAGTCTCGGGATCAAACACAGGAGGGACCGGAAGAAGGGCGATATCGAGGGAACCCCTATGTTCCATCATCCGCACGCAAGGTCTCATTCTGAAATATCAGTTGTGTACGAGAACGCAAAGGCGTCGACAACTCAGCTTTACTTGGACTCTCCGCCAGAGACAGGTCAGCGAACGCGCAGCCCGCCTTCACAATCGGACCACACGGATAGTTCCCAAGACCCAAGACCAATGCAACCCGTTCATTCGCGATCATCTTACCAGCATGCAGACTCATGGACCCTGCGACAACATTTTCCAAGTGATGCGGCATCCCCAACGACAATGGTAGGGTCAAGCACAATGGGGGGGTCTACTCAAGTACTTAGCCCTTCACCGAGGCAAATGGCGCAGACCACGCCCGCTTCTTCATACGAGATGGAGGTTCGTCATCATCAAGAACTGACGAATGCCTCGTACCGGACGGCTGACGATGAATGGGACGACGAGCCGAGGTCCAGGTCTCGAACGCCAGACAGTCGGTATAATACACCAGGGCACGCACTGTAACCCTCCACGACAACATTCACGACCGCTTTTTTACCCTCCTCTTCCTGTTAGTTTTCCATGCTCGGTTCAGACATATATATATTTATATTTGACCCGCCTCCTTCGCTCCACAATGTCCCAATTCCTTCTTAGCAACTCGTGGTTATCTATGTACATTGGTTGTTGGCTGTATCCGTACTACCGACGATTTCGGCATTCTTCGTTCCGCTTTTCGAGGTACGTTTCTATCACGCATGTAGGTAGATGGGTCGAAGGTGGACCGGACCTTCGAAATCTTTCGTCGCGTAGGCGACTATACGGAGACAGCAGAGAGATGTTCACACGTCCATCGTTATGTATCGTTCATCGAGTGGTCTCCGGTTCTGCCTTCCCAAGGCATACCATGGTTCTTCTTTAGTTCCCACCTCCCCAGTGCATCCTCATCCCATATTTTGTCTGAAACGTCACCTTCCGGTTTTAGGAAGACCATGTCCTTGATCTCGTCTGGAACGTAGTCGTTCGTAACCGGGTGCCTGCGCAAGATAAAGTGAGAAGGGAACCCGAGGGTTAGACTGTTCAGCTGTACGCACCTATAACCTGGCTGGTAGTGATATCCACCTCCATAGCCGAGCTGTTGCATGAGTCCTGTTGGTGCGTTTCTGACCTGCATTGGAACGGGCAAGGAAGGGTGTTCTTTCGCCGCCGCTTCGGCGCGTTTGTAAGCCTCGTACGATCGTGTCGACTTGGGTGCTTCGGAGAGGTACGCTACTAGATGTGCCAGGTTTATTCGGCATTCCGGCATCCCGACGTTCTGGCACGCTTGTAGAGTCGCCACTGCCTGCGGCGGGAGTTCCAGGCTGCTATCAGAGGCAAACAAGCGGACACTCACAAGAGGAAGAGCAGCGTTATCCGCTAGACCGATATCCTCGCTCGCGCAGACAACCATCCGTCGCGCGATATACACCGGATCCTCCCCCGCCGTCAGCATCCGTGCAAGCCAGTACATGGCGGCTGAACCTTCGCTGCCCCTCACGCTCTTGTGAAGGGCTGATATCATGTCGTAGTGGCTGTCCCCCGTGCGGTCGTACGCAGTCGATACGGATTGCCGCAAGGCCGTCAGTAGCGTCGCTTCGTCCGTATCTGGTGGTGATCCAAGTACGAGGGCGAGAAGGGAGAGCGCGGTGCGCGCGTCGCCATCTGCCAGGGAAACCAGGGACGCGAGTACTTTCGGTGATAGCTGGGGAACGGATTTTTCGACACTGGAATGTTGGGAACTGCTGGTGTCTTGGGATGAAGGCACATTGGGATCACTGAAGACGTCGTTATGGTCGACTTGGTCGATACCGATGGGCTTGTCGTCCGTCTGGGAAACACGACGTGTCCCCTGTAGGACGATGGACTCGATGTCGGATTCCGTGAGCCTCTCGAATACGAAGACGCTGCGGGCTATGAGTGTGGCGGTTCATTGGTTGAGACTGTAGGATACTTACCGGCACCGGCTCAGAAGAGCGGCGTTAAGCTTGAACGAAGGATTTTCCGTCGTAGCACCAATCAGCTGGGAGCCCTGGCTGAGTGGGATATCCAGGGATTCAACTGTTCGGGAACTAACCTGAACGTGGCCTTGCTCGATGTATGGGAGGAATACGTCCTTTGACAGAGATCATGTTCGTAAAAGAAACACCACCGCATAGATGGGTTCACTCACCTGTTGGGCTTTGTTGAACCGGTGGATCTCGTCAAAGAATATAATCGTCTTTCTATATATCCACGGGTTAGACCATTGGTTAACATGAGGAGAATGTGCCGACCGTCTGGTGAGCCTACGAAGGTTCCTGGCTTCTTCAAAAGCCTCGCGCAATTGACCGATTCCCGAGTCGGTGGCACTGAGCTCTTTGAAAGCCGCGTCACACGACTTTGCCAAAAGCCTTGCCAGGGTGGTTTTCCCGCAACTGTTCAACCGATTATAATCCTCTCCCGTAAGCACGTCGTGAGCGATTGCCTCACCCAGGGGGGCCCCAAAATATCGCACTCTCGGATGATTCACGGCTCGTGAGCACGTTTCGGAGTAAAGAATTATGCCCGGTGAGATGATTCTGTCCCACGAAATCATCGAGGGTCTGTGGTCGAAGTCTCTCAGCGAGAGGCACATGCGACCCTAGGTCCGCAGTCGTCTTGCCTCGAGCTCGTTTCGGATTGGGAGTTTTCGTGGAGGCCTTCCGTTTCAGTGGTGCGGGTGTAGGTGTTGATGGAGGTTCTATCCTGCTGGGGCCACCCATATCGAATATAGGAGCGATTGGTGTATCTTTAGTTTGGGTAACGACTAAAGCGGTCTTGCACCCCGAATCGAGGTGCTTGTTTATATTCTTCTCGAGAACGCGGCCATTGCAGGCTGGGCTGTTGGGGATGTAAGAACAGAGATGACTTCTAACGAACTACCAGACCATGAGACTGGCGGGTGTCGCGAATTCAGCTAACGGATTTCGTCCTCGACGAGCCCCCACTTACCCTCTGGCATTGCGGTCGAATTCGCGTTAATGAGTCGGTGATCGTGGTGGCAGACGGAGTTCTCGAAAAGGAAATTGCCAAGATCCGACCGGCGACCAATTAGACGCGGTGGACTTCACTCAGGCTGAGGGGATGGTCTCGTGCAAACGGAAACATGGGATTGCAACAGAGGTAAGAATACAAATCTTCGGTTTTCCATGATAATAACCACTCCGACCAACCGGTTCCAAATAGTCGGAGTGACGGGCTCGCAATGAATGATCCAAATCCGAGCCAGGCAACTCTCGATGGTGCGAAGAAATCGAGGACGCATGCTGCAGCACGCGCCTTTCATTCGTCACAAATCGCAATCGCCCATTACCAATCGTTTATTCTGCAGATGAGAGCATCGGTCAGGGGTAGATCACAGATATTAGTGAGGAATCGTTACGCACTGGAACGAGCTCTCATCTTTCTCCTTTTCCTGCGGAGACGGCGCGATCTCTTCTTCTTCCACTTTTCACGCATTCTGCACTCAGAAATCAGAAACCGTGGCGAGCGAACATAAGTACGAGCGGACTCACTTGTTAGATGTGGAATGCGACTTAAGGTGAGTTTATCTCACCCTGCGCCGTTTTGATGGAGACGGAAATTCCCACACGGCTGTATAGTCATACCCCATACTTCTCCCACGCTTGCAACGCCAAGGTCCATTACTACAGGAGTACAGTAGATCTAGGTCAGGAAACGGTCGAGAGCACTAGGTAGCCTGTCTTCCTGTATGCCCTTCGCTGTATCTCTGGCTTTCTTCCGTTGTTCCCTCTCTTTCTGCAGCTTCTCTCGAAGTGCGACCTTCAGGGGGGAAGCAATGAGCGGGGAAGATGAAGGGGAGGCGGAATGAAATACGCACTGCCTTGGGGTCGATCACGTTCTTGCGCTGTTTTCTGAGATATCTCTTCATCGCCTTGTTCTTGCCCCTCATCCTCTTCTTCTCCTTTTCCTCCCTCCGCACAGCCTTACCCTCTCCACCACCCTCTCCATCCTCCTCTTCTGAGACTTCCTCAGTTTCGTCAGCTCGACCCTGGAGTTTGAGTCGATGCTGCCTTGGAAGTCGCGCAAACGGAATGTCTGGTTTGCCATTGGTACTCGTTGTCAACTTCGTCGGTGGCGCCATTGATCCCACGAACTCAGGATCTAGAGCAATCATGTCCGGTTGTACCTGTGCATTACGCATGAGCATGGGTTGGCGAGTGAATTAAGCTCATTATGAATACCTTGTCTAGCAGCCCCTTGACCTCCCTCTCGCGCCTCATCCTCTTGTTCTCGAACGGATCAGCTTCAGAACTGTCAAAGTTGGGTTCACCAGAACCCGGGACAAGAACACTCGAGAGTCCATTAGAGTGCCCAACCGTAAGGATATCCTGAAATGGACAGAATCTGACCGATGTGAGTGGTCGGTGAGGGATCGGGTGCGTCATGTAGAGCGGGGGGCTTGAGGTCCCGGCAAAAAACTGCTGGATCGTCGGCTTATTGTATACCTGGTGACCGGTCAGTTGGTGGAACTCCTCGAACTCGGACCAAAAACGCTTACATTCACAGACCCACCAGAAGAAACGGCCAATGCGCCCTTCTGGCTCCATTCAAGCTCCGCAGATCCACCTCTGGTAGTCCACTGCCTGACCGCACCTTTCCAATTCCGACAATCCCACACTTTCACCGTACCATCGTGGCCAGCTGTTGCCATGTACCTTCCCCCTGCACTCGGATCCACAGAAACGCTGACGACTGGACCGAGGTGCGCCAACAGTCGCACAGCGGGATGAGGTAAATTTGGCGTCCATAATGTCACCGTACCATTTTGGTGCCCGAGGTGTATCACTGCGTTATGCAGGTTTTGCGTCATCGTTGTGCATGCCCCCAATTTCGTGCGATGTTCGGTCAAGACCTGTCCGGTAGAGGTGTCCTGGTATTTCAGATAACCAGTTTGGCCCTTTCCACAATGTCAACCCATGCGTGATACGCGTAGGAATGAACTCACGACACTCGCGAGCAGCCAGTGGTAGGGCAAGAACTCAAGGCGGGTTGGCTCTATGTGTGACTTCAACCGGTGCAGTTCTACACCGTCTCGATCGTAAATGAAGACGTATTTTGACTGCGCGACCGCAAAATGTGATTGGTCGTGTAAGAACCTGGACGGACATGTTCAATCAACAAAGTTTCAAAGTGAGTTTTCGAGGCACGAACGTGATATCGCGACATGTCTCACGTAGTTGTAGCTCAGAATGTAGTGTCCCCGTCTGCCAGTCAAACGTAGCGACATGTCCTTTGAGGCCAACGATGGCGAGATGTCTAAAGGATGGCTGAAGGTTAGAAAAGCTCAATGGTGCATTGAATGGGGCGTGTGTACCTGCCATTCCGTGTATACCGTGATCGGTAAGGGCCGCCATCCAACTTCCACTCTCGTCGACCCTTCGCAGCCTCCTGCCCAGCAGACTCGACGACCTCATCCTGCCCTACCCTCCACGTCCTCTCCAACTCCCCCTCCACCTCTAGGGTACCAGATTCCTCGTGCTCCAATAGAAACGCGGCATCCTCTAACAAAGCCTTCGATCGCGCGCTGTGCGCTGATTGTTGAGAGAGGACCGCCCGAAGTTTTTTGTCAGGTACGTGCGAATATTTGTTTGCTTCGTTTGGGGGAGGAGAGCCTGGCCGAAGCGATTTTGGAAGGAAGGTATGGTGAAGAACGGACTTGGCGGTTGAATCGAGCTCGACTTCCTTCTTCTCGGCGTGTTTTTCAGACTGGGACCTGCCATCGTTGAACTTCCGCCTTTTGTGTGGTCGTATGGCATCCGCTTTCGCAAACAAAGCGTCCATGGCGAGGCAAAGGACGAAACAGTCGGGCCTTTGTCGGAAGAGAAATTTACAAGCTCGAGCCGATCATGGAATTTTCCCACACTTATCTACCTTACCCCACACGATGCCAGGACTCGAGCCCCAGGCTCGTTTCATAGCGCACGCTTCCGACTTTACGGAGATAGATCTCAAATCGACTCGAAGCTACTTGATTCAACGACTGAAGAGCGAGGTCGCGCGGGTCCACAGGCATGAGGCTCGGAGCTTCCACCCAAGTGTGTATGTCGGGGCACCAGGTAATGATCGCAAAGATGTGGCGGAGATTTCCCCATTAATAGGTTTTTAGGAATCGTACTTACGGATTGGCGGGTGGCTGACCTGAACCTGCCGAACATCCCCACCCCTGAACTTGAGGCCACCACCCGGCGAGCTTGTGCACGCATGGTCCGCTGCGTCTCTCTGAAGCCACCCAAGGATGCTTCGAGAGTCTCCTTCATGGAGACGCATGTGGGGTGCGCCACAGTTCTCATCGTCCAACACCTCACTCGACCGGAAGGAGAAAACCCGCTCCTTGACTGCCACACCTATCAGCACTGTGTGTCGATCCTGCGTTCGGCCGTCAAGCTGGCACTCTATCGGTCAGCCCACGCATCAAACGTGCCGTTAATGCCGTACGATGGGTGTGAAGTGCTCTACGGCCGCGCTGGGCTGCTCTATGCTCTCCTGTTCTTGCGTTCGAACATAGCGGCCGAGGTATATTCGGACGCACCGCTCACGGGAGATATCAAATCTCTGATTTCGTTCGACACGTTGAGGAAGGTGGTGGATGACATCATTGAACGAGGAACGATGGGAACTGAGGCAACGCGGCCACCCGGTGTGGCGCCGTCCGCGTGGCCGCCATTAATGTGGTCCTGGCACCACAAGTTATACTTAGGAGCAGCACACGGTGTTGGTAAGCTGGTGTTTCTGATCGCGCCAAATTTGGCCTTTTCATCCCGGTAATAGTCGGGATACTCCAAATGGTTATCTCGTGCCCGGTGGATACCATCGCGGCGCACATCCCCATTATTTTGCAAACTGTGGAATGGCTTCTGCATGTACAATGCGAGAACGGAAATTGGTCGTCGAAAGCGAGCGAGGGGCCCCCGATTGAAAAACAGGAGTTACTCCAGTGAGAGTTTGATTCTATACACAACGGTCATCTGTTAACCGTGTCAACCGAAATGGGCTTAGGTTGTGTCACGGAGCTCCAGGACTGGTTATCCTATTCTCGACCATCCTTAAGCGAGCATTCGAATTCTCCATTTCTCCTGGCTTACAATCGAAGTTGAGATCTGCGATAGTCAGAGCATCGGATCTGATTTACCGAGAAGGGTTTCTAACAAAGGGGGTGGGACTTTGTCATGGAGTATCGGGGAGTGTGTTTGCTCTCCTTGCTGCATCCGAAGTCCTCGACGGTGACGAAAAGGAACTGCTCCCGGGGCGATTTTATCAGGCTGTTCATTTGGCCTTCCTCGGTTCTCATTGGCACGGGATGACGCAGAAGGGAGAGTTGCGGCGGCCGGATGCGCCTTACAGCCTTTACGAAGGGCTTTCTGGCCTGTGTTCCGCGTTCGCGGCCATACTGGAAAGGATCAGCCCGGATGGAGAGTGGCGTGGACTCGGACCGGTATTCAGAGGAATGCCTGGTTACGACGATGTTATGACTCAGAAGGAGCGATGAACGCGAGGACCCGAAATGGTGACACCCT
>Ga0307512_10006828_pt1 | contig 11453 bp, 7 predicted proteins | sample 14_EM_MG_FD_200267 | JGI IMG/M metagenome (GOLD analysis project Ga0307512, IMG submission 200267) | Populus trichocarpa ectomycorrhiza microbial communities from riparian zone in the Pacific Northwest, United States - 14_EM | ecosystem: Host-associated > Plants > Roots > Unclassified | place... | reverse complement strand
GTGAGCCATTTGAGTTGAGGAAGGACACAAGTTGAGTCATAATTTGAGTTAGTTCAGGTCGGAATGCCCCTTGAGAAGGAAGAGAAGACTCATAAGCATCAGCGTTGCAAGGGACAACTAGCTTTACATAGCCAGCAAGATTTGCTTTGACCAAAGACTGTTGTAGATTGAGCAGAGCAGGGACAACAAAAGATTGAAATTGACCTGAGTAACTTGTGAGGAATGGCTCGTTTCCCACGGCAACATACCTGTCATTGTATGGGATAAGAGAGTATCTAGTGAGAAATGTTTGTAGAATTCCTGTAATGCATAGAACAGTAGAAGCAAATTTCAGTTAACAGATGCTCTAATCAGAGTTCTGAACGTGCATAAATTCATTTTAGAATATGAAAGTCTTGGTCCCCAAATCTATGTGCTGTCACAAGTGAGTGGTAAATTCTCATTTAACTCATGCAGAGCTATCTGGTTCTCATTCCTAAATTCTTAAACGTTATCGAAAAAAATAGCTATTCAAGGATAGTTAGATGCCATATATTATTGCATGAGCAATGTTGTCTAGATCCTAGGAAGAGGAGCTGTGCAAGAAGCTTGCTATCCGGCATATGTTATCTGGCATGGCAACCCATGCTTTCAAAGACAATGTCTCATTGTTGAGAAAGTACAAACAACACACTTCAGCTGCATAGGACTATTAGAAGTTCAAACTGAGGTGACGGTATCAAGACAGTTTATGAAACAAAATAATGAAGTTGCAATTACTATAGATTCTGTGTTTTAAGCGAGCAGGATTTTACTAATCAAAAGCCAAGTGCTTTATGCGACCATGCACAATGGGGGCATGGCTTAAATGACCAAACTTTTCAAGAATTTACAAATCATAGCATTCTATCCACAAGTAAATTACTAAAACTGCAAGTATGCACCCAAACACATCTCAAAGTTGTAGTTATTTTATCATGCCACCAAAGATTTTCACCGACAAGTAACAGCTTCGCCTTCCACTTTGCCTTTTCTACCCCTGATCAGCTTTGATTTCTACTGAATTACTTGATGGCATTTGTAACATATTTCCTGAAAACTTCAGGTTTTTTTTATGTTAATTAAGAACTAAGGTCTATCTCTCATCTATAGGCTCCAAGATAATTGTATCTCTGGATGTACCAACTTTGCCTTGTAGCAGCCCTAATGCTCCTTTTGAAAGTTGAGAAAAATACCAAACTATCTCTATTCATAGGCACCATGAAGTAGAGGCAAAGCTACATTTGGCAAAGAACCCAATTCAATAACAAACAAATAATCTCCTTATGAATTACTTTACATAGTACTGCCTTGCACTTATCCATGTTAATCCACTCAAAATCTAAAACAAAATAAAGGCCAGGATCCATAGAGAGAGAGAGAGAAAGCATTTTCCTTTTCATTCATTTCCCAGCTCTTCTCAAACATCAAACTGGCCCAAGAACAATAAAAACTTAGAGGCAAGGGAAAGAGAGGGAGAGAGAAGAACCTGATATCAGCACCACCTTTAACAACATATCTAGAAACATTCTGCCTAACCCACAAATCAGAAGCATCAGTTGAAGAGCTAAGAACAGCCAACATCTCATTAGGAATCCCAACCATGACTTCAATCCCACTCCCCACTAAAGCAGTTAGCGCATCTGGATCTGCATCAAACAACTTCACTTTCTTTATCTTGTTGTCTTTCAACAGATCCACCACTGTCGAAGGCTTCAACCTGTGAAATGAAATTGTCCCCCAATTAACTCCTATAGCTGATTCTCCCACTGGAAATGACCCTGATAGCAATATTACTACAAAAACCAGATAAAGCAGAGTTCTTGGTAACCTTGACATTTTGTTCTTGCAAAAAAGAAGAGAGCTTTATGGGTTCCCTTCTATAGCAATCATTCATTCATAGGAAGAGAGTGGGAATGCGACAGGGAGGTGAAACTTGAAACGGTTTCGTAGGTGAGTGCAAGAGAGTGATGACAACTGATAAAGTGCTACAAGAGCAGAGCAATGTTGGGTTTTAGTAACTGTTTGAAAGAGTGAAGTGTAAGAACCTGCCGGAGTATATCTTACTTAATTAATTAATTAATGGTATTTTTCTATGTTTAATCTCTTTCAGGCCCGGCCCAGAAAGTCTATGCTGGATCTCTGATCAGAGCCCAGTTTAAAAGAAAATAGGGTGTGAATTGCTTATAAGCCGTTTAACCTATAATTTAATTGACCGGATAAAGCCTGACCTAAATTGTTTTTCACACCAACATCATTTTGACTCTTTTTTTTTTTAACCACCATCGTTTTTTATTAACTCGAATATTAATGGTAAACCTCAGAACTTGGATTTAAAGTATGTTTGTTTGTTTGTTTTTCTTTTTTTTTGTTTAAGTAGCGATTATGAATTTTTTTTGTTTTAATTTTTTTTAATAATTATAAATTATTTTGATAGGTTGATGTGAAAATAAATTTTAAGAGAAAAAAATATTATTTTAATATATTTTCAAATAAAAAAATATTTTAAAAAAACAATTACTATTTCAACACTATTGTAATTTATTAGACTTGGTTTAATAACTTAAATTAGACTTGGTTTAATAACTTTTCTGGCATGATTCAGGCGCCCTCCTTTTGGCCTAAGTTTCACTCAACAGACAAAAGTCAAGTCCAAATTCATCAAGAATTAAGGAATCTGTGCTAGTTGGTCTGCTGGTAATTGTGAGATTGGATGGATTAGTGTGCAGGTTACATGATAATGAGAGGACGTCTCACAGTTTGATTCTGGATAGTTTAGTAGGTGTGTGTTAATTAAGGACCTTGATTGTATTTTGAAACCTTCTGGTGGTGCCTAATAAGGCCAAATTAGCAAAATGAAACCGACTTCCACATGAGAATGAACACCCTTGTCAACTGGGCCAAATGTGGGATGTTAGGAACATGCAGATTTGGATGCTGATGGTAACAGGGCTTGTGTTCATCTTCTCGACTACCTCTTGTCATTAGTTGGCTCATGCTTGCTTGCACAGTTCTCTCGCCCTTTTGGCATGGGCGTACAATCCCAGGCAGGCAAAAGGGTTGAAGCCCAGATTTTGTTCTACACACTTTTTGTGGCCATGGAACATTCACAAGATGGCTGGAATTGAAAACCCATGTGTGCGAGAGCTATAAAGCAGTGTAAACCAACAGCAGAAATGCTAACTGGTTGCTATCAGATTCTACTCATCGGGGAGATTTATAAGTGGACAGTTTTAAGCTTTTGAAAACATAGAAAAGTAGAAGCATTGTTTTCACTAGGCTGCAGGCCACGTAGAGGTGATTCTTGATTCGTATGCAGTCACAATCCGCGGCACCAGTTAAAGAATTTCTGTCTTTCTTTATAAAAGAGCGTCAAAGCAAGACCATCCACCCCCCCAATCTCCTCATGCAGCGCAATCAAAGAAGAGACCTTTTCTTTTTCTCTCTAGGATCCTTCCCATTTCTTTCTTTTCCAATTCTTATTGGAATGAGGTTTCAATTGGGCACTTTCAAATAGAATAATATAAAAGCTTGTTTCAAGTTCCATGTAAGCTCCCAGTCACTCCACATGATGATCATTCCTTATTGCAAACATGACTTGCGATTTTGTAAGGATTAGTAAAAGCAGATTCACATGTATGGCCCAAAAACCGCACATTCAATGATTAAAGAGAGCATGATTGGATATCATAAATGAATTAATTCAATAATTAGTGAAAAATCATTGCCATAACTTTAGCAGGCAAAAGCCAAAACCATTATCTCAATTTGGTTAGCAAAGTCTCAACTGATTCAACGGAGTGGCCATGCCCAAACAAGCAAAAAGGGAAGCTACTGCTACGCCAGCCATCCCATGACAAAGCCAGATACTGCAGGGGGGGAATATCTATAATCATTTCAGCACTTCAGGTTCGTTTTTCCAGGGAACATAAGTGAAATATTCGTGTCTGCTCATATGCTAGACCAACTGTGATAAAATTCGTTGAAAAATCCTGACATCAGTATGCTCACTCTCTTTCAGTTGCTTCTCAAGAAATTCAAACAAGGTCTCCTCTTCCTTCCAAGTAAAATTTGGTTTCAGGAATTAGACAGCAATCCACATCGCGGCTGCTCAATGTGGCATGGAGGGCTATGTGACCTGTGCTTCGACCCATTAGTTTCACCAGGCCAATACCATTAACTACACTCTCGGCCTCGATATGAGCTGCATGGCTTGCTTACTGGGCCATTTCTACTGCTCCCTGAATTCCAAATGATCTGCCAATGATGCCTATCATTGTCAACTGTTTTGGGAATTCCAGTGACTGCAATATTTAATTTGCGGCGATCAATTTCATCAGATATCTTCACAGCTCCACGCACAGTTCCATCTCCTCCAATTATATACACCTATCCTTAAGTAAAATACTGAAGAAAGGGAAGACCCCGTCTAGCATCATTATTAAAGCACAAAAACAAGAACTAATAAGACATAATGCCAATTACTAATCAAGTATATCAGGCAGAACAGAGAACAGGGTCATCTCTCAGGACAACAATGAAGACAATTCGCTAATTTATGATTTAAGTCGGTTATTATAAAACAATGTTGAATTGATTTGTTAAAATGACTATGCCAATTGCCATAAACCAATTAAGGGATGAGATTTTTAGAGTTTCAATCGGTGAAATTTCAAGAATTTCTTATCAAAACTTGGGTTTCAAGTGTCAATCAAAACCCATGACCATTTTCAATTCCAGGGACACTTGATGAAACTTTCTCCAGGTTTTGCATAGACCAACACAAATTTATGGACTTTTGGAGCAAGGATCATTCTTTGCTGCTCTCCAACCCTCAAATGGATATTGATGTATACAGATATTGTTGGCTAAACAACTATTTCCAGCTAATAATAATCTCAACCAAAAAGGCACAGGCTTGGAGAATGGAATGGTTCCCATAACTTCAATTGAAGACTTTTTCAAACACTCGTTCTCTCACAAGTTCACTCAAGTAAAATTCTCGTTGTTTTTACTAGAAACCACAAAAAGCCAATGACTTTGCTATCATAACAGGCAAAGCCAAAGTGATTAATGCCAACTAACATGAAACTCAAAGGGCTTTGAAAACGATGCCTAACTACTATACTATTTTTAGTAATGTATCATGGACTCAATCATGATATATAGATGATTGTTAAGATAAACAAAAATAATATCATAGACTCGATCGTGAATTATTTTATGGGAAGAAAGCATGTGATGTAGCATATATACACCAATTTCTAGTTCAGAAGATTTCCCACCGAATCAAGTAATACTATTTTGGAAGCTACCAAACATACGAAAAAGCAGTCAACTTGATTATGATCACATTGAAAAATTTAAAATTTTAACAAAGAAAATCACAAAATGTAGCCGAATTTGAGAGAAGTGACCTGACACACTTTTATTATGATCAAAACCGCCTCTAGAGGTTTTGCGCAAGCTTTGGATTAGAGTCCCTAGAGTAAAACCCTCTATAACCAGCTGTGATCCCATATATCCGAGGCACACCATGCAACTCCCAGAGCCCAACAACAAGTTCCCTGATCACTGTATTCATGCCAGGACACAGCCCCCCACATGTAACAATAGCAGCCAGCTCTGATATCTTTTGGCTTAAAAAAAGATTTGCCTGCGTTGACCAGCCCTGTTGTCTGCCGCTTGGGGTGAGTGGGAACTCAAGGCTTCACTGTCAGCAGACAAGTCTAAGATGATGTGGCGTAGAACCACTTCAGATTGACTAATGTAAAAGGCTGCTGGTGGGTGGTACAAAGGATTTTCCTCCAGAGGGTTTGGAAGATAGTCCATCAAGTGAGGCAGTTTTTGGAGGTTAATTTTGAGATTGACTAAGAATCTAAGATTAATTAATTAATCCTTAACTAATCAAGATTATGGTTTGTAAAACACCAAACAGATAACTTCATCAAGTGACAGATTGATTAACTTGACCATTGATCATAATGTGAATATTTGTGATCCCATGCACCCTGTAAGGAGATTGGAAGTAATTTTGCTAACAAAGCTACACTTTTCATTGATTAGAAGTAGAGTACTACATAGTTGAAAAGAAAAGGAAATACTGGCTGCAGGAAGTTAATTACTGTTGCTGATTTTCTGTATCAACATCTTAAAGCTTCCCCAGAGAATAGACTTAGAGGTTAATCAAAGCTAAATATATACTATAATGAATGATGTGGTCATGATATATACATGGCCATTTGTAGGTAGCATTGACATGTTTACTGGTGCATGAGCATAATGCTGATAATATCAGTATGCCCAACTTTTTTCCTCAAGCAGTATGTCAAATGGGCTGCATCAATCCCATCTCCAGAGACCACGATTCTGTCGTCTCCTTGTAATGCCAGAGAGTTCACTCCTGCGAATCAAAGAGGAAAACATTGATCAGCCAAGCCTACTACCCATTACATGCCTGGCCCCAAATCCCATAATCAAGGCATGAACCCTCCCTAAATGCTTTCTTTGAAAAACAAAGAAGAAGAAGAAGAAGAAGAAAAACCTGAAACCTTGAGATGCAAGATCCAAAGAGTGCAAAAGGGAGTCTTAATTTGTTTAATAAACACTATAATTACCATTCCAGAAAATCTTGAGAGGAAAATTTGTGTAATTAATTCTTTACCAGAAACAGTAGGAAAAAGAAAAATCTGTTAAGAAAATTCCTCAATAAATACCACAAGCTTTTGCCACCACCGTGCGAGCCTTGACCCTGCTTTTCCCACATGCCATCTGAACCTTGAACACGATCACTTGCTGCCAATTAATTGATCATGAAAAAAATTAACAATGCAAGAATGGAACTCATGGTCTCTGTATATAAAAGCAACTAGACATAGATACCTTCATTCTGTTTGATCAGTCCTGGATGATGATGATTCGTGTGATCTCCAGGTAGAAGAAGAAAAGAAACGCAAACAGAGTATGTCAAACGTTAAAAAGAAGTTAATGAAAACAGCATAAAAGAGTACCAAGGGCTCACTCTCACTCGACTATATATAGACTGAAGAAGGAGAGCATTAGCACATGGCTAGTTCCAGGCGGACGAGGTGTCCATGTCAAAAAAAGAGGGGTGGGGGGTCAGTGCCGATGTGTTGTTTTTCTAGAGAGATTCTGATTCACCACCATGTGCAAACTTGTCATCTTTACTCAAGGGTATCGCAGTCCACTGAGGTCTTCCATACCATTTCCATGTATTGACGATTTCAGCAACACCGTAATTTGCCAAGACGACGAAGTCACTGTTATCATATTAGTTCATCATTTCCCGTACGTAACCAAAATAATCATCACCAATTACTAGTAAGAATCCACGATTACCATTGATGGAGCTTGGAGTATCATTGATGAACCTATATTACTTGGTTACTGGGCATGTCTCTAGCTTGTGATCAGCCATTAATTATAATTAATTGTGGGGCACCGCCAATATTCCTTAAAGCTAACAATTTTTGTTAGGAGAGCTCTTTTTAAAAGCATTAACGCGTAGTGCACTGTAAAAGAAAGAAGTAGAATTTTTCAAGACTTTACAGTTACAGTTAAAACTCGAGTGATTAAAGAGCACATTAAAACTTCTCCGTCGAACTCCATTATCACAATTTCACAAAAATTATTTTCCTATAATTTATCTATATGCTCAACGAAAGTCATGCTATTAAAGATTTTCATATTGACAAATTTACTCAAAAGAAAACTAATTGTTTATTGATGTAGGCATCAAATTAACTAACTAATTAACATATATATATATATATGGTGGAAAGAAATGCTTACATGTTTTTAAAAAACCGACTCATAAATAATATAGGTATTATATTACTCAACTTAACTCATCAAAATCAAATAATATAAATATAATAAATGATAATAAATTTAAAAATTTAAGAAATTAATATCACGGATTAGATGACAAGTCAAGATTTTTGAAACCTGATCAACCCACTTGAACCTATATACCCCATATTTATTTTGTTTTTATATTTGCTAGTTTTTGGATTAGGTATTTATTTTTATTTTATTTAAAAATATTTTGTTACCAAAATTTTTGTTACTGAACTTCTTATTAGATTTATTTAACATAACAAAAAAAATATGTCTCTTTGTTAAAAAAAGAGATGAGGTAACTAGAATTTAATGATCGTGCAAAGTAAAAAAATTAGACATAACATTGAGAGTGTCCTGACACCCTTAATCAATTACAGTTCATGTTGTAGGTTCATCTCGAAATACAAATCGATGAAAATTAGCGATACAAGTCTAACCTGTGAATATCTATAATATCTATAAAAATAAATTAACTTAACCCAATTTATCCAACCCATTTGGGTCCAAAATTTTTATTACTGGACTTTTTATTAGATTTATTTAACATAACAAAAAAAAAATATCTCTTTGTTAAAAAGAAAGAGGAGGTAACTAGAATTTAATGATAGTGCCTGATAAAAAATTAAATCTAACATTGAGAATGTCCTGACACCTTTAATCAACTACAGTCCATGTTGTAGGTTCATCTCGAAATACAAATCCATGAAAATTAGCGATACAAGTCTAACTCATGAATATCTATAATATCTATAAAAATAAATTAACTTAACCCAATTTATCCAACCCATTTGAATAAAAAAAAACAATAAATAAATCGGTTTTATAATATGTAAAGTATCAAAAATTAGGTTCCATACAATTGTATATATCCAAAACCAATCCTACTAGATCCAAAATTCCATCTAATGATTTTTGGGAAAAAAAAATTATTTTTATATCAAAAATAATTTTTTAAAATATAAAAAAAATTATTTTAATATATTTTTAAATAAAAATACTTTAAAAAACAACCTATACAAAACTATCTAGCATTGCCAATAAAACAAGATACAATAAAACAATAATTCTCTTGAAATGATAAAAGAAAATCTTATAATTTCGATCAAAAGTTCTCTTATCACCACACAAGATCCAATAAAACAGAGATTTGACAATCTACTCTCAAGAAAGCTGAGCCACAAAGGAATAATAATAAATAAGAGTATTGGAATGGGGCCTTGTCTAGTTATCCGTCGGTGCAACACTGATAATGGCAGTATGTCCAACTTTCTTCCTTAACCTGCAGGCTAACTTGGCAGCATCAACTCCATCTCCAATCACCACTACTTTTTCTTTATTCTCTCCTTCTAATCCCAAAAAACTTACACCTGCATTCCACAGTAATTAATATTTGACATCAAACATCTTAATTAATCTCTAATAATTAAAGCTATATTAGATAAATACACACACATGCCTGTACCCCAGAGAAAGCAAAAGGGGAAAAAATTATGAAAAATAGCCTCTTGATTTGTAAGCTTCAACACTTACCATCCGTTTCTGCCACAACCTCGAGTGCCTTCCTCCTGCATTTCTGGCAATTCATCTGTACCCCGAGCACTATCTTTTGCTGCACAAGTGCCCAACAAGAAAAAATCAAAAAACAAAATAGAAGAAGAAGAAGAAGACATCGTAAACTAATTAGTTCTGTAGTACGTAATGTGACTGTAATTAAAAACGGAGCTGCCAAAAGATATGTAATAGTAAGTAATACCTTCATTGTGTTTGATCAGTTTTGATTAAAAATTTTAAGGAATATATATATATATATATATATATGCTAGCTAGCTAGGTCTCTCAGTTTCATATATATATATATATATTGAGTCGCTGTACGTATATATGGCCCTTGGAACACGCATAGCTAGAATTAATTACAATTAAACAAGGGTGGAAATTAAGTCGGACTTGCTTGGTTTACCAGCATAAACGTGAATCACACCATGAAGTCCCTGTGCTTGGAGCGTTCGGTCTTAATTAATGCATGGAAAATATATCCAATTAATTAATTATTTTATGTGTTCTTGATAATTATTAATTTTATGGTACTAATTATTACTAATCCAAATCAATCCTATACATGAGTACATACATGCATGTTCAGGACTTCCCAATTTTGCTCAAATATTTAACTTAAGAACTTCCAAGTAGTAGTTTGTTTATATATGGACCATCACTACTGTTCAACAAGAACAAAAGAAAAGAAAAGGCTTTCTTGGGGGGAGAAGCAAGCTTGTGTTGCTTAAGCAGTGCAGAATGCCGTGTCCTTACCGAGTAAGGAAAGGACACAGCTTCAACAGAACAGAGGTCAGTGGTCACCATCACACCATTTTTACCCGACAACCTTTCATTTATTTCTACCGTCGCGTATGGATTGAGTTCTCGGAAGTTACACGGCTACCGTAGCTAGTGATATATCTTCAAATTTCATTTTTTTTTTTAAAGGAAAACAAGTTAGTAATCCTAGATTTAAAATTATTTTTTTATAAGCAGGTAAATATCTATTGAAGGTTACACGATTAAATTTAGCATCAAAATTCTTTCTCCAAATGGCTTTTAATCCTTGTTATTTTAACCCAAGTTTTTCATTTTTTTTTATTAAAAACCAATATTTCTTTTCTCTAATATATATATTAGATAAGTCGACTATAATATTACATGCCGCGGTATTCTTTAATTATTACAATCACTAATTAAGTGTTTATTTTAGTGTTTCTCAATTGAAAATATATTAGAGTAATTTATTTTATTTTATTTTAATATCAGCACATCAAAACATATCGAAAAAATATTAATTTGATATTTTTTCAAATAAAAAATAATTTAAAAAGCAAAGGTTACAACAATATCATAAGGCACTAAATCAATAACAAATAACACCATCCATATTTTCCATTTTTAAGAGCTCAATAGCTCGTGAATCATTCATTATAAGATGGGTGGAGGTGACCTAACTAACTCATAGCTAGTGATCAAACAATTTGTTAAAGCCAAGGATTTTGCTTCTTATTCATTTCCAGAAATTCATATAGTGGGATCAACTTGATTATAATCAAAGTGGGATTAATAACATGCATGGTGACCCAATTATTAAGTCTTAAAGAAGGAGTTGAGGAAGTGTCGAGCATCGATCCACATTTTGAGGGATTGAGTAATGCATTCAAATCCTACCTAGCTATAAGGTTAAATGCCAAATTTAAAAAAAAAAAATATTTTTTCTAGATTTTTTTTTGTGAAAACGTGCAATTTTTTAATTAGTTGAAAAAACTCCTTATCTTTTCCAAATCTTTTCCAAGTGTGAGTTGCTTGAAATATAATGGCCAAGGACTCATGAAACAATCTGCATGAAGCCCATCATTAACAACCATATGCAAAGGTTGTTTCACTGTGAATTAAATGAAAGCTCTAATGGTTAATTAATAAAATTAATAATGATGAGTTATGCACAAGCTGATTCAGATATTACATTAATTATATATATAAAAAGCTAATTATAGTAAGCTGATTACGTTTTGATTTTTTTTTTTTCAAAA
>Ga0307512_10006827_pt1 | contig 11453 bp, 2 predicted proteins | sample 14_EM_MG_FD_200267 | JGI IMG/M metagenome (GOLD analysis project Ga0307512, IMG submission 200267) | Populus trichocarpa ectomycorrhiza microbial communities from riparian zone in the Pacific Northwest, United States - 14_EM | ecosystem: Host-associated > Plants > Roots > Unclassified | place... | reverse complement strand
AAGTCCTGCGCTGGGCGGTGACCTACGTCGTCGGCCGTCACGAGGCGTTGCACACCCATCTGACCCTCGTCGACGAGGTCCTGCACCAGGCGGTCGATCTGGAGTGGGAGCTGGACTGGCGCGAGCTGACGTGCGAGGACGAGGCCGACTTCGCCGCCCGCCTGAGCGGCGAGACCCGGCGGCCGTTCGACCTCGCAGCCGGGCCCCTCGTGCGCGCGGTCATGTTCCGGCGGGCCGCGGCCGATCCCGTCCTGCTGATCACCATGCACCACGTCGTCACCGACGGCTGGTCGGTCGATGTGCTGCTGAGCGAGATCGCCACCGCCTACCAGGCGTTTGCGGCCGGCCGGGAGCCGGGCCTCAACCCGCCGGACTTTCAGTACGGTGACTACAGCATCTGGCAGGACGCCTGGCTCCACAGCGACGGCGCCGCCAGGCAGTTGAACCACTGGCGCGAGACGCTCGCCGGCGACCTGCCGGTGCTCAGCTTCGACGGAATCGGCGAAATCGAGCCGGGCGCCGCCCCGGGTGCGGCGGGGACCGTCGTGTTCCCGTTGCCCGGCGGCGCCGTGGCTGCTCTGCGGGCGGCGGCCCGCCAGTGCGGCGCCACCTCCTTCTCCGCCCTCCTCGCGATGTTCCACGCCCTGCTGCGCGGCTACACCGGCTCGGAGGATGTCGTCGTCGGCGTGCCGGTGGCCAACCGAGTCCGGCCCGAGTTCGCCCGCACAGTCGGCTTCTTCGTCAACACCGTGGCCGTCCGGGTGCGGGCCGCTGGCGATACCACGCTTGCGGAGCTGATCGCCGCGGTGCACGGAGCGGCCCTCGACGCGTACGACAATCAGGAGATCCCGTTCGAAGCCGTCGTGCAAGCGGTCAACCCGGCCCGCTCGCTCGACGTTCACCCGATCTTCCAAGCGCTGTTCATGGCCGGAGATCCGGTGCGGCCCCACCTCACCGCCGGCACCATGACTCTGAGCGAGGTCCGGCGCGAGGCCGAGTCGGCCAAGTTCCCCCTCACGCTGCAGGTGTTCGAGCAGGAGGACCCGCCACGTGCGGTACTGGAGTACCGCGCGGATCTGATCGGCCCGGCCTGGGCGCACCGGTTCGCCGACGCCTACCGGACGGTGCTCGAGGTCGCGGCCGGGCCGGGCCGACGCCTAGCCGACCTGCCCGCCGTCTCCCCCGCCGACCGGCTCAGCGCCGGCTCCGGCCGTCGGCCCGAGGCGGATCCCGCCCCGGCGGCTCCCCCGCGCGACGCGGTCGAGACCGAGCTACTGCGGGTGTGGGCCGAAGTGCTGCAGAGTCCGGCGATAGGCATCGACGACAACTACTTCGGGGCCGGCGGCGACTCGATCCGGTCGACCCAGATCCTGGCCCGCTCACGGGCCGCGGGCCTGCAGTTCTCGCTCCGCGACCTGCTGACCTTCCAGACCGTGCGGGAGCTGGCGCCGCACGTGCACCGAGACGAGACACCGGCGCCCCGCGACCCCAGCCCGTTCGCGCTCGTCACCGCGGCCGACCGGGCAGCCCTGCCGGATGACCTCGCCGACGCCTATCCGATGACGGCGGCTCAGGCCGGCATGATCTATCACGGCGAGCTCGCCGGCGGCCAGCGCGTCTACCACAACGTCGCCCACTACGACCTGCGAGCCCGCTACGACGCCGCGGCTTGGCGCACCGCGGTGCGCGCGGTCCTGGCCCGGCACGAGGTCCTGCGGACCTCGCTCGCCCTGGACGGCTTCAGCGTGCCGCTTCAGCTGGTTCACCGGCGGGTGCCGGTGCCGCTGACCTTCGAGGATCTCCGCGACCTCGACCCGGACCGGCGCGACGCCCGGCTGCGCGAACGCTTCGCGGAGGAGAGCGAGCAGGGCTTCGATCTGGCCACCGCCCCGCTGATCCGGTTCCACCTCCAGCGGACCGGCGAGGACCGGATGCGGTTGTGGGTGGTCGAACACCACGCGATCATGGACGGCTTCAGCGCGCGGCTGCTACTGGGCGAGTTGCTCGGGGAGTATGCCGACGCGATGGCGGATGCCGCTGCCGCCGCGCCGGCGGTACCGGCGACGAGGTTCCGCCGGCTGGTCGAACTGGAACAGGCCGCGATCGCCGATCCCGCCGAGCGCGCGTTCTGGTTGGAGCAGCTGGCCGGCATGACGGCCGCTACCCTGCCGTTCCACGCCACGGGCGCGCCATCGGTCAAGCGAATGGCCCAGTTCCCGCTCGCGGACGATCTGTCGGCCGGTGTCAGCCGGCTCGCCGCCGAGCTCAGCGTGCCGGCGCGCCTCGTGTTGCTCACCGCACATCTGCGGGTGATGGCGCTGCTGACCGGCCGCGAGGACGTCGTGGCGGGCACGGTCTACAACTGCCGGGTCGAGGAGCCCGGCGGTGACCGGGTGATCGGGTTGTTCCTCAACACCCTGCCGTTCCGGCACCGACTGCGGCCCGTGAGCTGGTCGGAGACGATTCGCGCGGTGGCCGAGACCGACCTGGCCATCGTGTCGCACCGGTGGCTTCCCATGCCGTTGATCCAGCAGGAGATGGGCATCGCCCCGCTGTTCGACACGTTCTTCAACTACACCCGGTTCGACGAGCCGGCCGACCGGACCGCCGAGGACGTGGAGATCCTCGACCAGAACGCGGTCGTACCGACCAACTTCGGTTTCGGCGCGGAGTTCTTCTGGGACAGCGCCACTTCGTCGGTCACCCTCGGTCTGCGCTACGACACCGGGCGCTTCACCACCGACGACGTCGAACGGATCGGTGGCTACTATCTGCGCGCGCTGCACGCCCTGGTCACGGATCCATCCGCGGACGTCACCCGGGTCCAGCTGCTCTCCGAGCCGGAGTCGGCGCGGCTGAGCGCGGCGAACGACACCACGCGCCGCTATGAGCGAGCGCACCTGCTGCACGTTCTCCTCGCCGAGCAGGCCCGCACCACGCCCGGGTCACCGGCCGTGACGTTCCGCGACACGACGCTGAGCTACGGGGAGCTGGACGCGCTGGCCAACCGGCTGGCCCATCGACTGCGCGCAGCAGGGGTCGGCCGGGGAGCGTACGTCGGGGTCTGCCTGCCGCGTTCGCTGGAGATGGTGGTCGGCCTGATCGGCGTGCTCAAGGCCGGTGCCGCCTACGTTCCGCTGTCGCCGGAGGACCCCGATCTGCGCATCCGCGGTGCGCTCCACGAGGCCGGGGCGCTCACTGTGCTCACCACGGCGCCACTCGCTCGCCGGCTGGGTGATCTCGCAGTGCCGGTCGAGGTCATCGACGCGGGTGACCTGGGCGGGTGGCCCGAGTCGGCCCCCGTGACCTCGGTGACACCCGCCGATCCCGCCTATCTCATCTTCACCTCCGGATCGACCGGCCGGCCGAAAGGCGTCGTCGTGCCGCACCGCGCCATCTGCAACCGGTTGCTGTGGATGCAGGAGGAGATGCCCATCGGCGCCGACGACTGCGTGGTGCAGAAGACGCCGTTCACCTTCGACGTGTCACTGTGGGAGTTCTTCTGGCCGCTCATGCAGGGCAGCCGGCTGGTCGTCGCCGAGCCCGGCGGGCACCGCGACCCGGAGTATCTGGCGGGCCTGATCCAGCACGAGCGGGTCACCACCGTCCACTTCGTTCCGTCCATGCTGCGCGCCTTCGTCGATCACGGCGCGCTGCAAACCGGCACGAGCCTGCGCAAGGTGATCTGCAGTGGGGAGGCGCTGACGCCGGAGCTGAAGGACGCGGTGCACGCCCGGTACGACGGCGAGCTGATCAATCTCTACGGGCCGACGGAAGCGGCCGTCGACGCGACCTTCTGGCGATGCGAGCGCCAGCCGGGTGGGCCCGTCCTGATCGGCCGGCCGATCGCGAACATGCGCGCCCACGTGCTCGACCCGGCCCGCCAACCGTTGCCCGCGCTGGTCACCGGCGAGCTGTACCTGGCCGGCACCGGACTCGCCGACGGTTACCTCGGCCGACCGGAGCTGACCGCTGAAGCGTTCGTCGATGTCGACGGTGAGCGGATGTACCGTACCGGTGATCTGGTGCGCCGATTGCCCGGCGGGGAGCTGGAGTTCCTGGGACGCACCGACGACCAGGTCAAGATTCGAGGCTTCCGGGTCGAACTCGTCGAGATCGAGGCTGTCCTGGCCACCCAGCCCGAGGTCGGCGCGGTCGCGGTGCTCGCCGACGGCGACCGGCTGGTCGCGTACGTCGTTGCCGCCGCAGGCCGGTTCGATGTCGCCGAGCTGCGGGCCTTCGCCGCCGACCGCCTGCCCGAGTACATGGTGCCCGCGCACTGGCACGAGCTGGCCGAGCTGCCGTTGTCCCCCAGCGGGAAGGTGGACCGGGCGCGACTGCCTCGTCCCGAGTCCGTGGCCAGGGACGTCCGGCGCGTGGCGGAGCCACCCACCACCGCGGTGCAGCGGCGCCTGACCGCGATCTGGGAGGACGTGCTGGGTGTGCGGCCCGTCGGGGTCAACGACAGCTTCTTCGAGCTGGGCGGGCACTCGTTGTCGGCGCTGCGCCTGACGATGCTGGTGCGGCGCGAGTTCGACCGCCGCGTTCCGGTCGCGGATCTGCTGGCTAACAACACCGTCGCCAAGCTGGAGCGGTTCCTGCAGGGCGGCCCCGACGACGGCGACGGCGACGGCGCCCGGATCGTGCCGATCCGGCGGGCGGGCGACGGCGAGCCGCTCCTGCTCATCCACCCGGTCGGCGGCGGAGTCTTCTGCTACCTGCCGCTGGCCGCGGCGCTCGGATCGCATCGGCCGGTGTTCGGCCTCATCGCCGAGGGCCTGGTCAGCGGCGGAGTCACCAACGCCAGCGTTGAGGAGATCGCCGCCAGCTACGTCCGGCTGATCGACACCCGGCAGGCGACCGGCCCGTACCATCTGGGCGGCTGGTCCTTCGGCGCCGTGCTCGCCTTCGAGATCGCGCGCCAGCTGCGCAACCGGGGCGACGAGGTGGCAACGCTCTGCATGATCGACGCGGCGTTCCCAGGCCAGTTCGACGAGCAACTCAAGGATCCGGACACCGCCCTGCTGCTCTTCGTCGACGTGATGCGGGCGGCGGGAATGCGGCTGCCCGCCGACACCCACGCGTTCGCGGAAGGCCTGGCCGCGCTGCCCACGGTCGGCGAGAAACTCGACTGGCTGGTGGACCGGCTCCGCACCGAGGGGTACGGCGCGGACACCGAACTGGAGCAGTGGGCCGCCTACTTCAAGGTTTTCAGCACCAACCTGACCGCGCACAACGAGTTCCGCCCGCGCCGGTATCAGGGCGACGTCACCTACGTCGAGGGTCTCGACGGCGGCTCCGGAGACAGCGCGCAGCACTGGGCGGCCGTGATCGGCGGCCGGATGTCGGGGCACACCGTGGAGGCCCGCCACTACGACATCCTCCGGTCTCCGCACGTGACGCTCACCGCGACGATCATGGATGACCTGCTCGGGGTGGCCGGATGACGGGGACCGTGACCACTCTGGTCGTGCCGCCCGGCCGCACCGGCGCCGGCGGGGCGGCCAACGGCGGTTACCTGTGCGGCATGCTGGCGAGCCGGGTGCCGGATCACCGGCCGGCCGCGGGCAGGCGGCCGGTGGTCACGTTGCTCGAGCCCGTCCCGGTCGGGTCGGCCCTCACGGTGTCCGATGCGGGCCGGCACCACGTCGTCGAGGCCGGTGACCGCCTGCTGGCGACCGTGGCGTGGGCGTCGGCGACGATTCCCGGCCTCCCCCGGGTCAGCCCGGTCCAGGCCCGGGCGGCTTCCGCCGGATACCTCGGGCGACAGGACCACCCGTTTCCCGACTGCTTCGCCTGCGGGCCCGCACGGGTCGAGGACGGGCTGCTGCTGACGCCCGGTCCGGTGGAGCCGGGACTGGTCGCCTGCAGCTGGGTGCCGAAGGGGGCGGCCGAGTCCCCCGTGCCCGCGGAGGTTGTGTGGAGTGCGCTCGATTGCGCGGCCGGCTGGACCGGGGACGCCCGGGTGCGCCCGGCCGTACTGACCCGGATGACCGCGGAGATCGTCGAGCCGGTGCCGACCGGGGTGGAGGTGGTCGTTGTTGCCGGCCGGGTGGGCGAGAACGGACGGACGGTCACCAATGCGTCCAGCCTGCTGGACCCCGACGGACAGGTCCTCGCCCGAGCACTGACAACGTGGACTTTCCTCGGCATCTCCGATGCTTCCGTTCGAACCACTGTAAAGGACCTCTAGGTGCGCACGATCCTCGGCGGGCTGTGGCAACACCGCGACTTCCGCAACCTCTGGGCCGGCCAGACCGCCTCGATGCTCGGCTCCAACATGACCGCGGTGGCGATGCCGATCATCGCGTCGATCACGCTGCACGCCTCGATCTTCGAGATGGGCCTGCTCAGCGCCTCGGCGTACTTGCCCTACCTGTTCGTCAGCCTGTTCGTCGGGGCCTGGCTCGACCGTCGGACCAAGCGCCCGATCATCATCCTGGCCGACCTGCTGCGGGCCGTGATCCTGCTCATCGTGCCGATCGCCTGGTGGCAGGGCTTCCTGGGGATGCCCCTGCTGATCGCCGTGAGCCTGTTGATCGGCATGTGCAGTGTCGTCGCGGACATCGGCAGCCAGTCGATCCTGCCGGTCGTCGTCGGCCGCGGCGACCTGGTCGAGGGCAACAGCAAACTGGAGGTCAGTCGTTCGGCCTCCAACATCGGTGGCAACGCGCTGGGGGGCGCGCTGCTACAAGCGCTCGGTGTCGGACTGTCCCTGGTGATCAACTCGGTCCTGTTCATCGTCTCGACGGTGTTCACCTTCCTCATTCGCTCCCCCGAGCCGAGGCCCGAGCGGACGCAACGCCGGCTCTGGGGCGACATCGCCGACGGCGCCCGGTTCGTGGTGCAGCACCGCACGATTCGCGTCCTGGTGCTGGCAACGCTGATCGCCAACTTCTTCGCCCTGGCCAAAGAGCCGATCTACCTGCTGTTCATCACCCGCACCCTCGGACTCGCCCCGGCGTACGTCGGCCTGGTGCTCGCCTCGGCCGGTGTCGGCGCGCTCATCGGAGCCCTGCTGGCCAAGCGGGTGAGCCGGGCGATACCGCTCGGCTGGCTGCTGGTGACGACGTCCGCCGGCATCGGCGTGGTCAACCTGCTGACCCCGGTCGCCACCATCGTGCCCACCGTGTTCGCTGTCGTCCTCCTGGTCGTCACCCACGTCCTGGACGCCGCGCTGGTGATCATCAGCAACGTCAACCTGCGCAGCTACCGCTCGGCGGTCACGCCGGACAACATGCAGGCCCGGATGAACGCGTCGATCCGCATGATCGTGGTGGGCATCGCCCCGATCGGCGGCATCGTCGGCGGCATCGTCGGCGGTGTCCTCGGTATCACCCCGGCACTGATCGTGACCTCGATCGGTGTGCTGGCCGCCGCGTTGCCGATCGCGTTCTCGCACATCCGCCACGTCACGGCCATCCCCGACGAGGAGGAGGCCGACGCGGCGGGCACCGACAGCTCCCAGCCGAACGAACCCGACGAATCCCGGGTAGGCAGTCATGACTCCTGAGCGCGAGGACCGCCCGCAGGACAACCTGGCCGAGGCCCGGCAACGACTGATCGCTCGGCTGCTGCGGGGCGAAGCGGCTGCCCGGCCGGCGCCCACGAGACACGGCGACGTCGTACCGGCATCGCATCTGCAGGAAAGCCTGTGGTTCCTCGACCGGCTCGGGCACTCCGGCACCGCGTACACCGTCAGTTATTCGCTCCGGCTCACCGGCGAGCTCGACCGCGGGGCCCTGGCGAAGGCCCTGGAGTCCCTATGCGCCCGGCACGAAAGCCTGCGGACGGTGCTGCTCTACGACGACGACCGGCTCGTGCAGCGGATCCTGCCGGCCAGCGGTCCGCAGTGGACGTTCGGTGAGCTGCCGCAGCCCGGGGCCGAACGGCTCGCCGAGACCCTGCGGGGCGAAGCCGAGCGGCCGTTCGTCCTCGGTGAACGACTGTTTCGCGTGCGGCTGTTCGAGCTCGGCCCGGCCGAGCACGTGCTGCATCTGTCCCTGCACCACTCCATCACCGACGGATGGTCCGACCGACTGCTGTTCGAGCAGTTGGCGCAGCTCTACAGCGCAGCAGCCCTCGACCGCCCGGCCGAGCCACCCGGCCACCACCCGCAATATGCCGATTACGCCGTCGCCGAGCGCGAGCGCGCAGAGCACGATGGTTTCGCCGCCGGCCTGGCTTACTGGGCACAGCACCTAGCCGGCACGCCGCCGGAGCTGAGCTGGCCGGACGGCCGGCGAAGCGTCTCGGCCGACGGCCGGACCCTGCCCTTCGAGCTGCCCGGTCCGGCCCGCACCGGGCCGGCCGCGGGTGACGGCACAGTCTTCAGCCAGCTGTTCACCGCCTTCGCGATCCTCGTGCACCGTTACACCGGAGCCACCGATCTCGTCATCGGCGTACCCATGGCGAACCGCGGCCGGGCGGAGTGGGAGCAAGCCGTCGGGTTGTTCGTCAACACCGTGGCCGTACGGATCTCGCTTGCCGGGCACCCGACGTTCGCGACCGTGCACGAGCGTGCCCGGGCGGCCCTGCACGGCGCTCAAGAGCACCAGGATGTCCCCTTCAGCCTGGTCGCGGCCGGTCTGCCGAGCCGCGGCGCCGGCGGCCCGCTGCAGGTGATGTGCAACCTGGTGCAGGAGCCGGCCAGCCCCGAACTGGCCGGCCTGACCACCGTCTTCGTCCCGGTGCCCGACCAGAGCGCCAAGTTCGACCTCGAGCTGCGGGTCTTCGCCGGCGAGGACGGGTTGCGCCCGGAACTCGAGTACCGCACCGAGCTGTTAACGCCGCGCACCGTCGAGGCGATGGCAACCGGGTACGGTCAGTTGCTGTCGGTGCTGATGACCGAGCCGTGGACCCGCGTCGGCGCGGTTGCGCTGCCAGGGGCCACTGTCGCTCTCGCCGGCGCCGTCCGGCCCGCGGCCGCGGCCGGCCTGCACGAGGGTGTCCTGGCGCAGTCGCGCCGCGACCCGCACGCCAACGCCGTGTCCTGCGGCTCCCGCACCCTCAGCTACGCCCAACTGGCCGCCCAGTCGCAACGAGCAGCGCAGCGGCTGCTGGCAGCCGGCGTGCGCCCCGGGGAGCTCGTGGGTCTCTGCTTCGATCGTGGCCTCGACTGGCCGGTCTGGCTGCTGGCGGTGCTGCGCGCCGGCGCCGCGTTCGTCCCGCTCGACCCGGCCCAGCCGGCACCGCGACTCGATCAGCTGGCCCGGGTCGCCGCCCTGAGCCTGGTGGTCACCGACCGACCCCAGGCGTTCCCCGGCCGGCCCGTGCTGGATCCGGGCGAGCCGGCTCCGAGCCTGCCCGACCCGCCCGGCCCGGAGCCGGTCGTGCCCACGGTGTCGCCCGCGTACGCCGTTCTGACCTCAGGATCGACCGGCGAGCCGAAGTGCGTCGCGATCGGGCACGCCGCGGTCGCCAACACCCTGGACTGGCTGCAGGAAACGTACCCGCTCGACGGCTCGGACGTCGTGCTGCAAAGCACGTCGGTCGGCTTCGATCCGATGGTGTGGCAGGTTTTCTGGCCGCTGACGACCGGCGCCCGCGTCGTTCTGCCCCCGGCGCCGCAGACACATCGCGACCCCGCCGCCCTCATCGGGCTGATCCTCCGCGAAGGCGTCACCGTCGCACATGCCGTGCCGAGCATGCTGACCCTGCTGCTCGACCAGCCGGGCTGGCCGCAATGCACGACGTTGCGGCACCTCTTCGCCGGCGGCGAGCCGTTGCCACCGGCGCTGGTCCGACGATTCCTCGCCGCCGGTCGCGGCCGGCTGTCCAACTTCTACGGACCGGCCGAGGCCGCCATCGAGGCCGTGAGCCGGCGTTTCGAGCCCGGCGAGCAGCCGGCCCGGGTGCCGCTGGGCACGCCGAACGCCAATGTGGTCGCGCACGTGCTCAACGACGAGCTGCGCCCGGTCCCCACCGGCGCGACCGGCGAACTCTACCTGTCCGGCCCCGGTCTCGGGCTCGGGTACGTGAACGAGCCGGGCGGCACCGCCGAGCGATTCCTGCCGGACCCGTTCGCGACCGAGCCGGGGGCCCGCGTCTACCGCACCGGCGATCTCGTACGGCGGGTCGGTGACGTTCTCGAATACATCGGGCGCGCGGACCGCCAGGTCAAACTGCGCGGACAGCGGATCGAACCGGCGGAGGTCGAGGCGGCCCTGTCCCGCCAGCCCGGAGTCAAGCAGGCGGCGGTCGCGCCCCGCCTGACCGGCGAGCACCAGTCGCTCGTCGCCTACCTCGTCACCGGCCCGCAGGCCGCGCCGGACCAGGTTCAGGCAGCTCAGCTGCGCCGCATCCTGCCGGCCCAGCTGGTTCCCGATCGGTTCGTCCGGCTGCAACGACTGCCCGTCACCGTCAACGGCAAGGTGGACTATGCGGCGCTGCCCGCGCCGCCCCGGCTGCCCGCCGGCGAGGGCAGCCCCCCGCGGCCCGGTATCGAAGAGGAGGTCGCCGCGGTCTGGGCCGAAGTGCTGGGCAGCGACATCACCGGCCGGGATGCCGACTTCTTCGCCGCCGGCGGCCATTCGCTGAGCGCGGCCCGGGTGGTCGCGACCATCCACCGCCGCCTCGGGGTCGAGGTTGCGCTGCGGCTGCTCTTCGACGAGCCGGTGCTGGCCGAGTTCGCGTCTCGGGTCGAGCGACTGCGCTCGCATGGCACGGCGGCGCCGGTGCCGGCCATTCCCGCTCGCGACCGGAGTCAACCGGCACCGATCTCGGCACTGCAGGAGCACCTGTGGTTCCTGCACGAGCTCGATCCGGCGAACCACGCCTACAACTCCGTCGTCGCCTACGAGCTGCACGGTCGGCTCGACGTCCGCGCGCTGCGGGCCGCCCTGGACGAACTGGTGGCCCGGCACGACATGCTCCGGACCCGCTTCGCGGGACCGGACGGCCACCCGGTGCTGCAGGTGCGGGCATCCGGCTCGGTGTGCTGGGACGCGGTCGAGGAGCACCCCGATCTGGACGCCGCTGTGCTCCGTGCCGCCGAGGTGGCCGCCCAGCCGTTCGATCTGCGGGCCGGGCCGATCGCGAGGACCTATCTGGCCCGGATCGGCGACGGCCACCACCTGCTGACCGTCGCGGTTCACCACATCGCCTTCGACGATCACTCACACGATCTGCTTCTGCGCGACCTGCGCGAGCTGTACCGCGCCGCGCTCACCGGCGCCCCCACGGCTCTGCCGGCGATACCGCGCGGATACGCCGATTTCGCGGCGTGGGAGCACGGTGTGCGCGGCGGCGAGGCCGGCCAGCGACAGCTGGCCCACTGGAAAGAGGTGCTCACGGACGCGCCCCAGATCCTCGACCTGCCCACCGACCGGCCCCGGCCACCCGTACGCGGCTATCAAGGGGGCGCGGTCACGGCGACTCTCCCCGCCGACCTGCGCGCGCAGGTCGAAGAGCTCGCCGGCGGCGAGCGTACGACGGTGCACTCCGTCCTGATG
>Ga0307512_10006826_pt1 | contig 11453 bp, 6 predicted proteins | sample 14_EM_MG_FD_200267 | JGI IMG/M metagenome (GOLD analysis project Ga0307512, IMG submission 200267) | Populus trichocarpa ectomycorrhiza microbial communities from riparian zone in the Pacific Northwest, United States - 14_EM | ecosystem: Host-associated > Plants > Roots > Unclassified | place... | reverse complement strand
GGGAAAGTAGCTGGGATGGTGGCTTTGCCAGCAGGAAAGCCCAGCCAGAAATACCAAATCTCCAGCCAAACTTTGCTAAGCATGTTCAAAATGCAAGTAACTGTGGTGTCTCAATAATGAAAGGCATTGTTTTGTGGAATTCAATTGCCTGTAAAGAAGAGAAGTGGGTAGTGGTGCATAGACATGGGGTGGGTTGCCAGTTCAGAGAGCTAATTTTGGTGGGGTAGTAAGACTTACAAAGTCACATCACATATAATTTACAATTCACTTTGACAGAAAGTTTTATTTGCTACTAAAGAAGACTAGATAAAAAGGATGGCCTCTGATGACCATTTTTGGATGTGTGGTGAGGTGGTTGCGCGGGCGGCCCGTATGGGCCGGGAACCGTTACGATCCAGGGGATAAGCAAAACAACAGGTTGGTGTCATTTAGCGCGTCCTACGAGCTCAGCCTTGTCACAACTTTCACCTCCCCCTATGTCACATCAGGTTCTCCATTTCCAGTTGGTCTAAATTCACGTTATGTTGAGGGTTGCCCGTTCGAATTGCGAGGTAAATGCAGTATTCGTTGCTTCAATGTGTCCTAGTAAATAAAAAGTATTCCTTTACCTCAATAACCTACCCCCGTTAAGTTTTATTCATTCGGTAAATGTAGGTGTCTAACACTTAACTCTGGAATACCGCCGCGTTTAAGTGTTAGCTAAGGGCGACGCAGTGTCATAACCACCCCAGAATCTAATTTGCAGATAGCCTATTTTTAGGCATTTTGTAGTTAAGAGTATAATTCGATGTGACAGTGAAATGTTTCTGACGCTGTACGGCTCATATCTGTTCTACTCTGAAACCTAGAGTATGTAATCTAGCGAGCCAAGTTTCACACTCCACATTGTCTCCGTCTAGCTGAGATTCGACTCCAAAGACCTCCTAGATTCCAGTTGACGTCCAATATAGTAAATAATTCAATAACTACGGCGCTCATCCGCAACATCTAGCGTGATACCTTTCACGAAATTCACACTACCAGCCTAGAATGTGGCGACCAATGAATTTAAATTCGGTATATATGTTTCCTGTCGGAGTGCAACGTGTTTCACACAAACTACCACTGAATCATGCCGAAATTATGTATGAATGCTCAGGATACCGCATGAAGTATAAAGATAAGACACCTTTTTCTCATAATTATTCCCTCCAGTTTCCGGTGATAAACACCCGGAAGCCGTGTTTTATTTAGGCTACAGTTACGCTCATCCTACATGCCAGTGCTTCTAGCACTTACTCAATTGCTCACACAAATCTTCTAATACCTGCCCTTTGCGACCCTTCGCAAAAGCGAGTAGCGGGAAACAGAAGCGGCGGACAAACGACGCATGTTTGGCCACGTGGTGGCGGTTCGGGCGCTTGATTTGGGGGTAGCGGCTTGGTATGGGGGACGTGTTTTTCCTGTTGAGTTAGCGCCGAGAACAATGACAACTACGCCGTGACCACTACCCGGTAAACATTACTCTAACAATTGACCGTATCATTCTTACCTTGCGAATTTTAAGCCCGATATCCGAATTCCCATTCACTGTCACCAGGAACATATCTAGAATTAGTACAGAAAGATGTCATACGACTCACCTTAAATGTAAAACGGGTTAGCTCTTACAGTAGAGATGGAGATCAGAAGGAAAGATCGACATGTCTCCCCTCGATGGTTAATCGGAGTATTGGTATCCATTCTAATACCCAATTCTCACCCACAGATCTCAAAGGTTGGTGTGTGAATATTTGACTGAAGGAACAAATGATCAATAATGTAACGGTAAGAATAATATTAAATGCAAAGTCCTGCCCGAGTAACGAATAACCAACATAAAGTAACCAAAAAAAGTAATGCAATGTGTGAAAATCCAACGAAATTAAGGATTATATATGTGGGATGTACTGTGTCCAAGAAACCTTAAGATAAACCCCTTGGGGTACCTGCCGTAAGCAAATGAAAGACTCCAAGATAATTGCTACGCGAGCACTGATACAAAGGGGTAAAAGTATCAAAGAAAACGCAAAGTACACATATAACACCACACAAACCACTAGTCTCAGCCCATCGCGCGGGAAAGGGGACCAAATAGTTTCGTGGAGTCTCTTAACCGCCCCCCAGACGGAAAGGTCCTGATAAAACATTAAGTTACCCATGAGAGACCAAAGAGGCATAGGTAAGCTGCTAACAAGCATAATGATGCACGAAGCCTTCCAAACGTAGCTTTCGATCTTCGTAGGCAAATCAAAACTCCATGCGGCCAAATGAACTCCTCCGTACGCTGCCGCAACGACGACCATCAAACCCCGTATAATGAGATATTCAGACAACCCAAAGTCATAAACAATGTGTGGTGTTCCATAAGCCCTGGGTGATATCGCGTCTTCGTATCTCGAAGAAGTCCGCCGTACCAGCTTCCATGAGAAAACTCTGGGTGGATAAGAGGGCCGGCGACTGGAGATACGGCGATGGTGTTCTTCCCAAACCACCTTGGCATCTTCTTCCTCAATGATTACCGGATCCTTTATCCCAACTGGCTTCTTCAGCCAAAAGCAATACATGACAAGCGCACAGAAAACATGCACCAAGGTATGAATCTCAAGAAGGGAAATTGGCACCCCATTTGCCTTTCGGGCGCTGGTCTGAATATATAGTAAGTATCTGAATGGCGGTGGGTGGTAGGGGATTTAACCTCAACAACCAACCAAGAAACTTGAAAGATAGCCAAAATTTTAGCAAGGGTATCTGCTTTGCTCTTGTCGCTTATTGTTTCAGCCTTGAGTTTCAGGAAACGACCGCGTCTGGCCAATGCAAGGACTCCTGAGGCCGTGACAGCGGCTCGGTCGTGGGGGAAAATCGCACGCGGGCTCATCGTAAGTTGTCCAATAGGATAGAGCTTCGTAGTATCGACCGCAAAACCTCCCATCCCGACATAGAATCCATATTTCAGCGGGAAATGCTCGCTGGCTGGCCCGGCTAAGGATAACGTAAGACCCTGGAATGGTGCGGATGGTAACGAAAATTTCAATGGTGAGGTCAACAGACTGACCCAAACACCAGGGTCAAGAAAAATCCCTCCTTTTGCGGTACTGTCTATCGATTGCGCATCGCTATCAGTGGACGGTGCCGATTTTGCGTCTGGCAGCAAACTTTCGTAAGACTCTTTGCGTGTGTGTAATTGCTGGGAAGATGTGCTTTTTTCTAGATCGGTTTGAGACTCGCTGGCGCATGATTGTTCAGAGGATGTGTCTTTTGCTATGTCGGTTTGGGGGCTGTCGTCTGGATTTTCTTTCGAAATCAACTTTTCGAGATCGGCATAGAGTCGTATAGCTTCATGCCATTGTACGAATGCATACATTAGGACAAACTCGGGAGCGATAAGAGCGATCAACGCCCATTTTAGCCCACGGACATACAACTGGTAACCTTCGTCTGGTGCTGGTATATTCATATGTAACGACTTGTAGACAGTCAAGATGATGGTTAGGGTGCAGCTGTATATGATACCCCAGGTTCCCCGGTATTGTGGCTCAGATACCCAGGATGGTGCCTCTGATTCGAAGAGGGCGGTGTCATTCCCGAGTGTTGGACGCCATCCGTATTTTTGGAGTGGCGCTGCGGAGGAGTCGCTAGGGAAATCGAAAAATAGCTGAAGTAAAATGATAGCGGCAATCATTGTCGGGTTTGGTATCTGTTAAGGATGTATTCGGTACTAGTAGTTCAACTAGAGTAGAGTAGGTCGCCCATGGGACAGGTTTTAATAGAAAACAGACCGGCTCGAAGCACAAATCTAAATATCTGAAGCCTTTCCAAAAAAGCTCGCTACAAGCCGAGAGAGATTCTAGAGGTCCCCGACGTCATTTGCGGCATGCTCCGCAGATGTGCTTCTGAGATAACGGAACGTCCCCACTCTGCGAGTTAATATTTTACCCAGTGATCGACATCCCCGGGAACGCTAGGCATCAACCGGAATGTAAAGTTTACGCTTCAAGTGGTCAAACTAGTTAACTCTGTATTACATGCAGGTTGCATAACTAACCGAGTAAGAGTCATTGGTTTATTACGCTCTCAGCTCTGCTTTTTAGCTCGAGCGCTAAGGTAAATAGTAGCCAATGTGAACTTTGGGTATGCATGGCTTTGTCTTCGGATATGCATGCAAGATGCATGTACTGCAATTGTAACGACTTCGTGGCACCACTGACAACAGCACCACTCCAGCTTCACGATTGCGGCTCCTCCCTATCCAAGGACAACAGAAGTTGACTGGAGGAAAAATAGTGAAATTCCTACGTAACTATCAAGAGCGGGGAAAAATGTTTGATACCCAGATTTCACGGTTCCGTAGCGATCGAGACAGACTAAAGAAAATCACAACAGAGTTATGTACACTCAATGTAACGATCAACTAAGTGTAATGAGTACGGAGTATCGGCAATTAGAAAATTCACGGCGAGAAAATGAGGCTTACTTAGTCCACTTCGAAAGGGATGTTTAATGTCGGTTGGATATAATTAAGGTCCAATTTCTAAAGATAGCGTCGATTTCACATGGGCGATCGAGGTTTTTAACACATTGTCTCGAAAATCTCCCTTCAGGCAGTGCCAAACTCATCTGATGTAAACCTCGATTAGTTATGCAAGGAGTGAAGTTGAAATAGATTTTATTACGAGTGATGATACTCGGTGCAGTAACGGGGAACGCAATTCCCAGAATAAAGACCCAGAGTTGAGAGTAGCACGATAACTATCTGTAAGACTGCCAGAATTAGTGAAAATATGCCATACGCGCTCTAAGTTAGGTTTAGCAGTAAAACTACCTCTGCACAATTATTTCAGGCATGATCTCACGAAATGTTGTGAATGTATTGACCTGTGAAAAATGAAGAGGTGAACATCCGTATGAGCGCTTGTGCATTAGGGACGAACATTGTCATGAAACGATAGCAACACAGTTGTTGGGAGCGTACACATCTTTGGCATTCGGCTATCTTTGCTAATGAACCTTAGCTCCATGGAACTTTCGTAGTGGGTATCAAGTTGACTGTTGCCTGCCGGAACAAAATAAACTAACGCACGCCAGCAGACGAGCAACGAGAGGCTGCATCGCAGACTGATCCGTTGTTATTCGTCTTATTTCTAGCGGTGCTGCATTGGCATCTAATTTTCAGCGTCAAGGTTAACAAATGTTGCCGTTAGCGCCAGACATGCACCCTGCACGTCCTAAAAAAGTATGTCTATGCACACTATTTGGTATCCGTGCTTACACTCAAGAGAAAAGCACGGTAGTAAAACCGGTTCTCGGAAGGATTTAAATTGCGTTGGTGCTTTTCAAATCTCACGACAAACGGGTTTCTAACCAGTCGACCAAGGCAGTCATAATCTTTACAATATGCGTGTGGTCATACAGAGAATCATCGAGGTGCTCAAAAATACGTGCCCTACCATACTACCTCTTCGGTGGGACGCATCAGTTCATTCATCCTTGCAGGATGGATTCGAGTATCTTCTATTCATCCGATCGACTTAGTGCCCCCAACCCGAGCCATCTGTAGTTTCCATAATAGACAACATCCGCCACAGACTTTTAGTATGTGAGCCGCATAAACCTCAAAAATCACAAGACCAGCCAAAGTACACAATTCTCCGCCAATGCCTACGAACATACCTATGATTCCTCGCAGCCACGGAGGTAGAGAAGTTCCCACGCTCCTGAGCAGAGTTTCTTTAGTAATTCCTCTCGGTTTCTCTTTCTATTCTGTTACTTTGTGGGCAGTCATTCATTTAGCTTTCGTTTGTTACAGGGAAAGAAAGGTAGAGGAAGGAGATCTTCCCCATCTAGCCATCTAGGCGGATATCTAGAGAAGCCTAAACCCCCCACTAAATCCAAACACAATGGATAGAAGAAATATGAAAGAAGCATGCAGTATAATAGGAAAATTATCAAAACAAATGATGAAGTTTGTGGTGAGTTATAAAAGTGAAGAGCGCAGTGACCGGAAGTCTGGGATTTTAGGTTATGAAACAGCTCCGTGGCTTACATTAGCTACATTGTCGGGGAAATTGTGCGGGAGTAGCGGATAGTCTCAAGTTTGTTATAGGATGCCAATAGGCTTAAGAGATGTTGGGCTTTGTTTGTGTTGATGAACGGTGCTTAAATAGTGGTGCTGATGAGATTGAGTAGATATCGCACTGAGACCGGATACACTGGAAGATAAAAAGTTAGTCAGTTTTTTAGTTAGTGACAACGCGCGACACATGAAATGTCGCCACTACTCGTCTTCCAGTTAACAAACTATTGTGCGACATTGAATACCACCTCACAAAAATTAAACATACCTAACCCATCTCATAGTTTATCTTAGGTGTATACCCCAGAACACCTCATGGGGCAGTTGCAGTACCATAGTACTAAAGGTTTTTTACAAAGCTTGAGTACAAAGTCGCAGGAGACCGGAGGCTGCACAATGGGCCGATTTTTTTTGCTGCAATTCCGAGTTCAAGCAAGCAGCACACGGATCTGCTCATGCTATACAGGGGTACTTGCGTAATTTTGTGCATATGGTGGTCGTTGTGATAGGTTTGGGTGGATTTCAGATTTCGTGTGTTGCGCGTTATCACTAACTAAGAAGTGACGGACTTTTGTCTCCCAGTGTAGTACACGCGCACTGTATAGTAGTGTCGCAAAAGTGAGAAAACATCGCAATAGATCCTAACATAGCCTGCAAAAACCTATACAAAGAAAACTAAAGACAGAAAGTCCTCTACTAAACTATTCTTCGATTTCAATTGCTATAGCCCTGCTTCTTTGTTGAGAGTTGGACACCGGAAATTTTAGGCATTTTCTCACTTATACGACACTATTGTGACAATGGCTATTTGACCCGATCCTAGTAATATAGAAAATATAGGTAAATTTTTGGATGGGTATATCGGGTACTCTAAGGGAATCTAAATGTGCTTTTCGTACCTTTTCCCAGTGCAAATGAAAAGGCGCCGGTTGTATAATAATAAAGGCACCCAAAAAATGCTAAGACACTGCTAGGTACCATTTTAGGAGCTGGTGCCTTTTACTGCATGCCCTTTCGGCTGTTGACTTTTTGAAAGTGCTGGACTCCTACAAAAACGTACTTAAATCTACTTCTGTGCCATAAAAATAAGCCTCTTCAAAACCTGGAACCCTACTAAAGTGCATTTATTTGTATCTCATTTTACCTGTCTTTACCTAAGGTACACTATATTTGCGCCTTTCTTCAACTGTGGGGTAGCCACAGTCACCGGTCAAAAGTCTTGGTGATCTTGGCTTTCCCCACCAAAATCAACCGAAAACACCACTTTGGCAGTGGTTCCCCAACTATAACCAATGCTCTAGAGGTAAGAAATTTATCAGGGCTCCTCTATATGTTAAATTAATTATATACCAAGTCATAGAGAAATTGAGAATGTGGTAGTACCAGAAGAGGCACCGCAATCTTTTAGTCATTTGAGATCACTCATATTCACTCAATTTGTATGAGGACTAACCCTTTTTGTAAGGTATTTGCATCGCCAACACAAAATCTATCAGAACTCCACCAGTTCTTGGGTAAAAAATTTAAAACTATGGAAATTGCATCAGATAGTCTGTGGCAAGGGATCCCGATGCTGGTTTTGGTTAGTAAAATTTATTTGGTTGTAGAGTAGATGGCATCAGGGGCAGTGTCTGGGCCTCTGTGGATCCTAAAGCCATTAGTACAGGTTGTGATAAAAGGAAAATACCCTTTGAATATGATAAAGGAAGCAGGCCATTTTCACTACTTGTTAATAACTGCAGAACTCGCCGCATTGCGAAAATAGCCCCGGGTATCGTCTTCACCAACACTTTTGAACGGTGACTGTATATTACATCATATAGTATCTCTGTTAGTGTTTCCACTCTAGAGTGCATTTGTTTGGTTTTAATTATACTGTGTTCACTCTATCTAGACTACGGCAGAGCTGCTCCCCCCCTTTGCAAGACCGGCTTGGTGGGGGAGATCCCCTTCCGCTACCCGTCTTTCTCCACTCTAGAGTGCTTCGATCGGCTACCTACCTTCCTTTTTACTACAATAATCATCGCCACCTCCACTGCCACACAGTCATCTTGCCGAACCACTACAACCACCACCAGCGCTACCAATCCCACGCCACTGCCGCCACAATTATCACCACCCCGACTTAGATGACACAAACACTGAGGTGACCCCGAGAAGAGAGAAGGGCATAGCAGGCAAGAACTATAAGGGGATTAACGGTGTGAAGTTGTTATTTATGACCACAGGTGTGTTAAGGGGCTAGTGATATCTCTAGCGAATACCTTTTGGAAGACGAGGGTCTTTACTAATTTTAATACACCTTGATGAGAAAGACTCAGAAAGATACGCAGAGAAATGGTACGAGGTGAAACGGCATGGGTGGAATTTAAACGGCTGTCAGAAAAGGCATTGAGACGAATAGCACAAAAGAGAAGCTTAAGGCACCCTAAGAGATGCACTGCATAATTCTATTCCCACACTGCCTGTAACTCCCGTACAAAAGAAAACCTAACCAAATCCTTTACCTTAAATATCTTTTATTTTTGGTGTAGGGCAAGGCACTATTCGGTGCCTTTCTGATCCCTTTAAAGAAGCACATTTCGGACTTCTTTAGAGGTATAGGGGCTCGAACCATCAGCCCAGGCAGTTTGTATTCTTAAAATGCCTTCCATAGAACAAGATATTCTCCTAAGAGAATGTACTCCTATAACCCATAAAAACTAGCAACGTTATATCTCTGCAACAATACACCACCCAATCAAGTCAGATAGTGATTAACTAGTATGGTGAATGGTGGGATGGTAACGAGATCGACTTTAGGATCGGCTATCCCATTCCACAGCAGTATTTGGGATGCCGAAATCCCGAAATCCCGTGCGGTATTGGACGTGTATCCGTGTCATTTCGTGTCATTTCGGTAAAAATAGCCGCCGCGTAAGAATGGTTGGGCATATGCAGAATCTGAGACCACGGCCTGAGTAGATCATTCGACGGCTAACAATCGTCCTTATCAAACAAACATTCGTGGAGTTGGCTTTGGTGGAGCCCCGGGATTTTCCGGCCTTGGCAGACATGGGACGGCTTTTGCACGAGATTCCCGTTCCGTTTTCATCCGTGGTTCAGCGAATGGACAACTAGAAGAAACTCTGCTGCTGTGGGGTCTTTTAATATTTCTCACACCATTTGCCACATTAGTGCCACAAATTCTGGTCCGTGTGGTGGTAGTGCGCGCTTGGTCGGCTTGGGTACATAGCGACAAGGGTTTCATTGCGTCTGGGAACAGCTCAAATAGCTGTTGTAATGTGCGTGCACTGTCCCGGGAGGTTCCGATATGAGGCTGGTTACTCTCGATTGAGGGGGAGAACCGCAGCACGTGTAATACGTGATAGAGAATACGGGAGACCACTCGGTAATAAACTTTATCATCGTCCCTCATGACTCCGGCTTATGTCAAAGGTTGAGAGTGACAGCTTTATGTCTTCGTCCCCAGTCCTAAGGCAAATCGGTGATGGATTGACTATTTTCCAGTGACTAAGCGTCAGACATGACTCTAGGTGTCTAGATTTACTGAATTTATCAACCACTGTTCTATCGCATTCATTCTACTACCGGCTTGATTGCTGTTACGCGTTCGCTCAGTAGTGTACCAATATGACTAGTCACAGGGCGTTGCCTAAGTATTATCTATATATTATACAAGTTACGGTGGCGGCTTCGCCGCCCTTTGGAGGTACCCAGATAGATCATCTCCAGCTCAACTCCCAGGTATACCTTACCCCTGGCTTTCAAGTGCTTGGAGGGTACCAAAAGTTGGGCACACTTCCAGATATGATATCAAGTCCTGGCAGCCATTTTGCTGTGCTAGAACATGTAAAGATAATGTAGTGACATCTATGACTCCATTTGTGTGAAGGAAAAAAGTTGAATGCACCACCTGGTCTCTCTATCAAATACCACACACATGGTGCCATGCCACCCTCCACATCAATGACTGTCTGTATCCAGGTAAATATTCTACTAAATAGACTATCCAGCCACTCTGTTGGTTGTTTTTGTTGTGGGGCAATGTGGTGGAGAAGAGGAATGGAGAAAGGAATCAAGACGACAGGAGCAAAAGGAGTAATCCCCTGTGACTTACTTGACTGCCACAAAAATACCGTAGGATTCGTAGTGGTGAATCAGCGGATCTAGATGGAAGAAGGCCGATGGTCAACATTCCACCATACCTCTTGCAGCATTCTAAGGGGATTCTGAAGAGAGCAGTTCTAGCTCAAGGAGCATAAGCAGAGGGTGAGAGGATTTGATAGAACACCCAGCCTTGAGGAACCACACATATTGCATGGATCAACAACAGCTCAACATGAGTATGTGTAACCAAGAGCTGCAAAGAATAGAGTGTGTATTTCATTGTGTCGTAAAATGGTACATCCACATAAGTGCAAATTGACAATAGCCTGGGCTATGGATAAATGTGCACATGTTCAGCTTGTAGCAAGCTTTCTAAGGACCCCTATGTGACATGCAGTCTATCGTCATCTATAGTCGATTTGTAGAGGTGTGCAGATGTGCCTATGGAACTATATTTGGCTGGTGGCCAGAGATGAACATATACCTGTGTTTACTATCTGTCCATTATTGCAGTATGGTGTCTACTGGAGCGTCCACTGGCACTTTAAAGCCATATCAGAGCCTACACTGAGGCCTGCTTGATATCCTGCTTGGAAGTCTGCTAAATAGCCTCATTCAGTGCCTGCTTCGAAGCCTGCTTGAGAGATCCACACATCAAAGCTGATCTCGAGAGATACGCACTTTGGAAAGTGTGAAGTTTTTTATGGAATGCTTTTGGCTTATGACAATCTCTGAGTTTGTGGAAGCTTTGACACTAACCTTGACAAAGCTAACCTACTTGTCTAAGTGTTTCTGGTACTATGATAACCATCACCAACACCATGACCAGGACACATTGTGAGATCTTATTGTGGTGGGTGCAATGAAGATTAGGTTCACACTGAAATATCAACTGACATGATGAGTTCGGCCACCATACGCCACCCACTACCCACACTCACCACCTGCCTCATGGTACCTGGTGGGTGCAACTCTGCCAGTCTCTGGATGCAGCACCCAGAAGCATGCATGAGAGCATATAGTCAGATGAGATTGGGAGGGTCTTGCCTCTTGAGAGTGAACTTGGGAGCATAGAGCCAAGTAGGCTGGGAGAGTGTCATGTAATACAATTGGAGATATACTTGAGTGCATGCTTGGGAGTGTGCTTGTGAGCATCTTGAGAGCTTACTTGAGAGTATATATAGCTGAGAGTGTGCCATGGAGTGCAATTAGGAGCATCCTTGAGAGCATGCTTGTAAGTATACGTGAGAAT
>Ga0307512_10006825_pt1 | contig 11454 bp, 15 predicted proteins | sample 14_EM_MG_FD_200267 | JGI IMG/M metagenome (GOLD analysis project Ga0307512, IMG submission 200267) | Populus trichocarpa ectomycorrhiza microbial communities from riparian zone in the Pacific Northwest, United States - 14_EM | ecosystem: Host-associated > Plants > Roots > Unclassified | place... | reverse complement strand
TGGCTGTGGTTGCGATTGCTGATATCCATACCGATCCTGAGAAGGACTCTGTTGGCGGGGCGGTAATTCTTGCTGTTGGGCGGGAGGAGGAGGCTCCTGTATCCTCATTCGTTCCATGCCTTGGCCCAACGTGTCCGCACCTGGACTGGGTTGCTGGGGGGGAACCACGTGGGTCAGCGACGGCTGTTTGACATGCTGCTTGGGTGTCCTGTCCTGCCGTATCCGGTTGATCTGCCGCCAATCATCCAGAAGTTTGTTCGCCGTCTCCATTGACATACCGCAGAAGTCGGGGACAAGATGAGCGCAGTGGGCGTGGCACGTAATGTCACATTCGGAGCACTTTCGAGCATTCTTCCGACCAAGAGGCAGCATATATCCGCAATGACAACACCAGTTTGTTCCCAGGTTTGTGAGTGGTTCAAAACGGTGAGGGATCCTGTGGTTGATCTTTTCCTCGTCTCCGTCCTGAAAACACGATTAGTGTACCGCGCCAGCGATCGACAGGTACATACACTCACCCCGGTGTTGGACTTGGATATACATTTAGTGACCACCTTCTCATAACATTTCTTGTGGCAAGTATACCGACAATCCTCACATTGGTACCCGAGAGCGTTGAGTAGGAATTCGTTGCAGAAAGCGCACAAGATGAGCTGGTAAAATTGTTTCTGAACGAATTTGTGTCCGTTCATTTCGTGAATTTCTTCCTTGCGTTTTCGCACGGCACCCTGACGACCGAGACCGCCAACAGCCTCCATAGGTCGTTTTCGCACGTTTTCCTTGGCTGGACTCCGTCAACACACCAAAAATTTAACCTCTGGAGGGAGAACTCACTGAAGTTTAAGCGCAGTGCAACGGCACCAACGGGCTCGACGGAGAAGAACGCTTCAACGCCTTCTTGAGGGGGCATCCCAGGAGCAGAGGGTTGCGTTCCGGTACCACCGCCAGGGGGGTTCAACGGTGCGTCCACACCGTTCCCGCCAGCACCGAACGGGTCAGTATTGTGGGGGTTCAGAGCGTCACTACCCATCGCGTTGGCAGTAACCCATCCACCCTGACCACCTCCCATGACACGTTGCCTCCTGAGAGCTTCAATGAGATCGCTGATCCTGATCCACAACAGCCCAATCGGGATCGGATGGACTTCGCCCGCCTGCTTGTCATAAAAAGCGATCTCGATCTCGGTCGCCTTGTCCACCGGAATATCGAAGTCCTCGTTCCACCGGTCTGTTTTGGAATTATGGGATCGAGCGCGTTGGGTTCCGTCGACCTTGATGTATACAAAGGTGTCGATGCCCGCCTTTGCAGCAGACCGTGACCTCGAAATGATTGGGGGATGATCGAGCTCGTGAGCAGTCCGAAGAGATATGTGAAGGACACCGGTCAACGATTTTGAGCGAACGTTTTCTCCACCTTTCTCTCCTGGCAGAACGAGACACGTGAAATAAGCGACTCGAAGAAACACGAGAGGTAGATTATTCGGAGAAGGTATGTACCTGGTGCAGGTTCGGGTTCCTCGGCCTCGCTTTCCATGATGAATAAATTTTTGTAGCGCTTCAAGGAAGCCTGGAGGAGTTGGATCTTTTTCTCAGATTCGACCCGTTTGGCTTCCGCGTCTGCGCGCGACTTCTTATCACCTTCGGCCTGATAGAGCTTTACCATCTTATCGATACCCTTCTTGTATTGAGTTTCGACCTGAAGCTTGAACTCGAGTTGGTGAAGCATCCGAGAGATCCTTGCTGTGGTGACGGGCGTATTGGCTTTGATAAGATCCAGATTGCTGTAGGCCTTCTTCGGCGGGGGACCAACCCAGGGGTTCTCGGGACCGCCGGGTGGACGACCGCCTGACCGCTGGTTGTACTCCGCAGAAGGGGAAGAAGAGGCGTGGTCTCTTTGAGAACTACCGCCTGAGGAACCTTGGGCCAGCACCATCTTCTTGTTTTGGAGTTCGCGGAGGGTGTCCTCAAAATAAGAGAGCTGTCGCTCGGCCTCTCTGATCTTTGCTTCATTGCGCCTGAGGACATCGGGGTTTGAGGTGGCCTGGCGAAGGAGCTGAGATGCCTCCAGGACCTTGCGTTCGGTTTGGATGCGCTTGTAGACATCCTGGATCTTCTGGTCGATGTCCGACGCCTGTCGATAAGAGGATGAGAAACGCGGGTCAATTTTTACGAATTGTTTTGATTTTTGCGATTACCATTGAGGGTCAGTCTACGATAACGAAAGGAGGCTGTCGAGAGTGAATCGAAGATGGTCGTGGATGAGGAGAAAGGGAGAGCTCGGGCCAAGCAGATGATCTCGGTCACACCACTCTCGCGCTCTCATGCCAACCCTGTGCTTGCCTTCACCGCTCCTCAAAACGACTGCGGACGGTCTCTCTCTCGCTGTGGGAATAACCCACCAATTAAGACTGGCCACTGATGATCACCCCATCCTGAAATTACAGAAATTTCCGCCGCCGGAATCACTCGACATCCTCTCATCTGCCAGCGTGCTCTTACGTCTCACGGGCTCGTTCGAAAGGGAAGAAATCTGTACGGAGACGCTTCGGCAGTCGTCGCTTGTTGCGTATCTCCTTGAATATCTCAAATTTGTATGGGGCGATCCCGCATTTCGGCGCATACATAGCCTCCTCTCACACCTCACAGCATGCCGCACAATTATTCATTAGCAGCATCTCTGTCCCCTATGTAAGTGCTGACGGAACTCTCGAGTGTACGTGCTGTTCAGAATCGCTCCACGTACTCACTAACCATCGCTGACAGTCGCCATCGCGTCGTCTCGTGCGTTGCTAGACCCAGATGAACTCCCTGTTACCACCGCGACACTCACTGCCATCAATTGGACCTTTGCTTGGAAATCGAATTCAACGGAAGATACCTGTCGGTATCCACCTCGTCTAGCTCGGGCTTCTCAACTTCTTCTAAACAATACTAGTCATGAACCCATTCTCCCCTCAGCACCTCCTCCCGGTTCAAAACATGGTGAACTCTGTAGTCGAAAAAGTTCTCTCCCGGGACTTTGTCAGGTGGGACACCGTTTTCCCCAACGAATCAATCGTCTGATACTCGCTTAGGCGTTATCCTCTCATCTTCGGCTGCTGGAGGAACGTGGGTATCTCCTTTCCCGCTTTTTTGCCCTCGTTGAACCCGTGCAGTCTCTTTGCACAGAAATGGACGTCTTTCCTCAGGTTGCACAACCTGTCTTGAATATTATTTCCCGATCGCAGAATCCCGCCTTTCAAAAACAATGCAGAAAAGTTCTGAGAGTGAGTGTTATCTCCCCTATTTGCGGAGTCGGACTGATATTTGCAAAAGTCGCTGCGAAGGAGTAACAATACCGTCTATGACAATTCATTGGATGGACTCCAGGACGCTCTCGGCTCATTCGCCCTAGATGACATTCCTGTCTCTCCACACAGGGACGATGAATGGGTCCTCCTTGTAGCTCTACAGCGTTTGTATCGAACTTTGTTTCGTGCCGAACGCTTCAAGGTCTGGTTTACCCGTTCCACGTCTAGAGAGTGACTTCTGACGGAAGTTTTTAGCCCTCTACGTTTAACACCAAATCAGATGACCCCCTATACGGCTCTGATCATTGTGCTCCATCATCAGATACGCTTCTTGAATATGAAGATTCGGCTCTGTTTGTGGACCTGGATGAACCCGCTTTCATGGATTTGTTCACGGAATTCGAGTCTTCCCAAGACGCAGAAAATATGGTTTGTGATCATCTTCTGCCCGCCACTCATCTAACCAACGATCAAGGACACGCCCACTGTAATTTACATGCAATGGTCAAGCGGAAATGGCTGGAATACTTATACTTTGGATGTCGCAGGTCGGAATGCGTGGTCCCGAAGAAACAACTGATGCTGGCCACCTTTTTAGGGCAAATAACGATGCGTTTACTTTGGTCGGATTGGACGACGACTGGGAGACAATTGGCCTGCAACCGAAACCGAGCCCGACGCAAAGACGAGACCGCTCTTTACTTGACAACGATGATCTCGGCTGTATGGATCTTCATCTTGATGCTTCGCCGACTGTGTTTCCCTGGCACGTGGGTACTCGATCGGGCGTTCCCTGTTATCATGTCCTTGGTTCTGCCGCTCTGGATCAGCCTGTGCTGGACCTGGACTCGGACAATGAGGAGATAGCTGGAGAAGAAGCGGTTCTCGATTTTTAGAAGCTGTAGAGAGGTGGGTAGTGGAGTATCGAATGATTAGGTGCAAGGCCGACTGGTGACAGAAGGCGGCGCATTCCTTCGCCTGACCCGCATGCCGACTCAAATATTCAGCTCCAATATCCGCCTCCAGCATCGTTCCAACGGTTCATGGAGAGTAGCGCGTGACGTCAAGCTTAAGTTCCCGGCTGGTCGTGAACCTCTGAGGCCTTTCCAGTTTATCATTGCTAGATCAGTGGTAACCATGCGTCATTTCGACCCATCTTTCTTCGACCGCTCTTGAACCGCAAACGCATTCGGTTATCTTTCTTTTTCGTACCCTACTGGGCTCCATCGGCCTGTAGGATCTGAAACTGAGGTTTGAGGCAATAAAAGTCGCAAAGACCTTGGGCGCAAAAATCATTCCGAGAGTGAGAGATTCGCACTGGAATTGGAATAAGCACGAGACGAGGTCCGCAGTGGGACATCTCGAGCGCTTGCTTGTCATGAGACTTGCGGAACCAATTGAAACTCCGCAGGCCATCCACCCTCCACTCCATCCCGCTCTCAACGCTTGCCAACTCAGGCCGCCGTCTGCGTCAAAGCCAGCCCCATTCTTTCTTCAGAGCTCAGAGCCTACCGTCAGGGCCCACCAACCATGCTCCCAGCCAGGCGCAACAAGGTCGACATCAGCGTGCGTACCTCTTTCGATCCAAAATCAGCCATCACATCTTCAATCGCACATCTCACCACGACTGCGTGCGGTTCAGAGAGGATGCATCGATGCGGAAGACGTGATAGATGCTGACCATTGCGTTTTTGTTCTCATTCTTATAGAATTTGACCGAGGAGGAGCTGAAGCTCTTTCGTCTGTATGGCAAGCTCCCCACCCACAAGAATGTGTTGAATAAGATGCAGAAGGTTCGCATCTTGTTCGCCCTCCAGTATCTTGTGTAAGTTAATAAGCCACCGTGTGTAGGACCGGAAGTATTTCGATTCCGGAGACTATGCGTTATCTAAGGCTGGCAAGGCTCCCCAGAACACCGTCGGTACCGCCATCCCCAACCCGGAGAAGTAAGCTCATACCTACCCAATGAGTCTGTATATCCATAATTCTGACATTCTTCCAGCATTCCTCATGCATCTCCTAACCCGGCGTCCAATTCCTCTGGTCCTCACATCTCCGTCCAGATCTCGCCCGTCAATTCACCCACGAGTCCAGCTAAGGAAAGCTCACTCTCGCACGAGTCTACCCTTGCCGATATTATGAGCACCGACCCCAGTCCGCCAGATACCACTCTCGAGACCAAGTCAACTACGGTTACGGAGCCCGCCAAAGTCGCTGATCCCGGCGATGTTCCCACTCAGGACATCCCAGAAGCCGAGACCGAAACCACCGAAACTGGTTCTGGTGACTCGGATATCAAGATGAATTAGCTACTCGGAAGAATGATATGCCTTTGTTGTTTGGAAAACGCCGTTCGCTGGTCTAATCGTTGCGCTTCAATCTGGTAAAACCTTTCGAGCCCGATCCAAATGGTAACATTTGTCCATCAATCCCCAGGCCTTCGCACATCTCTTGCCAGAGAACGATTTCTTATCTCTTTCCCCCCTTTCCCCATCGTCTTTGTACAACTTAGTTATCTGTGCGGCGATCAAAACCTGTGCATTATGGAATAGGCGCGTGGCCGAGTTACGAGGTCGAATGAAACTTGTACGATATTCCAGGTCGGGTCCAGCTCCGGTAAACACACAATCCAAAAAATGGAGTCGGAAGTGTATAATCACATCGCGACGCGTCCGGATCTAAGCTGGTATCTACTGAATGATCTTCTGAACCCTTTCTCCCCCATCGACCTCCCAAGTCGTAACCTCCATCTTTCCCCCCTCGTCCACCACAAACTGCACCCCGACTTTCGTCTTCCACCTCCCTCCCACCTTCTTCCCGTTCTCCACAGGGACAACGATACTCGTCAGCGCCGCGCCATCTTTCTCGATCACTTTCTCCTTCTCTTCGGTCTCCTCTGGCTCTTCCTCCTCGTCTTCGTCCTCATCTTCTGGAGGGGGCGCCTTGACCAGCTCCACCTTGACGCTTTCCTTTACCTCCCATACTTCGAACCCAACCTTGTCAGCTGGACCCTCCCCGAGGTCCACGTCGAAGGTGTATATTCTCCTCGCCGGGAGGGCAGTTTCCTTGAGGATCACAGGAATCCACTGACCACCCAGACCACCTTCCTCCGCATCTTCCTCGGGGAAGATCAGGCCGAGAGTCTTACTCGTAGACTTGACCTTCGTAAGTTCCGTCTTGGTACCAAATGCTGGAAGAAGGTTCTGATCACCGGGGATCTCGGCTAGGAGCTTCGCCTGAAGGACGGCACCCTTTGCCAAAACCGTGGTAGGATCCGAGGCACCACCACCCACAGCAGTTCCAGCAGAGAAGGGGGTGATCGCCGTCTCCTCATTGAACCCGACGCCCAACAGGGTCTCGTCCAACCCCGGCAGACACCCAGTTCCACCGGCGTAGACGATCTCATCTATGTCGTACAGGTCGAGGCCTGCATCGGCGACGAGTTTTTTCACGGAGTCTGCGATCTTGGTATACACCTCCCGAGCTTCCATGTCGAACCTCATCCGGTTGATTGCTCCTGAAAGGTCATAGCCATCCTTCAGACTCTCAACCGAACACGTGGCAGCACCAGGTGAAGCGGATATTGTTCGTTTTGTGTGTTCGATGGCGAGACGAAGTTTGGCCTCGGCACGCCTGTCGGCAGCGGAGGAGGTGGTGGTTACGGGAAGAGATAAGGGCACCTTGGTTTTCTTCGTGAATTCTTTCGCGAAGAATTTTACGAGTTTGTCGTCGATGAGATCGGCACCGATTGTAGGATCTGAGGAGGAAGCAAGGGGGTAGAGGAGACCGTGACGGATGGAGAGGATGGAGAGGGAAAGGGAGGAGGAGCCGAGGTCTACGACAAGCTGAGTCCTGTCCTCCTTGAGGTCGGAAGAAGTGGGAGTAGTAATCGATTGGAGGGCGGCAGCGGCGATATCGTCGATCAACTGGAGAACTTTTACGCCAGTATCCTCCGCGGCCCTAATCAAAGCTCCACGCTGAGCATCCTCGAACCACGTTGGGATGGCAATGACCACACCCTCGACCCTCTTTCCTAAGAAATCCTCGGCGGATTGGACTAGGGACCTGATGAAGATCGTGTTGACTTCAGAGACCGTTAGGTATCGTTCTACAGGCATGGGCTCTGATCGTGGTGTACCAAATTTTGAGGCAGAAGGGGTGTTAACGGTCGAAGTAACTGCAGAAGTGGGGAGAGGTTTGGGGGCAGGCTGAAGAATTGTGACCTTGTAGGCCGGTTCATCCGGCTTCTCGGGGTGTTGAATGACCGGGGCGGAAACCACAGGTTTGTCCTTAGGTATCTCGGAGAATCTGCAACACGAGTGTTCAGTCCAATACTGTAGCCCACAAGAAGGTTATTTTCACTTTCTACCGAGGAGATTTCTGAAGCCGATGATCGTGTTCTCGGCGTTTTTCACCAACTGATGTTTTGCGCCAGTGCCGATATACTACATCCCGCGTCATTTGTGAGATCTAGAAATTCTCGAGAACAGTAACATGCGTACGGTTTCTTCGCCATGAAAAGAGATAGCGGAGGCAATTTGGCGTTCACCATCCTGGTTGGCAATGCAGTCTGCCGGTCCTTCCTGCAGCTCGAGTGAGCGATCACTTGATTCTGAACTGCGAAGAAATGCACACGAGCCTTGGACACGACCGCGATAGATGCGTAGGAATTTCCGTAGTCGATACCAACAACCGTCGGTAAAGAGATGGGCGAAACCTCTATTGACGCGTTGGCTGACCCGTTCTGCTCCATTCGGACGGGGTGTTTCTGAAATTTTGAGCGGGAAGGGGAAGATAATCGACGGGTCACGTGGTCCCTTCGGCTCCACGCGACGGGGTGGTGAACTGTGCCCGAGTCTGTCTTCTCCGTTGATCACCATTCTCATACGAGGTAAGGTCTCAGATTCGTCCGAGAGGTTCATGGTAGATTCACTGGATTGATCTGTTTTGCAGAACCAGGGACCAGGAGCTATGGATCTCGCGCAGTTGTCCAAACTCCAGCCTCCAAAGTTGTCGCAATCAGTACATCGAGAGGAGTGCACGCAGTGTTTCGACAATCAGGTACGAACGCGTATCCAAGGGATCCCGATCCCGATTGCGATTATAACCCTCTTGTTTGCAGGATGGCCCGCTTGGGATCGATGTCTGTTTGACCTGTTTCAACGGAGGTTGTCTTGATGCCGAGCGCCACCACGCTCTTAACCACTACAAAAAATCTGGGCACAAGTTTGCGTTGAATGTAAAGAGACGGAGGAAGCCCTCTTCGCGGAGGGTATGTTTTCATTATCCCTTACCTACTGTAGCCCCGTCTAATACCGTCAATGAAGGGAGAGGACGAGGAACCTCCAACCAAGATGACTAAGCTCGCCATCTTCGAGGAACGGGAAGAAGACAAATACATCCACACAACCGTTTTGAAATCATATGACGATGGCCTCGAGCACCCGGACCTTTCTGCGGATTCCCTTGTTCAATCACTCTCCGACGGCATCCTCAAATCACTCTCCTCGGGTCGGCAATCAGAAGTTCAATCTTGGGAGGAAGAGGTTCTACCCTGCGAACACACATTGACACTCGAGCAACTTGCCACTGGGCCCATCCCTGCGTCTGGGCTCGCCCACTGCAGTCGATGTGAACTGAAGGAGAACCTTTGGTTATGTTTGACCTGTGGCTCGCTTGGCTGCGGAAGGAAGCAGTACGGTGGAGTCCCTGGCGGCAACGGTCACGGTCTTAACCACTTCGAAGAGACCGGTCACCCAATAAGCATCAAACTTGGAACCATCGCTCCCGAGGGCGGGGCAGGTCCGTTAGTATGGCCTTCTCCGTGAGATTGTCGACTGACCCCACGTCCGATCAGATGTATACTGTTATATTTGCGACGACTCAAAAATCGATCCTGAGTTAGCCTCGCACCTTTCAACGTTTGGTATCAACATCCAGACGCAGACGAAAACGGAAAAATCAATGACAGAATTGGTAGGTCCCTTCTGGCCGTGCTTTTCCGGGAGCGATGCTGAGCGAAGTAACAGCAAATTGAACACAACCTTAAATATGATTTTTCCCTCACCGGTGAAGATGGAAAGGCATTCGAACCCGTTTTCGGCCCTGGCCTCACGGGCCTTTCCAACCTGGGCAATAGGTGAGCTTGTGTGCCACGGCCTTGTGTTCGACGACACTAACGGGCGGTTGTAATTCAGTTGTTATATGGCTTCCGTTGTCCAAACGCTCTTCTCCTTACCTTCATTCCAGAAGGCTTACTATCCATCCGCTGCCGAACACTGGGAAAAATGTACAGAGCCATTACCAGCAGATTGTGTGGCCTGTCAGATGCACAAACTTGCCGATGGTTTGCTCTCAGGTCGATATTCCGTTCCATCTTCCACTCGGGAGATCCCTCCCCTCTCTCATGATTCCCCTACCCCTGTCTTCCAAGATGGTGTACGCCCTATAGGATTCAAGGCACTTGTTGGGAAGGGGCACGAAGAATTTTCGACAATGAAGCAACAAGACTCGGAGGAGTTTTTCACGCACCTTTTAAAGGTCCTTCGACGTACCCTCAAGCGAACCCAAGGCGCTGGGGGCGAAATTGACCCGACCCAAGTTTTCACCTTTGCGATGGAACAGCGGCTGCAGTGTACGTCGTGTAATAAGGTGCGATACAGGAACGACGAACTCGACGTCGTCAGTGTCACTGTTCCTGCCATTGAGAAGAGCAAGGACGCAGAGGGGAAGGTAATTTACAGCGACGTGCTGTTGACGGATACCCTTGACATCCTGACTGGGCACGAAGGACTGGAGTATTCCTGCCCGCAATGCAAAACAACTGTCGTTGCGTACAAGTAAGTCCACCACGAGCAGCCTTCTCTCACTTCCTCATCTTGGTTTGGCAGGCAATCCCGGTTTGCGACGTTCCCTGAAGTCCTCGTGGTCCATGCGAAGAAGTTCCAACTTGTGAACTGGGTTCCTACGAAACTCGATATCCCTATCAACCTCCCACCCTCGGATATTCTCAGTCTGGACAAGTACATCGGAAAAGGGTTCCGAGATGGAGAAGTTGAGCTTCCGGGGGACGAACCAGGTAAGGGCGCCCACCTGTCTTGTCGGGGGTCACTAAACCGATGTGTACCGTCTGAAGAGTCTTCCGGGTTGCCAGCGTTCAATGCTGAGGCGATGGCTCAGCTCGAGGGAATGGGTTTCCCAGAAGTTCGTTGCCAGAAAGCGCTGCTTGCTACCGGAAACGCTGACCCAACCGTGGCAATGGAATGGTTGTTCGCACACATGGAAGATCCTGGTATGAATTTTCCCGAAACATGTGATACTCAGAAATCGTTAACGAACACACAGGAATCGATGACCCGATTCCTGTCGGCGGCAGCAGCAGCCCCAAGGGCCCGGAGCCATCTCCAGAACAGGTTGCTATGCTGAGTGAAATGGGATTCTCCCCCGCTCAAGCAAAGAAGGCGCTCCGTGAGACGGTGAGTTCCATGTCATCTGTGGATAGGGTACATTTCATCAAGTCGTCTCAGAGCGGTGATGCCGAGCGAGCTGTTGAATGGCTATTTAACCACCCCGATGACACTGGAGAAGACGTACCCATGGGCGATGCCTTTGAGGCATCGACCTCCAAGGCGAAGGATCTTCCGGGCACTAAGACGTTACCGGCGAAGTACAGACTCAGGGCTTTTATCTCTCACAAGGGGCCCTCCGTGCACTCTGGTCATTACGTCGTTCATATCAAACACCCAGATCTTGTTCCCGAAAGCTCTGGCGGGGATGCGGATGGAGATTTCGAGGAAGGTTGGATCTTGTTCAATGACGAGAAGGTCGTGAAGGCGGATAAAGAGAGCGTGAGGGATTTGAAGCGCCTTGCGTACTTGTATGTCTTTGAGAGGGCTTAAGCGTCAGCGCAACTGTTATAATATTTGTATCACTCGAAAGTCCTCGTGGAAAGGTGGAACATTTAATTTCGTGTCAGCCATCTGGATACCTGATTGCAAGACGGAAACCAGTTGGACCGCCAGAACAAACGCTAATGGAACAGGTAAATCTAAGAGGTCTCCACTCGTTCTGGAAGGTAAAGGAAGTTCTAGCCAACCGAACGTCACAACCACCACCAGCCTATCTCTCGTTCGTAATGTCGATACTTACCCGTCCTCCAAGCAGAT
>Ga0307512_10006824_pt1 | contig 11454 bp, 11 predicted proteins | sample 14_EM_MG_FD_200267 | JGI IMG/M metagenome (GOLD analysis project Ga0307512, IMG submission 200267) | Populus trichocarpa ectomycorrhiza microbial communities from riparian zone in the Pacific Northwest, United States - 14_EM | ecosystem: Host-associated > Plants > Roots > Unclassified | place... | reverse complement strand
TTCAACATTGAGTTTATTGAAAACTAGGTTTTATAACTTGTTTTAATTTGCTTTTTGTAGAATTATCACAGTCTCATAACCTTGGGCGGGGTTTGTCAGGTTAATCCAGGTTGACTCAGATCTTTTTTTCTATTTATTTTCTATGAGGTTATCTCGGTCTCATGACTCAAGTCAGGGGCTTGACAGGTTAACCCATGTTATTTTTTATTAATTTTTCTTGATTACATTTTTCAACAATGTGTTGATTAGAAATTGAGTTTCATAATTTATTTTTATTTGTTTTATATGAGGTTATCATGGTCTAATAATATGGGTCATGGATTTGACCGGTTAAACCAAGTTGGTCTAGATCGATCCAATATGTTATCATTTCAATTATTTTTTTTAAAAGATGGTTTTGAATTTTTGTGAGTAAAACTATATTTTCACCGGTTATCCGGCTTATCTTTGAAACCATTAAGTTATTTAGGCAATGTTAGATCAACTTCCATATAATTTTAAAAAAATATTACTAGAAAAACGTTAGCAACACTTGAATGTTTTTATTTTTTTATGTTAAAAAAAATTGAATAAATCAAATGATCTAGTCGGTTTCTAAGCCTAGAGGCATTTTAGCATGTTGCCATTATTAGTTAACAATAGTCATAATTATGCAGTTATACTTCCTTTTCAATCCTCTTATGGAAAACAAAGATAAAGACATCAAATGTGTGTCAAGATGTAGGGCAGTTGGATTAATCCATGTAATCCATCAATAGAGATCAGTAAAACTGAATCCCTAAGGGAGTTGTTCTCCTCTTTGTGCACTATAATGGCATCTTTGATTCTGTGTTGTTCTTGTTTTGCTAAGTTTGAGTTTCATGTTTGAAGGAAGGTTAAGCTTCATATGCTAGCAGGAAAACTTGGAGCTAGATAGACAACTCAAGGTGTTGAACAAACCACCTATTAGGAGCAAGATATCAATGCTGTCAATACACTACCATATCTTTGTTTTCCTTTTTCTTGGACTGGACAAGGATGGCAGTGTTAATGATTGATTGATATCCAACTCCTAATAAGGATGATAGTGTTATCGATTGCATTGATATCTACAAGCAACCTGCTTTTGATCATCCCTTGCTTAGAAACCACACAATTCAGGTTTGTATAAGATTTAGCGAATGGCTTGCAATAATCATTGGAGTTCTTTTGCATTTCATGATCTTGTTCGCATTCAATGTTGTTAGCAGCTGTGGCTCAGTTCTCAGCTGAAAGAATTTACGACAGCAAAGTCAGAATTTGTGAAAACAAGCCCGCGAATGGGGGTGGAATGTCCACCGAGAACTGTTCCCATCAGGAGAAAGATCTAATGAGAGCAAAATCTCTATCAAGATTACTCCCTTCAGCAGATCTTTCATTTGTTTCGAACGGCATAAGATGCTATGTGAGTCGACCTTTACATATGCAACAGCTGAAGCATAGCAATTTTCTTTTCCTTTGTAGCCACCTCCCCTCACCATATTTCTTGTTAACATTGATGTAATTTAGGAGTTTTAATGCAGTTTGTGACGGCTCAAACTGCTGTAGACCCATCTATTCAATTTTATGGACTCAGAGGATCTGTCAGTATATATATAATGAAACTGTGACTCCCAACCAATACAGTGGAGCTGGAGTTTACTAGGAAATGATCTTAAAGGTCAATTTGATGGAATACACTATAGATGGGTCGTAAGTAACCCGTTTTCTTTACTCATACAATGTTCTAAATAGTTTTCCTTGCATGCCTTTCTCTTCTGTAACTACCAATGCCTTTAATACAATTCTTTATCCTTTTGGGGGCATGCTTTAGGTGAATCCTGGATTATATATGGAGACAACAAAACGCGAACTTACAGCTTCTGGACCGTATGCCCCTAAAAGAAATCTTGTACTTCAATATTTTGATTCTGCATTTGAATTGATGATGATAGTAATGCAGTTTCTTTTGCAACAATGGAGGCCAACAATGGGAATAGTGGATGCTATGATCTTCGTTGCCCTGGTTTCGTTCAAGTCAGTCCTCAATCTTATCTAGGTTTAGAAATTTTAAACCAGTCAACATACGGTAGGCTTCGATATTTGGTGACGTTTCAAGTTCGTCAGGTAACACTATAATATTATATGTACTTGGAAAATTTTCTATCAATGGAATTTCTTTCTGATATCTAACACATTCTTGTATCTGATTGCCGGATGAAACGGAAATTGGTGGTTAGAAGTCCATGGTGGTGCTGATCAAGTTAGAGCCAAAATCATTGTCACAGGCTGAGGTGATTTTGCATCAGATGACAATTTGGAGGACAGGTCTACGATCCTGCAAATGATCCTCTGCCAACCATGGGAAGTGGTAGCTTTGAGCCGCCAGAGTTCAACAAGACTGGTTTCATTTCCAACATTCAGGTTCATGTTAAGAACGAGAACCCCCCTCGTGAACCTGGCTTGGAAGCTTATGCAGACTTCCCAGCTTGCTACCAAGCCAAACTTCTGGGAAACACAGCAAACCCATACCACCTTGCCATCATGAATGGAGGACCTAATCTATCGCCAGCATGTAAAAAATGAAAATCATAAAGGGATTGTATAGTCGTTCAATGGGAATTGCATGGCATGCGTAAGAGAAGCAGCGGGGCTCGGCATAGCTAAGGATTTTACGAATGACTACTGGAATAAAAAGATTTTCAATTTCTTATCTTTGCTTCTCGGATCACCAAGCACATTCGGCATAGCTTGGGATTTATGAAATAGACTCAGATGGAATAAAAAGATTTTCAATTTCATATTTTTGTTTCTCAGATCACTAAGCATAATCTAAGCAGATTTACAAATGGAGGATAAACACAACATAGGGTATTGCAAATGATGCAGAAAATCAACATTTTTATTGCTTATTAACAATTTATCCAACTTTTACAGAGCTCAAATAATGCTTAGGCAACCCCGCATGTAAAATAAATCCACCACAACGATTGCGGGGCAACTAGCACAATCAAATTAACACAAGTTACAATTTCAATCTCCACACTTTAAAAGACCAATTTATTAAATAGCAGACTGAAAATTAGAGCAAGATTATAGCACGAGTATTCTAGACTGAGAAACGTAAGCTAATACATAATATAAATGGCTAGATTCGCCAAAAACATGTGTTCAAACAGCTCTTTCTTCATTAAAGATTGTTTCACCATAAATGCAAGATTACTCTTCCTTGGATTCACCACCAGCAGGAGTTTCAACAGGTGCAGCAACTGATGGAACATCTTCAGCTGGCTTAGCAACATCGCTTTCTGTAGCCTCTGCAGCAGGTTCACTGGTGGAGGTTCCATCAGTTACTGGAACCGTCTTCTTGATTGTTCCAACCTTAATATATTTACTCATGAACTTGTATTCCCAATCCTGCAAGGCCTCCAATTCAAATGGACCAAGACCAGAGACATCACCAGTTAAATCTTTATCTTCGAAAGACATCTTTGCTAGAGCTCTGCTAGCATCCTTTCCAGCAAACAATGCATAAGGTCCACCAGGTCCATAGAACATCCTGTAACAAATAATGTATAGCAAGTTTACAAGTTTCAGCACCAATTCATAACAGTTTCAAATCCTAATGCACAGAATTCACGGTCTCATACTAGATTGATAGCCAACTCTCAGGTCTCAGCTGATAAGATTATAATTCATGGTCAATGTTAACATACACTACATATCACTACAAGTCACTGGGAAAAAAAATGACAAACACATCTTCTGGGTCTTTGTATCTCTAAGGTGTCAGGCCATATCCATATAAGAAGCATGATGTGATTGTAATTATTAGTCTATCAGATAGCGTGTTGTAAACAAAGGAATGGTTTGCATTCAAGATTTGATTAAATCATGCCCAAAAAGGGTTCTAGTCATTGCTTGTTCATCACATATAACAAAAATAAATGTTTGCCAAACGCTGAAGATGAGCAGGTCAGCAGACTTGAGATTCAGAAATGTCTCATATCAAACCCAGTGGTCGACCACTAAAATCCACTCACAAAGAAGCAACAGGGAATACAGAGTGAGAATCACGCCAAAAACCTTCCTACTGAAGATCATTCATTTAGCTGCAGCAAATGAACTGTTAAGAATAAACTTCTGATAATATACAAAATTTGTTTTAGGTTTTAGCAATCCAAGTTACAAAAGGTTGTGAAAAAGAGTGCTGGAATGCAAAATTTTAGTCCTCTACGTATTGGTCAATGTCTGAATGAAGCCCCATCCATGTTACCACAAAGAATACCCCATCACTTAAAATCAAACCATACCTTAACATTGCTCATAAACAAGTAAAACACAAACAAAATAAGAGAAGAAGACCACACAACCAATCAAATTGCCCAGATAATGTATCAACATCAAGTCTTTTTATCACAAGAGGAAAAAGGGGGAGATTTACACTTCAACTTCACCATATAATCCATTAAAAAGGATTTGAAAAAATGCAACCTTTCAACGACCATACTAAAAAAAGTAGCATCTCTTTTAGAGACTCACCACAAACAAGTAGCAAAAAAGTAGCAACAACCATAGAGAAAAAAAAAAGTGATCAACAAAGATCACCAAAAAGTCAAACAAGGAAAAGAAAATTGATTTCCTGGAATCAACTAAGACTTCAAACAAAAATCCCAAAATTTCACAAAATCAATAAGCTCGAAACACCCTTTGACCCAAAACACACAATAATCTCATCACTTCAAAAAAGAATACAAACGCACTATTTTTCACCGCTCAGAAGTCAAAAACAACCAAAAAGACCACAAAAAGATGGAACTTTACCTGCTTTGAGAAACATCATAGATCTGACCCTTAATAGCCATAAGCAAGGGATTTTTAGAGTCAGTACCATCATACTGTTTTAGTTCTTCTTCAGTGATTTCACCAAGTTGAACAGGTGGAGGTAAAGGTTGCATCTGCTCTTCAGATTGTCTTGGAACATGTTGATGATGATCAGACCCACCAAACAAGCCTGATACCACATAGTAGACAGCTAACCCTAAAGCTGCAACTGTAAAGAAAGTTGCTGGTGATAGTCCTGTGTATGCTGTTATGGCTTCTTTGAGTGTTTCCCATAGTTCCAAAGCCATGTTTTTGTCTGTTTTTAGAGGGGAGGGAGGGAGGGATTTATCAGTTCAGAGAGCCGTGAGGTTTGGTCTGAAATAATGAATATTTGAGATTTACAATCACTTTGGGTAGATAAAAAAATGTTTCTTCCTTTTGTTTATTTATTTTATGGGAAAAAAATAAAAAAAGTTTATTTTTGGGTAGATAAAAATAAATGTTTTATTATAAAAGTATAAAATATATTCAATAAAAAATAAATAAAAAATTATTAGTAAAACATTTTTATTTCATATAATTTTTTAAATATTGTATACCACACCATAAAATATTTTTATTTATAATTTAATTTATTTAATACTTGTAATCTTAAATATTTTAAAATAATAAAGTAAAAATCATGTGTTGCTGGGTAAGCCAAGCTAGCTTTGCTAACCTATTTTATCATGATTTATGCATGAATTTGATTTAACAAGCTCACTTAATTAGATTCTTAATTTCAAATAAATAATTTTAAAATTATTCTATACATGAAAATACACATGTAAAATCAACTCAAGAATCAATCAATGATAAGAGGGAGCAGGATTGATCTTCTAATTTGTTTTTAAAAAATTTAAAATAATATTGTTTTAATAAAAAAAAAAAAAAGTAACATTAAAGGTTGATTATAGCCCTAATAATTGGGTCAACGAGTCAAACATGTTTATATATATATATATTTTGCAACAGATATGAGCTATATTTCCTGAAAAATCTCCTTTTTCATTAACTCGAATATGTCCAAGGCCTGGGTTAACTGGGTCTCAAATCACTTGTTGAACTGGTCTCGATTTTACAAATAGAAGTTTTAGATTAAAAAATAGTAATTACATTTGGCTAGCTTTCCCTCACTAATCCCCTTTTCAATTACATATTAAATCAATTATTTGGATTATTCACGAAAAGCTCTCGATATTTCCTTGAATTCAAACCCTAATTAATAACTCAAATGACACTAGTTATCATCTAAATCAATACCTTAACTATGATAATTAATAGTGTGAGTTTTTATTATTATTATTATTATCAAAAGGAAAACATATAAAAGATTAGTTATAAAGAACTTGTTGTACATTATCAACTTCCAATATTTATGTGAAGTAAATGATTTGAAATTTTATAAAAATTAAAAAACAAATGCTTAAGATTTTCATCTTCGTCTCTGCCCACATGTTCTTCAAACTTGTCCTTCACAAGACATAAATTTTATTAAACAATGCAAATTGTCCATCAATCTATGAGTCAACAAGGAGAAAATTGCAGTGAGGACTGTTATGGGTTTGGAATTTGACTGCTGAACAATCTGGAAATCGACTAAAAACTGGGATTTTCAACTTCTAAGCACAGAAAATTGTAGGAGAAAATTATGTTTATACAAGACCAGTTCAAGTATCGGTTGAGTGTATATTCAACGCTGGCAATATTATATTGGCAAATGAGCCTACATTCAATGTCTGGAAGGAAGTTCAGAGGTACAGACTATGTTATATATCAGGAAAAATAAATAAATAAATAAATAAATAAAGGGTGACCTAAAAACAACAAAACAGTGCAATTTAGCATATATATATACACATACACACATCTACGAGCATTAACAGAAAATCTTCAGCCCTCTACAACTACCCAGAGTTTGGCTTTTTATCACCACAACTAACATAAAATAGACAGGAAGCCCTGAGTTGCTTCCTTCAACATTGTCTTATTCTGTTCCTGGCATAAAGTGAAAGAATAACCAAGAAAAAGGATACATTCTACCCCACAGAAATTTGATCTTGGAAAGCTCAAATCAAAGAGCAAGAGACCTGACCTCATCTTCCTTCCATAGCCCTTTTTCATACTTGTACCAACGCATGAGGCCTTCATCATTTCTTGTCCGTTGACACATGATGCAAGTGTCTCTCATACAGGTTAAGAATTTGCGTAACCGAGAAGCTTTCTCCAGGATAGTTTTATCAAGCCGCCTAACAATTCTTCCTGGTGCAGGAGGTGGTGGGATTTGTATTAGAAGGCAATGCGATATGTTGAGCACATCTAGGCACCGCAGATTATCCAAGATGAAGATCAATGTGTCCTTGTATAGCTTTGAACATCGGAGGCTCAAAACTTTTAACGTTGGAAGATAGGTAGCGAGTGAGGATGCAAAATAAATGTCAAACGGTCCCATGATCTTGAGTTCCCTAAAGTTCCTGCAATTAGTAGCAATTGCCTGAACAAGACGAGGGGAATTCACTATGCTTGGCATTGTCAGGGATTCAAGATCTTTCCATAAATCAATAGCTTTGATCATTACAGTCTCCACTCGGTTCCATGCTGGTAAAACAAGTCTTCTAAGGCGTGGGCACCTGGACAGAGGACAAAAATCAATTAGATCCATTTTATTGTCCACAGCGCAGTGTTGCCTATTCTCTAAAACGTAGGGGAACAAAAGACATCCTTGCAACATCCAGTAGTATATAAAATCATATTTATATTCTGGTGAAAAAGAAACGGCATGCCATCATGTAACTTAACATTATGTTAGCATCCATCACAAGAATCTGTGATTCCTTACAATTATGATATGATAATTGTGCCCAGGAAATAAACGGAACGGTCCTGCAATTTAAAACACTATGTTATCAACAGAAAAAGTAGTTTGCGATCATTAAATCGCAAATGGTAGGTGATGCTTCCACTACAATTATTTTATGAAGAATGTTCCATAATGCCATACTGATCATGTACAATATCATATAAGTGGTTTCCTTTACAGCATAAATTGCTACTAAGAACTACATACACCACATTTATCATATACCTACGGTCCAGCTGGGCATATTCATTCCACAAACTTATTAAGCCCTCCACAAACACCAAAACCATATTATTTTATCACCAGATTCCTACAAAATCTTATTGTAAGCTGTTTCCAACAGTCCCCAAGCAATAAGTCCCCCAGCTGAAACACCATTAAATGGTTTTTCATACTTTATAGACATCTTTTAACTCGGTAATCATATCTTAGGTTTATTTTAAAGTCTAAACAGAGGACTCCCTTCGCATAAGAAGCCAACAATAGTGGATAGATTGGTTAACCTCCATATTCTTAGTCTAGTGTTAAGAGTCTAAATAGTTTCAGCTTGGACACAACAATGGGACCAATGCTAATAACAGCCATGCCAATCATCAGACACTCCAGGCAGAATAAACTCCACCAAACAGTTTGAATCAATTCAACCCTAACCTTTTAGCAAAAGAAGCATAATATATTTTGATTTACTGGTCTAACTCAACAAAAGCCATATCATATCATTACGGACTTTTTCACTTAATATTTTCACCATGTACAGTTATGTTATAATAACCTAAAAAGAGAATCCAAGGAATGCTATTTGTAAGACTACCATTCCTTCAACCTCACCCACGACTTCTTTCCCCATTTCACCACTATTTGATGCATATATGAACCCCGAAACAAATCAATATCATTTGCTTCACAAACAATCGGACATAAAAATCTGCTCCTTTACTTTCAGCATCATACTCGCCTCTTATTATCCCAATGAATTCATATATCCAACAAGTAGAGATATGAATACATTGCTTATAAGAGAGCAACCAGGACGTCCATTTACAGAATCCTCTTTCAGTCATTTTTTTTTCTATTTTCAGCAATACATTTGACCTTTATTTATATATTCTGATTTCCTCATTACCTCTACTTCAAGGGGACAACGTACCCCTTATTCCAGGAAGCTATATTTTTCACTTGACCTTTCTTTTCTGTTACAGTGATTAGTATTATAGCAAAAACTAACCATCCAATGGATTACGACCACACAAATAACAATTCACAACTGTGCAGTTTCTATACTTTTAACATTGTTATCAACGAAATCATCATCAAACATATCTAAAGTATTGAACTCAGTCAATTCAGCTATAATCAAGTACAACCTCAGTAGACATACTGTCATAAGAAACTTTCAATCTTCATCCAGTAGCTGCACCCAGATATAGAATTAATGTATACCAAGCATGCTAAAAAATATATAACTTAGTCACTCCGGACTCTAATGCTGCATTGAAATTTTCCACATCTCAACTCAAGTCCAAATCTATATTAACCTGCATTTTAACAACTCCATCTGTGGCCTCTACGTTTGAAATTTAACAGCTTAATTACACCAGGCCATGTATCACCTTCAATAATTCAATCCGGGTTGCTTTGCCTTGATAATTTGACAACATCTCCTAAAACACTTCTGTATTTAGCCATAAACTGACAAACAATACGCAATACCAGGTTAAGGAGCCCTTCCATATCAAACATATCTTCTTAGTCTAAGGAATAACTATCTCTTTTCTCAGATCCAGACGGGCATTTTCAACTCATCCCCCGTGTTACTAGTTGTGACATCATCACCGACTTAAATTCAGACTAACCTCATTCTCCTGGTTGAGAGGTCTCACTTGACCCGATTCCCACACGCATCCACTCCTCATCTCAGAGAATTTGCAATAGCCTCTCTTTCCATTTCAGGGAAATCAGACACGTCGATTCCTTATTAACCTCCTTAGATCACTTCCAGTAGCCTCTCTACTCCATTTCAAGGAAATCAACCTGTAATAAATACAGTAATAAGATCTTCATGGTGCACTCGATTAATTCTGCTACAAATTTGAGCCACTGAATGAACCAACCATCAGTTGCAAAATTACATCTCCCCCGTCTTCGAGTCAATTAGCATAATAACTTCCATATCAAGTCCACCACCACTTAAAGATTACATCTAAACTCCTCTACTCGCAAATTTTAGTTTGGTTGGCTATACCGACTCCCATCAATAATCGTCTGATCCTTTTACTTAAGAGTACAACCTGCACACCCTCTAGTATTGAAAATTCATCATCTTCCACTATTATATTGCATATCAATTATAAAATCATCACCAAGAAAAGACACAGACATTATCAGAAACTTGATTAAAATTTTTAAAACATAAAAAGTCCTCCATAAAAAAAGTTACCTTTGAGCAGTATAAGTCAAATGATCCTCACTTACATACAAATTGAAGTGAAAAAACAACGAAGTTATATTTCCCCGGCTGAGACTCAACGAAATCTTCAAGATTCGAGTCAATGTCTTATCAGAATGACCATGCACGTACACATAAGGCTCCAATGGGATTTTGATGAAATTAGATTCCAACATGGACAAATCAAGTGTTTTCCACAGCCAAGGATCACAAGCAGCCAAACGCCACGCACTACAAACATGAGCAATGCCTGAAGTTAATTCAAACACAGTCAATGACTGGAATATCTTCACCAAGATATCAATGTCCATCTCCTCCCATGTCCTCGTCACAGTTCCACCCTCTTCTATCTCACGAAACTCCATTGCAACATAACACAAAAAAGACCTATACAAACAATGGGAATCGAGAAAAACCACAAGAACTCAAGAATCAGTCCAAGACTCAATCTTTCAAATTCAAGAAACAAAAGGTTTCACAATTCAAATACAAAGATCAATGAGCAAAAGATTTTGATAGCCCCCACATGCAGGATGTAATGATCTTGTCCAGATCAGAACACGCCCTCATCAACTAACTGTACAAACATTTTCTCAACATTAAAAACCAATGACCCTTTAGGATCCAAACTGGATCTGGGTTCTCAAGAAGCAAGCAGAAGGTGAAAAAAATACCTGAAAAAAATGAGTCTGTTAACGTTTGATTCTGGCCAGATTCTTGAAAACAAGCAGTGGAAAGAATCAGATGGGAAGGGCTACAATTTTACCATAAAAGCCTTATGTGTATGTCTTAGCTTTGCCTTTTCTTTCTAACGAACTCTCTGCAAAATAATGGAACTATCCACGGGACATACGGGCTTGCTTGGTGAGTGGTGACAGACCAATCCTGGTTTCAGTCAACTGACGGGGTTATTCTAGCACTTGGTATAGCTACTCACAATTTTGTTTTACTTTGGTCCCTCAATTCTTTTTTATCTTGATGTCATCCTTCTTATGTTTGTTATAATGATGTTTAACTCCCAATGTTGAGTGTCATATGTCGGTAATATTATATTTTGTGTTTAGTGACAGAATTTGTTTATTGATTATTTAAAACCTATTAAATGGTACGGTCCTTACAATTGCAAATTTATATCCTTACAATATAGTTCACTTTGAGAAGAATGATACACTTACAAGAATGAATACACTATCTAACTTCATTTCAATAATGTTTTCAAAATTAATAGCCATGGTATTATTTCAAAAAAAAAAAAATAGAGTTAGTTTTAAGAGGGTGAATCATAGTC
>Ga0307512_10006823_pt1 | contig 11454 bp, 8 predicted proteins | sample 14_EM_MG_FD_200267 | JGI IMG/M metagenome (GOLD analysis project Ga0307512, IMG submission 200267) | Populus trichocarpa ectomycorrhiza microbial communities from riparian zone in the Pacific Northwest, United States - 14_EM | ecosystem: Host-associated > Plants > Roots > Unclassified | place... | reverse complement strand
TGCTCTTATGCCGGATGTCTGACCTTGGTATATTCTTTTGCACTTAGGGCGGTAATACGGCAGATCCCATGATACTTAGGTGTATGTCAAAGAATTTATTGGCCGGCTGCAAAAAGGGCCGCTATGGCCGAGTCCCATAATCTACGCCCACCTTCCGTCAGGCCATGGATACTGAGCGGATCTCGGGGGTAAGATGCTGGCCAAGAGGTTTCTTGCGTACACCCAGCCGAACAATTCGCGACCGGCCATCGACTTGGCGAATTGGAGTGCAGTGCTCCTGCCAACGTTTGAGTACAATCGTGGGTGTTGCACACAACACGCATGCGATGGAAGCGGGAGTAGTCACGGGGAAGGGTGCAGATCAGATTACATTCAAGATCCGTCCACGCCGGGATTCGGTGATGTTGATGCATGATACAGATGGGCGAGATACAATGAACATGGCTGTTAAGTGAGAGAGGGTTATATAATTCTGCACGATCGCGGAGCAGAGCAAAAATATCCAGACACGTTCTACGAGATTGTTTTTCGCGAACCCTCCGAGGCCGCCTCGTCTGGAAGTCCAGGGCTGGAGCTAAGTCGTCGGATGGAGATCGATAAATTGATAAACCATTGTTTCATCATGCATCAATTGTGGCGAACAACAAGGCACGGATACAATCCCCGTCTCGAGTGTAGCATCTGCATCGACTGCCGTCAATCACCGCGGTTTCCATTTTTGGAACAATAGCGATAGCCCTAACAAGGGGAACTCCTCTCCGACGCACCGTCGGCGTTCAACGAAACCCGTCTACGGTAACCACAGCCTTGCGAGACTCAAGTACGGTCCGCATGGGGTTGAACCACACGTGATGCGGTCCGTTGAACTTTGCACGTGAGTGAACCGCTGGGCTTACCCCGTTCACCTCCTGGGCAGACGGGTGGTAGGAATCGCCTTAGCGCGGCCGCCACCGGTGAGCACTCATTGACCCCCTTTGGACGTCCATTCTGCTGGTTTCAACAAAGGGATCTGGCCCTACCCAGGCCCGTTTCGCGCAATTTTTTACCCTGCGCTCAAGCGGGTAAAACCATAAAAATTACGATCGCGGCATGTAGTCGTTTCTCCCTTTGGCACTCATTCTACTGGGATTCATGCCTTTCCCGCGCTATCACATCTATATTTCTCATCTCGGGAGATCTAGGCGCACTACTGACCCTCTCCGGCTCTCTTGCGAGGCACATTCGATCTTATTGCTACCTACGTTTTCACATATTATTTTAAGGCAATCAGGATCTCCTACACATTGCCACCACTGCAAGGTATGTACCTGCAGAACCGTCTTACTTTCGGAGACAGATCACTCCCCTCTTGTACAGGCAGACTTGCATTCCATAGTACTGTGAATTCGACGCATTTTATATGTTAGTGTTGAGTGCTTCGTTCTCCATACACACTTTTCGTATGTCTCTCTCCCTTGCTCCCACCTTCTCTCTTCTTTTTCTTTTTGGCTCATCCTCATGCGTTTCCAGGACATTCATGCATCCAATACGGTCTCTAAGAACAGCTTGCAAGGCAGCGGAATGATCAGTAAGTTATTTCGATTTTTGTGTTTTGTTCTCCCTCAGGAACACCCAATAGACTTCCGGTTATTTCGTCAGATTGGGAACTGCAAATTGTGTGGGGGAGACTTACTGCGTGTTGCTTAGGCATAGTTCATGTACGCCACTGTGTATTTTGCACTGAAATACACATTTTCATGATGCCGAAAAGGTGTGGGGGGGGGGTGCCCATAAAATGAACGACATTAAGATATTAGAATTCGTGTATATCGTATTGTACGTTAAAGATGTTTGTAGTTGTGTTACCTGTAATGTCACTTCTGAGTTGTCCAATAGCGGTTCCCTACTCTGCTGTGGAAATGTCGACTTGACAAGTCCGAGGCTCCGGATCGGTGAACAGAGGGTTGGTCTGGAAGATCAGCACCAATATAGAATCATTCATTCTAATTTTTTGCACACATTTTACTCGTATACGAAATAGTCTATCTCCATAATCGCAGCCCACCAGGATATGTATTTAGCGTGTGGTGAAAGATGTTCGATGAGCCTGAGGCGCGGTGACCCCGCCGAGACCCTGCCACAAAGGTTCCCACGATCACTGTCACATCTCACGATTTTGAATGCCAGAGTGATCGGGACCTGGGTCAAAGCATAGTGCATAGAGCGTTGGAAACTCATTTATTCACGGATTGTATTATGCCAGATGGGGTATAAATATTAAATAGTCAACGATCACGGGAAGCACCACAACGCTACGCCACAAGATGAGGCGGCCTCGGGATCTACAACAAATAATCGTTGCTTTGCTCCACGATCGTGGAGAATTAACCCCCTCATAATGCATAATGCCCTAAACCATAGAAAGGCCGTGTACCGCAATCTGGCGCAATTGCATTTTGTGATCATGATCCCCCTCGGAGCGGGGATCAAAACCCGTGTAAAACAAACCCAGTTGAGCTCATTTCCCAGGTAAGGAGGACTGAGGCACTGAATCGTTACTCACCTGTGTAACCCGCGCCAAGGCGATTCCTACCCGGGAGGCGAACGGGGTGAGCCCAGCGGTTCACTCGGGCGCGAAGTTCAACGAACCACATCACGTGCCTGGTTCGACTCCGCGTGGACTGTGGAGAGCAAGGCTGTGGTTACCGTAACCGGGTTCAATTCGTTGAACGTCGACCACAAGTGAGAGGTGCGCTGGAGGTATATACTTAGTTCCCCTTGTTAGCGGTGCCAGTGCGTGAGAACGAGGCAAGAATGTGTGACAGTAGTGACGTAGGGATAGAATTGTCACGTTCCACTCCCACCGGGGATGTCAATGGCGAGGGGAGCGAGCGAGAAGTCCAACCGCATGCAAAATGTTTCATCAGAACTGTTGTTCATCTCCCTCATCATCATCTTTATTCACTTGCTGAATATTCTCCCGGCTCAGGCCATATACCCAAGTACCCACCCTCAAACCCCATATTAATAGGCTTCCGGCTGTGGTGCAGGTCACCGCTGTCGCTTTTATCTCACAGCTGCAAAAGCTTTTACTTCCGCGGCCTAGCAGCATCATGGTTGCCTTGCTTTTCTTCCTCGCCCTGCTCCTCCCAGCCCTTTTGGCTCGTACTTATCCTGTATCCGTCAAACCCGCTACAAGGGGTCGCGCCTACAGCCAGTATGGCGTTCCGATCGGTGGCGACGTAACCCGCTTTGTGGTTAAATACGCGAATGCACAGCGTTGGGAACAATCGACGGCCGTACCCATCTCGCAAGTCGCGAGCCTGTTCCAGCAGGTACCTACATTCTCTTCCTACCTCATCAGGCCTTCGTTAACGAGTCCCATTTACAGGACCTTCCTCCTGCTTGCCCCCAGTCCGGCTCAACCTCAACGTCTGAGGACTGCCTTTATATGGTTATTTACGTTCCCAACTCCATCAGTGCTGGCAGCGACGCTCCCACTCTCTTCTGGTTCGTTCACCGTCCTACTGTCTTTTATTACACGTGTTCACTGTTTTTGCCTTTCAGGATTCATGGTGGTTCATTTATAAGTGGTTCTGCGAGCGATCCCACAATCAATGGCGCTCAACTCGCCACTGCGACCCAATCCATTGTCGTGGTTGTCCAATACAGGCTTGGTGGAGTAGGGGCTCGTCTATTTCCATGCTTATTCCCTTGCTTACTCGTGTGCAGCTCGGCTTCATGGCTCCCAATGGACAGACCAACCTGGCCGTCAACGATGTCATCAATGCTTTGAAGGTCCTAAGAGCCGGGGTTTCCAACATCGGCGGATCTGCGTCCAAGATCACGATTGCTGGCCAAAGTTCGGGTGGTACTATGGTTAGGGCCCTCCTTGCCGTTCCCTCCGCCACGTCCCTCTTCACATCTGCGATCATTCAGTCTGACCCGATGGTAATACTTTCACGAGCGTTACCAGTGTTCATCGACTCATCCCTCCATTTTATTCAGGACTACGGATTCCTGTCCATCCGAACGCAACAGACCATGCAGGCCTTCTTCAACCAACAGTTTTCTTGCAATCCATCTGACGATGGTTGTGCATCTTCTCTGTCTGTCAGCGACATCCTTGAAGCATCCAACACACTCTACTCCCAAGCGATGTCCCTGGATCCGGCTGCCGGTCAAGGCGAACCTATCCGTCCTGTCTGCGATGGCCAGCTCATCGCCCATACCTTAACCACCAGCTCGCCGTTTCCCCAGGTTTCTAAACCGATATTGTTGACTACTGTGGCAAACGAAGCCGGCCCCGCCATCTATGGATACTATAATTCTCCCGTGTCTGAGCAGGACTTCATGCAGAGCGTCTACTACTCTCTCGGACAGCCCAGGGGTGATACTGTTCTTGCTTCCCAACGCTATGCAGCCCAGACTCGTGGGGGAGTTTTCGACGCGCGACCTAGCCTCCAGAAGATGGGTACGGACTATCTGTGGAGATGTTCATCCTGGACCTTCTCTCGTACATGGGCTTCAAAAGGCGGACCTGTATACGTGGGAATGTACGTTCTTGGAGCGACATACCCAGCCAATCGCGTAATTCCCTTCTGCAAGAGCGATGGCTCTGTTTGCCACCAGGATGATATCCCGATCGTGGTAAGTCTTGGACTTGGTCCCAAGTTTTGCCCAGCTCAATGACGCAATCACCGTAGTTTGGAACCGCGAGCAACCCAAATACCCAACAAACACAGTTAATCCAAGAAATTCAAGCACGGTATAAAGCCTTCTTAAATACCGGTAACCCTAATGTTTCTGGGCTTGCCCAGTGGAACACTGCCACCTCATCTTCGGCCAATGCCATCCTCCTTGGAGACTCTGGACCAGCGCCAATCGGCGCATGCACCCCGAGTTTTTGGGGCAGTGCTGTGTCTTACGATTACCAAGTCTTTGGCCTCTGATCAGCTTCTCACTCCACGCTGCGCTTCCGCAGACCGTTAAGTTCCCCTCGGCTCACTCACCGTCCCTCGTTCCTTTATTCCTTTGGTCTATAACTGTTATTGCCTTATTTTAATCCTATCCTGTAGTATACAAGCTCTGTTCGATCCCCTAGTATATGTAGCCTTATTGTTTTTACTGTTGTCGAGGTAGACAATGTATCCTTTCGTTAAGAACGGGCTGTGAATTGAGTCTGATCGGGATGAACTCCGAGGTGCTTGGTCACGCGTTCTCCGCGTCAAAAGTAAATTTAGATGAGCCGGACACGAGCGAACCCAAGAATAACCAAGATAACCTCGGCCAGTGACTTAAGGGCTGCCTCGTCCCCACCCTCCTCTCCCCACTTTCCCTCGACACAGTTTTCCACAACCGTCACGACATTCTCACTGTATTTTGCCGCTAGTCGAATCTCGCGAAGATGAAGAGCTCGTTTGTTTCCGCTTCGGTAGTACTCGCAGTTGCAGTGCTGTCGGGGGTTCCTGGTGTACACGCAGCCTATAACCTCGTTCGTTCATGGGAAGGACAGACGTTTTTCGACGGCTGGGACTTCTACGGATCTTATGACAACCTTACGAATGTGAGTCCTGAGCGATTCGATCGACGAACGGCACTAAACCCAAACATAGGGTGACGCAATCTGGGTGAATCAATCTCTAGCCACCAGCGACCAACTGGCATACGTAGACGGCAACGGAAAGGCGATTATTAGAGTGGACAACATTACGAATGTCCTATATAATGACAAACGGAATACGGTGAGTTCAACCAGTACTCTCAATCAAGAAACGGCCAACCTAAAGTCTCCCTCCCCAGGTTCGAATTACGACCCAGAATTCATTCCCAGTTGGAAGCGTGTTCTTGCTCGACGCCTTGCATGTCCCTTACGGGTGCAGCGTTTGGCCAGGTGAGGCGAACGCATCGCTCAGCATTTTTTCCGTGTGTTGATCAACATTAACCTCACTAGCTTTCTGGACAATGGGTATAGTGAATACTCAACAGTCGCCGATGTGATCCGCTGACACCAGCGCAGGGGATAACTGGCCGCTTGGGGGAGAGATCGATATCGTTGAAATGTACGTTCCCCCTCATACCGCATGTCGCTCAAGGACCTCAGATGGAACGTTCTATCAGCGTCAACCTCATGAATTATAATCAAATGGCTATTCACGCTCTGAATGGCTGCACCAAGGCAAACAACAGCCAGCAGACAGGTACCAACAACAGCCCCAACTGTACTGACGGTACGGGTTGCACTGTTCTTGAAACGAACACGAACAGCGGTGGAGCTGCGTTTGCGAACGCGCAGGGTGGCGTATGGGCTACGCAATTTGATATTTCTGGTGCGCTGTGCCCGGCTCTTCTGATCACAGACTGTGTTGACCTCCGTTGCAGGGATTTAGTAGGGCTATGCATTGTTCTTGATTAACCCCAGTACTTACCGCTTATCCCCCCCAAAAACAGCATCTGGTTCTGGAACGTGAGTAGAATGTTCTATGTGATGGAGAACCTTTGACCAATCCCGCTGTCCAGCGTGCCAATTTACCCGACAACCTAAAGAGTCCCGGATCTTCTATTGATACCTCTGTATGGGGCACCCCCTCCGCTGCATACCCATCTTCCACTTGCAACACTTCAGAGTTCTTCACAGCACAGAAGGTTCGCTGTGTGCCTCCATGTCCCTTGTCACCCAAACTCATCAACCCCCGCAGCTTGTCCTTGACATCACCCTCTGTGGAGACTGGGCTGGTGTTCCGTCAGTCTACAACGCAACTTGCAGCGGCGGAACAACCGGAGTTTGCGTAAGCCCCCCTTCATACGTTGCGCGGGGGATGAGAAACTGACGCGATATATGGCACAGTACACCGATAATGTTATTGGTGCGGGCAGTCCCCGTTACGACAACGCTTACTTTACGATCAACTACGTTCGCGTGTACACCGTCGATGGACTCTCTTCGGCCATTTCAAGTTCTTTGCACCAAACCAGCACCGGCACCGACCGTACATCTAGCCCTACGGTCACCGGCTCTAACAGTGGATCAAATCCCGGTGCCGTACTCAATGTGTCATCTTCCCTCCATCTGTTTCTCCTGTTGTGCGTTGGTGCACTCGTAGTGTTTATCTAACGCGGTAGATACTTAGATGTAGACGGACACTACACGGACGTTCCCACAGACTTTCTTCTGGACAGCACTCTGGACTTTTTGTACATATCTATTCACCATCCCGGAATCACCCTCTTGACTTTTATTCCGCATGAGCGCTTGGCTTTGAATGGTGGAAAGTGCGGCCCGAGACTCCGAAGATGTACTCGAGATCCGAATATCCGATCAGAGTGCGTTATATCAGCCATGTCGGTGTTGTCGCAGCCTCCATCAGATGTCGTCCCGGTCGTAGCTAACGCGATGGTTCTCTCAACCGAGGTACGGATGGAACTCGCACGCCGCATGTGAAGACCTATGCCTGATCAGAACTCGACGCGACCAGGTTACCCTTGGTGAGAAACCTGAAGAGAAAGAGAAATGGATTCACTTGGCCTTCACTTGGTCGGGAAAGAGTTTCACCCTCGATATCGCCGAATCGGACAGGTCAGAACGCTCGGTTCACTCTCGATGATATCCTTGGAGCTGCCGGCAGCAACACTGACATCGGGATTGTTACGTGTATAGGGTCTTCGATCTCAAGGTCGCTTTACGGGAGTTGACGACCGTGCCGGAGGAGAGGCAGAAGATTCTGGGTCTTGTCAAAGGAAAACTCCCGCCCGATCAAGAACGGATGTATGTCCCTTGCTTTCGTATCCCATGAATTCGTTGGGGTTTCTGTGTCGACGGCGGCGGCGCTGATTATCTGGGTGCAGAGGAGACCTCAATCTGACTAGCGGGAAAAAGTTCACGCTGGTCGGGACGCCTCAAGGACACGAGATTAAAGACCCGAATGGTAAGCTTGGATTCACTCGTTAGATTGCAACGGATCCCTGATACGTTGCCGTGGTTTAGAGCTTTTGAACCTGCCAGATGTCGTCAATGACCTCGATTTCGATCTTGCCATAGATCCCGTCGCGGCCGCTGCGTACATGAACGACCAACGAAATCTTCGAAAAATCCGGGAACATACAGCGAAGCTGCAGCTGAATATCATAAACCCGCCGCGTCTTGGAAAGCGGCTTCTCGTTCTTGACATCGACTATAGTGAGATCAGTGTGGTTTTTGTTCTGGCTCTCCTCTTGCTCATATGAAACCGTTACCAGCAATACTCGATACTAAACCCCTTACATCTGGAGCCCTTCCTCCCGCTGAATGCGCGCGACCGGGGCTGCACGAGTTCCTAGAGGCGGTATACCCTCACTACGATATCTGCATTTGGTACGGACCGATGAATCAGATGGGAGGATTCTCATTTCATTGTTCCGCCTTTTAGGTCGCAGACGAGCTGGATATGGCTTGAGACCAAACTCGTCGAGCTCGGAATGGTGGGCTCCGATAAGAACTACAAGGCAAGTTGCATGATAAAGGATATAGGGACCTATTCTTCGTTTCTAACGCACCCTTAGATCTCGTTTGGTATGTCTGTGGCCAGCTCGTCCGATTTTTGGTGGTTTACTTCCTTAATATTCAGTATTGGACAAAACCTCGATGTTCACTGTTTTCTCTATGAGAGACGGCAAACAATACACTCACTCCGTCAAGCCACTTCAAATAATATGGAACCACCTCAAACAATAGTACGTCCCCAACCTTCTTCGGCACGAGGGAATCTGAACCTCTCGTCTACACACAGCAATGCGAAGAACACTATCCACGTAGATGACCTCGTATGATTTTTTTCCCTTCTGTATTTTAGTTCGACTTCTGACGGTCGTTTACTTGATAGAGCAGGAACTTTGCATTGAACCCACGATCCGGACTGAAGATCCATGCATTTAAGGCAGCGCACACCGCTGAGGCGCAGAGCGACCGGGAACTGCACAAGGTCGGACGGTACATGACTTTCATAGCGATCACAGCAGACGACTTCACTGTCCTCAATCACCACGTAAGGACATACAGACTCCTTCCACGGGTATCACACGAACTAACTGTGCACAGGAGTGGAAACGGGTCGTCCGAAGTTTGCCGCAGTGATTTGATTTTCTTTTGGGGCACGCCGGAATGTTTTGCTATGAGCCCAGATCCACACTACGATATCCTGATTATAATCTTGGATGGGATTGATAGATGTAATGCTACAATGTCGGGACGTTGAGCGACTGTTAGGACTCCAAAAGAGCGACACCATTAGTAACGACGTCGAATGTGAACAAGGTGGAAGGACCAGAGACGGCTCCTTGGACGTATCGGACGTTCGTGTCCTGTAGGCGAGTAGGAGTCAGAATGTCTGTGGCCGGGTCGTACTTCCACTTGAGCCTGGTAACGGCTGTAGTGAACGGTTAGGGGGTCGAACTAGGGGAACGTGATGGCTGCATACTCGACAACAGTTCGTCACGGGGAAGACCTAGATAAGATTCGGCAAGCGATACAGGAATACTTGTGTAAGCTTTCGAGATCAAGTTGAAAGCCCGGGTTCGGAACGAAGCTTTTGAAGGTGATGTAAGGGATGGAATTGAAACTTTGCGTGAAAAACGACGTTCTCACCGACAAAGGTCTTGACCATGGAAGGCCCGAAGACGTTCAAATCGGGATCTGCATTTAGGGTTTCCGCAAGCGCTTTTGCCCGGACGTAGACTTGAGAGTAGTTCCTCTCAGATGTAGATGCCAACAAATTAAAGAGTCCTTCCGTCGGGGGGTGGTGTAGGAGTGGCGAGGGGAGGCGGGTTAGTGCAAACCTGGCGGGAGGTCTGATCGCAAAGTATATCAGCAAGTACCTAGCGTTTGTAGTTCTGAGGTCATACATATCATCCAAGATCAAGTATGCCAGTACAAGCGGAGCTGTTAGCAACAGCCGCGATACGTCTGCGTCATGCTCTGTCTGTACATCCCGAATAATGAGATTAGGGGACTGCAGTTGAAAGCATGAGATCTGTGACATACACGAAGATCGTGCAACTCTGCCAACATAGCCAGCCCGGCCCAGTCTTTATCGAGGGCCTTGTTGGCGAAGATGGGGAAAACCTCCCTGTAAATCGTGTGTATCTGGGTTGGCTGTGACTGGGCTGGTGGCTGATTTGCAGGAGTGGCCGCCTCCTCTGCATCTGTAGTCTGTGGCTCCGTGTAGTCAGTCTCTGCGAGGGGCACAGCGGAATCCTCAGGAGGTGGCGTGGGCAGATTTCTAGCGGACATGGTCAAGGTTAAGGAGAATATGAATCCAAATTTCGCGGTAGGTGCGCGTGTGACTGACTGATCGGAGCACTACACTCATCAGCGTCCCCCCGTCTGCTTACGACCATGGAGGGCTTCGACGAAGAGATCGAGTCGATTTTGTACATGTGTAGGGAGGTTTCAGGTGCGTTGTGCGTTCGGAGATAACTGTGATAAAGTACTGAGATGTTGCTAGTCTTCAAGATTCCTCCGCTGAAGAAGAACGAGGGTCATCGGGCTCAGGAATGGGGTGATCTGGGAAATCCCCTCTGGAAGGGACGGCTGAGGATCATCGAGAAGGGCGCAGGAGTCACCATTATGTTTGAGGACCCAAATACCGGTACGATGCTATGTCGTCTAAGCGCATACGTTGTAGCTGATCGCACGTTAAAGGTGAACGTATGTTGACTTCTCGCGTCTCACTGGCCCTTGGCTGACCGGAGCAAAGTCTTTGCAAATGCCCCCTATGACCCCGCAAAACCTTCCGTCGAGGGTGTTTTAGACTCATCACGTTATTTCGTCGTTAGGGTCGAGGATGGTGGCCGGAAAGCCTACATCGGTATGGGCTTCTTGGAGAGATCGGATAGCTTCGATTTCAGTACGTACATACCACCAGTGTTGAGGATTGTGTGTCTCTGATCTCCCCGTTGCTAAGCGTAGATGTCGCACTTCAAGACTACACCAAGTACGCCGTTGACCCCACTCGTGTCATTGCTTTGGGACTGACTTATGGCATAGGCGTTGGAGAGCCAGGATGAACCCTCCAGAGGCTGAGGCTGATAAACCTTCTCCACATCTTCCCGCGGGACCGAAGAAGGATTACTCGCTGAAGGACGGTCAGACTTTCTCTATCTCCATACCAGGCAAAACGAAGAACGCACAGCAGAAGGGTGTAGCAGATCTGTTTGGTTCTGGATCTAGTAATTCGGGCGGAGGTGGCGGTGGAGGATTCCCGTTGCTTCCCCCGCCACCTGGTCGTTGACATGCCCAAACATCGGACGACGGAGGTGTTTTTCTGTCATGGAACGGTTTGCGCCACCTTTTGGTTTACCTGGAACAAGCCACAGCACTACATGATATCTATATGAGTAGCCACACAATCCCTCCCATGGATTTCGTTTGCAAGCGTTGTAACTTGTTTAGTTCCCCTGCGAATGCCTGCACTTCTCGCTAAGGTCTCATAACCTCGGCCC
>Ga0307512_10006822_pt1 | contig 11455 bp, 11 predicted proteins | sample 14_EM_MG_FD_200267 | JGI IMG/M metagenome (GOLD analysis project Ga0307512, IMG submission 200267) | Populus trichocarpa ectomycorrhiza microbial communities from riparian zone in the Pacific Northwest, United States - 14_EM | ecosystem: Host-associated > Plants > Roots > Unclassified | place... | reverse complement strand
CGTCGTCTCGTTGGGATAGCACTGCACCAATTACGAAATCGGAGGCATCAGTCTCGATGATGATTGGTCGTTGGCTGTTCAAGTGCGCCAAAACTGGTGCGGTGGTGAAGCGGCATTTTAACTCTTCAAACACTACTTTAGCTTGTGAGTTCCATGCCCAGTTCTTGCCCTTGCCCTTGTTTCGTTCTGTCAAAGAGTGCACTACTCCTGAGTAGTTCTGGATGAACCGTCTGTAGAAGTTGGCAAATCTGAGGAATGACTGGATGTCGGCCAGCGACCCTGGCCTCTTCCAGCTCAGTACCGCCTCGAGCTTTTCTGGTGACATCTTGATTCCGTCCTTGCCGATGATGTACCCCAGGAATTCTACCTCCTGAAGTCGCCAGACGCACTTGTCTGGGGATACCGCAAGACCGTTTTCCTGGAGTCGTTCCAGCACCCTTTGGACCCGGCTATCGTGTTCTTCGCGGGTTTGGATGTACATGAGAATGTTGTCCATATATACCAGTAATCCAACATCTAACATGTCCGAGAACACATGATTCATCATGTCCTGAAATGTTGAAGGGGCATTTGTGAGTCCGAACAGCATAACTTGAAATTTGTATAGACCATACCAGCTTCGGAAGGCCATTTTCCATTCATCGCCTTCTCGGATACGGATTAGATGGAATCCATTTTTGGGGTCCATTTTGGTAAACCACTGGGCACCCTGTACTTGGTCTTGCAGTTCCTGTATGAGTGGCAACAGGTAGCGATTTGGGATCGTTACTTTGTTTAGGACTGGGTAGTCCACGTATAGTCGAAGGTCTCGTTCGTGAGGTTTTGGGACAAACAAGATGGGGGAGCCAGCCGGTGACATGGACCTTCAAATCTTTCCTGTCTGTAACATTTCCTTTAGCCATTCCTGAAGAGTTTCTAGCTCTTTTTCTGAAAGCGGGTAGATTGCCCCAGGGCGCCATTTCGCCCGTTTTGAGATCGATCTTGCAGTCATAACCCCGTTGTTCCAGCAGAGCTTCAGCGGCTTCTTTTCCCACAATAGCTAGGTAGCCCCGAAATTCTTTTGGAACTAGGTCGAGGGGGTTGGTCTCCTGTTCCCCAACTGCTGAGTCATATCCGATAACTCTTGCTTCGGGGTGGCTGGCTACCACTTCGTCTAGCAACAGCAAAAAGTCTGCGGCTTCAAAGTGAGTGAATTTTTCGATTCATTCCGGGCCATTAAAACGCATTTCCGTCAAGTCCCAAGCACCCATTGGGGGGTGGCATGCTATCCACCAGAAGGGTAGGAACATATCGACCTCCAATTGCAAAGGGGCGACGTCGAAGATTTCCCGAGTGAAGTGTCGCCGATGTTGCAGTTTGAGTTCTTCGGTGACTTCTTCTCTGCTACCCGGGATGACGTCTTCTGAGCAGTTTCATAGGGGGGCGAACTCCTCTCTTTTCCTTCGTGGTAGGTTTTCTTCCGTAGCCAGCCGTCGGCTGACTAGAGGGACGGAGTAACCCGTATCCAGTAACACCTTCACCAGTTTTTCTTGATTGTGCCAGTGAAGGATGATCTGAATGATGGGTCTTTTCCCGTACTGGGGTTCTTTCTTCGCTTTTTTCATGGGTTGTCCCTCTCGTTCGAGATTTTTCGGCTTTCTTTCCGTACCGCAGATGATTAGGTAGGCCTTGGGCTGTGGTGACCTTTGGCCTCTTAAAATCCTAGTCATTTGTGTCGTGCTCCCAGACATCGGCCTCCTGTCTGTTCTTTGTCCACCGCCGTGGCGTCACGCATGTCCTCATCCTCTGTTTTGATGGATGTCGTCTTGGCCTGTTTTGTGGCCAGCACGTCCTCCACCGCTTTGGCTTTTCGTTTCCTCTTCACGCTCAAGGCTCCTCGCCAGGGTGTCGTGGGTAGAATTGTTCCGCCGGAGGTAGTTCCTGCATAACACTTAAAGTTCTTATGCCTGGTTCTCTCACATCGCCAGCTTCACTCCCGGCTGGCCCCGTATTGCCTGCGTTCTTTAGTGGGGACACCGGCCAAAGCTTCTTCCTTGGTGCCCCAGTACCCTGGTTGTCCAAATTCTGACCTTCCAGCCTTGCCCCCCGAGCTAGCTTTTCCTGCTTGCTTGGGGCCCTTCTATTCTCCCTGGCCTTTACAGCTCTTGCCCGAATCCTTTCCTGGGTTCAGGCCTTCCTTTTCCTTTTTTCCTGTCCAGAGTTCCTCTAATGCCTTTCTCTGTTCCACATGTACGCCAGCTTCGTAGGTGGCGGTAAGAAAATGTTCATCATCCACAAATTCTCCCATGTGGTGGGCGAAGCGCATGTCAATGATGGTTTGGGGCATGGCCAGGTTGATTTTTTCCTGGAGGCTTTCTCCTATGTATCTTGCATAGATTTTGAGTGCCTGGAACTCCGTTAGGTAGGCCTTGATGTCCCCCTTGTATTCGAGCCTGCCGAGCTTCCTCTGGGCGTTGGCTGCTTCCTGCCTGTCGTGGTATTCCGCCTGCATGTTTGCTGCGTACAGGGCCAACGTGTCTCGATCCCCCATGGTCCTTCGCCAATGTTGGTCCAAATACTGAGCTGTTCCTGTAAGGAGGGTGCTGATCCATGCAATTCTTTGCGTGTCCATGGAGCAGGGGTAGAACTCGATATATACGCACACCGATTCCCATCACAAAGTGAATAGCATGGCGGTTTTTCTGTCGAATTCTTTTGGGTCCTTCAGTTTCAGTTTGGCAATGTTGGCTTGCCCTGCCTGCAGAGCTGTTTGCGTGGCGGTCACCATGGCGGTCACAATGTCTCTTAGTTCTGCCAGAGAGTGCAGAACGTTGCAGATCAATGCCTGTGGTGGCAGGGACCGTGGAGGGGGAGTGTACCCTCCGGACAATGGTGGCAGTGGTGGCAAGGATGGGGAATGGGAGGCTCTTCCTGGCCGTTGAGTTGGCAGAGGAGGTGGTACACCCTACCCCACTCCACCTTGGGTTTGGGGGGCCGGCATCGGTGATCTCAGAGCCGCACCAGGGAGGCTGCTGATCGTCGGGGCCGCGGCCACAGCTGGCGGGGGAGCTGCCGATTGTAGATAGGTTGGAGTCTTCCTCTGCTTTTTCTTAGCAGCAGGGCTAATTAGGTCACTTACCTGAGTTTTCAGGGCTTGCTGCTGAGCAGCTAGCCGGACCGTAGCAGCTTGCTGCTGAACCGCCCTGTCTTCGCAGTTCTGGTTCCATACTGCTTGTTCCTCCAGCCACTGCTGGGTGGCCACCTGGAGGAATTGGACTGCGACTTTACCTCGTAACAGGTGGGTGTCACGATTGATATCTTCGTTAGTCTTCTCCTGGTCCCATAGTTGGATTGCCGCCCAGACGTCGTTGGTGAATTTTTGAGCTGCGTTGGCCATCCTCATCAGTTCCGTCTGCATCCAGTGTGATGAGGCCCATACATTGGCTTGGGCTTGTCCGTATATGTACTTGATCGCGCCCGTGATTTGGGTGTACATTTCCTTGATGCACTGGATCCATTTGTCGGACCGGTGGTAGGCACTGCCGCACACAGTGTGGAGTTGTTCCAGGTCCCACTGGACCTGCCGCTGCTGGGAAATTAGGAGTCGTAGCCAGGCAAGTGGGTCTTTTAGGTCAATGGATGGTTGCGGAGGGGTGTCACCTATGTAGATCTGAACCGCACTGGCTGGTTATTCTAGCTGGAGCATATCCACATTGGACGAGGGGGCTGGGAATAGGGTGATGCGTTCCTGAGCCATCTTAATATAGGTCTAGGAGGTGTTTGGTGTAGATCGCAAGTATTGCTTCTTTAATTTGAGTATGTTTGCAAATCCGAACCAGTAGAAGTGGTCGTGCTCGAGTGAGAGAACGTATTTCCGTGATTTTTGACAGGTGACTTGTCCAAGATTATAGTGTGACACCGGGGTTGTATCGTAACTGGGGTGTAGGGGTAGACGAAGTCAGGTATTGTTTTTTCACATCAAAATAATCTTAGATTTGTTGTTTCGGGATTTCTTTCAGAGTGTTTCTATCTTTTCGTGATCGTGAAGGATCTTCTGATCACTCGGTCGGGGCGCTTATATCCTTTGCGGCCGGGTCACGTGATCTTTCTAGAGATAAGACCTTTCTCTCTTTCTTTGCCCATGTAATCGCGCCATTTTCCAGTGGGTTTCTCACGACACCTTTCTTCCACCAGTTTCCATCGGTAGTTGTAAGCTGAATGGTCATGATTGGAAATAGCGATAAGGTGGAGTGATTTGGCTCTGCCACGTACCAGGGGTACGCCGCCCAGTAAGGTTTTTCTGGTGATACGAGAAATCCATCTTGATCCCTTCTTTCTTACTGGTGCCTCCTCTATCTCTGCTGATGGCAGCATCTCCTTTATTTCTAGGAGTTTCCATGCCCTGCTCCTTATCTCCTGTCGAGACTCTCTTCATTCCGAAATTCGTCATCAGCTCCGCTTATGGAGTTCGACTTGCATGCATCCTTATCTTCCCCTCTTCTGCAGCGGCTACCAACTTCGGTACCCATCAGTTCTCGTAGCCATTCGGATGACAGGTTCTGCGACACTGAGGATTTAGGGATTGTTGGCATGCCTGGCTTGCGCCGAACCGGTCTCACCCCACAGTACCCGTGGACCTGTCGGCTACTTTCCCCTCACATGGTTACCTTGTTGCCCGGACTGCATCACAGGCTAGACGTTAGATGTGGCTTGGCTTATTTCTCTTCATGTGACCTTTTTCACTTCTTTGTGCTGCACTCTAAGATGTAACATACATACTCATACTCACATATGTACTTATAACCGCACAACTCATACAACCTTCTCTTATGCAACCAGGGTCCAGAACCGACACCCTTTCCAAGATCGAGACATCCAGAGTAAGGTGCCGGCATCGACAACCAAATCAAACAACCAAATCCAAACTGAATGCCTAGACAACCGAGCGCCGAGACCTGCGCCGTGACAGTTGCATACAATGCAGCTGGGAATTTTGAAGCACCTCCTGGGATGGCTGCAGGACTTCCTCAGGCAACATAAATATCTGAAGACGTTCAATAACATCTGGCTTTCGGTATCACCATACCTCGATATGGCACAACCTCAGAAGACATATGGTGAGGTGTCAAGTTGGCAGGGCAAGGAGATCAAAACCATGTCTCAGTTTCTTGTTGGGGTGTTATGCTGTACTCTACAAAATCAATCCTATTGCCAATGTGGCATTTTCAATGAGGCAATCAAGTGCTGCCGAGTTCTCCTGAAGTTCAACTTGTATGCTCAATACGAATCCCAGGATAAAGAGACCTTGGGACTCATGGACGAGGCACTGAAATGCTTTCACACCTTTAAGTGTGTCTTTCGCCAATTCCGAGTCACTAAGAAGGTAACCAACCAGGGCAAGAAGGGTCGGAAAACGTTGATGGCATCAGGAAAAAAAATTTGCGTCCGGACGCACAGGCTGCGTCCAGACGCACCAGGCGCTCGGGATGCTCTGGACACACCCTGTCATCGTACATACCACTCCCAACGCAAAACGTAGAGGCAATGTGAATTCAGACACAGCTCGCCATGGCACCGTGTGTCCGGACGCAGATCGACCCAGCATCTGCTTACCGGACGGAGCGTGGCAGAGCATTTTCCTTCTAGACGCACTGTGTCACGGCATTTTCCTTCTGGACACAGCCGTAGCAGGGTATTTTCCTTCGGCACGTAGCCGTGTCAGGGCATTTTCCTTCTGCACGCAGCCGTGTCAGGGCATTTTCCTTCTGGACGTAGCCGTGTCAGGGTATTTTCCTACTGGACGTGTCCGGACGACGCGTGTCATGGCAGCACGGTCACGCTGGCTGTCAAGGCGCGGAATATCGCAGCAAATACTCAGGTCGCATTTGCAAACACACAGTGGGTTCCAGGCATAGTGACTCAGTCCAGTTCTATTCTTTATATCTACGGTATGAACATCTATATATACTACTACACACTTCGCGTTTCCAGCAAAAGCACCCAGCGTCACACCCATCGCCGCGATCATCACATGCAGTAATACAGATTTGACCCGCGTAGCATTGTGTCACGAACCTGACACGACAAGCTCCTAGGTCCCACCGCGGGCGCCACGCTCACCCTCACCACACTATGGCTGATCCTTGTCTCAGCCGCCATGGCCACCATCATCCTACGCACCTAGCCGCAGTACCCCAGCCCCTGCCAATATCGCGCCAGTAGCAATATTCCTCAGAACCTGGTCGCGGGCCGCCCGGGATTTTCCCCGCTTGTTTCCTTACTGTCTGCCTGTCTGCCTCGCTTTACTCTGTGTTATGTTTATTGCTTACCACGTTGCGCTTGACGTTTCCTTACTGTCTGTGTGTCTGCCTCGCTTTACTCTGTGTTATGTTTATTGCTTACCTTGTTGTTTCCCTACTGTTGTGTGTGTCTGCCTTGCGTATTGCGGGAGGATGAAGGGCCGAGTAGGATCATGTGTTTCCATGGGCACAGCGATTGAGGCATGATGAGCTAGGGAGGGACTGTGTCAGTCTTGCGGGCAAGCTGTGATTCCACAGAGGAAAGGAAAGGTATAAAGGAAGGGCGCAGTAGCTAGTCTGGAGATTCTTCTCCATGCAATCTATTATATCTCGCCACAGACCTATCTCTCGACCCCCGTGAACCGGCGCTGCGACCACCACCTGTAAGACCCCAGAAGAGATTAGGGCGAAGCCGAATACCGCCACAGCGAAGCCTAATACCGCAACAATACCACGCCGGGCGTGAAGAGATTAGGGTAAAGCCGAATACCACCACAGCGAAGCTGAATACTGCAACGATACCACGCCGGGCGTGAAGAGATTAGGGCGAAGCTGAATACTGCCACAGCGAAGCCAAATACCGCAACGATACCATACCGGGTGTGAAGAGATTAGGGTGAAGCCAAATACCACCACAGCGAAGCCAAATACCTCAACGATACCATGCCGGACGTAAAGAGATTAGGCCGAAGCCAAATACCACCACAGCGAAGCCAAATACCGCAACGATACCATGCCGGGCGTGAAGAGATCAGGGCGAAGCCGAATACCGCCACAGCGAAGCCGAATACCTCAACGATACCACGCCGGGCGTGAAGAGATTAGGGCGAAGCCAAATACCGCCACAGCGAAGCCGAATACTGCAACAATACCCCGCCGGGCATGAAGAGATTAGGACAAGGCCAGATAGCGCCACAGTGCAGCCGAATACTGCCGAGCGGCGACCAAGACTACGTTACCTGTCAAGCAGCATGGGCTAGTGAGATAGGATCTTGACACTAGATTGCATCCCCCCATCGACATCTGACGTAGCAAGACATAGTGGCTTCCCAGGGCTGAAGCACCGAGGACCCCCTCAACCTTCCGGAATTCAGGGACGTCCCGGACGACCAGTGAGCGCCGAGCCCAGTAACCGCAGAACCCGGATCTAGACCACAATCACCTGATTCACCAGAACAGACAAAAAGAATGACGGAAGGTCCCCATCTACTGACAATAGAAATGTTGCAGACACTCCTAGCAGCACGCGAGAGACCGCCGCAAACCAGCTATCTAAATCTCCGGGACCTGGAACCGTTTGAACGACAAAAAGCGAAATTCAAAACGTTTTTGGCCCAATACAAGCTGAAGTTCAGATCAGAGGGAAACCGATTCGACGACGATGAAAAAAAAACGGGATATGCATCATCCCTACTCCAGGCGGTGGCATGGAACTGGGTGGAAACCTTCCTAAACCAGGAAGGGGGAATCAACCTAACATGGGAAGAACTGAAAACTAACATGAAACATGCTTTTGGCCAAGTAGATGCCGAAGAAATAGCGTTCGAGAAATTCCAGAAAATCCAGCAGGGAAATCGGACGGCGGCAACCTACTGGGCAGAATTCCAGCGAATCAAAGCAGATGTCCCATACGCAGACATTGTATGTATCGTACGGTTCCGAGATGGATTACATCCCGAAGTAAAAAGACACCCAGTCATGAGCGAAACACCCGCCACAGTTCTGGTAGATTATGCCACCGCAGCCATCAAAACCGATAGCCGCCTATGCAACCTGGAAGTCATTAGTCGACGCCCCGCAGCCAGCCCAGAAGCTCGCTTCCATGTCCACACCAGGGAACCTCCGGCTGCACCCCCGGGAGACCCAATGGACCTCGACACCACCCGACGATTCAAGTTCGCCCTGAGAACACCGAACCGGTTCCCCCGACGAACGAACACAGAAGCCTGCTACAATTGCGGAAAGAAGGAACATTTCGCGAGGGAATGCCCCCAACTCAAGAAGATACGACACCCAGGGAAAAAGCCATACCGAGCGGCGGAGGCCACATACGAAGGAAATCCCTAAGAAGAAGAAACTCAGGAAGAAGAACTATCGGGAAACGACGGCCCTCGGGAATAGGCCATAGAAACAGCCACCCGAGGGAGAAACCAGTTGCAGAAGATGAAGATCCGCCCTACCGGATTAGAACAACCAGGTACGACCGCAAGGAAAAAGTCAAGATCAAGGTAAGGATCCGAGGAAGCGATGGAACGGAACAAGCCACCACCGCCCTGGTAGACAGCGGGGCATCCGAAAACTTTATCGACAAGGCCTACATTGAAGCCAGTGGGATACCCATGCAACGAAAAACGGCACCACGACGAGTCCTAACCGTAGATGGAAGTGAGGTCACTGGCGGGCCGGTGACCCATGACGCCCAAATCCACCTCATGATCAATCATCACGAAGAAGACATCCGACTGCACTGCATCACGATTGGAAATGCCCCAATCATTCTAGGACTCCCGTTGCTCAAACTGCATGACCCGGTCATAGGATGGAAAAACCACACGGTGAAGTTCCACTCCGACCACTGCGCCGAACGATGCCTACCCAGCTCACCACGAGCAAATACAGTCCCTGAAGAAAAAGACATAGAACAATACTAGAAGAAGACTCCGGAAGAATGGAAAATCGGCGAGACGGATCCCTGGGAAGTCTGCCAGACAGTAATCGACAAGATAATAAAAACGGATAAGACAAAGCCCCATCAGACGATCCCAATGGAATACCACGAGTTCCTCCCAGTATTGACCAAGAAAGAACCTATGACTCCACCGCCCCACAGGACGCAGGACCACCAGATTCCCCTAGAAAAAGGAAAACACCCCGGTATGAGCCACTACGACCACTAAACAACGAAAAAATGAAGGCACTTAAGGAATACCTTGTTACACCCTAAATATTACTGGTCGGACATTCGGATACGGACAGGGCAGGAAGGTATCGGAAACTCATCACACGGTCTTAGGACGGCATACCGAGACCGGGCAACCGACAGCGTCGGGGCTCGGCTCGGGTCAACCGACTCTGCAGCACCAGGAAACCCCTGGGCCAAGTACCGGCACCGACCGGGAAAGCGCAAGTGCTGCCGCAGAGGAACACAACCTTGGTGGTCATCATAAGGACAAGCAATCGGAAGGAAACGGGAATGCAAGGAGTTGCGAGTCTAGGTCGCGGAATAGGAGTGGGGTTGTTTCCAGAGGCACGGCCCAGAGGAACAACACCACGAGTCGGGAATCGCTGTATCGTCGCAGACGGCTCGAAGGCCCGAGGCGATAAGGCTGCACCCCGTGGTCGGGAGATACGAGGGATCATGCTACCACTCGCATCCTTGTCACTGACACCCGATTATGGTGATGAACTCTGGGCTCTGCCAGCACTCGACAGCGTGAGCGTATCCCCACTTATCCGAATGCTTACAACGATTATGAGGCAGGGCACACGCCGGACCAGGGTGAGGATGTCGAGTTGAACGAATACTGGAGCGGAGGCTCGTCCGCAAGCCGATCCTGTAGCGCTGGGTAGCCCCCGGACCAAGTACCGGCTCGTGATTCGGGAAAGTGCAAACGCCGCTACTGGACCGCACCTCAGGAACAGTTCGAGAGTCTGTTGGGAGCGATATGGGGCAGAGCTATACCTTGGTGCCCGTTGCGGCCGAGAAGGATTAGCTGGTCGGCCTAGAAGGATTAGCTGGTACGGTTGAGGGCTTGTTGCTGCCGGCTCCGGTCGAGTAACGAAATCAACCCCACACGCAACCCTATCGCATCACCCAATCACGACAAGAGGACTTAAGGAGAGGCACCTGCTCTGGCCACTCTCGGGAAGATACGGGAAAAGCACTACTGTCTGACCCAATCGAGAGTTATCCTCTTCACGCTGATGAAATCTGGTGCCAAGGCGAAGAGTTTTCACGTCGCGGCGCGGGGTAATTTCCCCGCAGCACGTGACCTCGCCGAGCCGAATACTTATACGACTCCTCGCCGCAGGCGAAGGAGAAGAAACAGGATCAATCAGAAGATTATTGGAATCATCATCGAAATGATCATCGGAATCATCATCGGAAGATTCATCGGAATCATCAGCAGAATCATCGGAATCACCAGCATCAACGGCTCTCCCCCAACGAGCGATCCGTCGAGCGAGTCGTCGCCACGGAACAATGAGTGATCCGTCGAGCGAGTCGTCGCCACGGAACCACGAGCGATCCAACGAGCGAGTCATCACCTCAATCGTCAAACGATCCGTCGGGCTTGCGTCGAACGGACCGCTGCAATACTCGCAATCCTCCAGCAGCCACCGGGCCTGCACCCAGGAGCGCCGATACGCCTAAGCGCCGCAAGTGGGACGACGGTCGATCGGGGATGGAGACGGAAGGATACGTGAGGAGCTCAAGAGTCTAGGCAGGAGATTAGGCACGGAATTAAGGACCTACGGCCAGAACGGCAGTAGGAGGTTAATCTCCGGAGGGGTAAGGAGGGCAAACGCATACGAGATGCTCCAATGCTATGGACGTATGCGGGGCCACGTAGGGTCCTCAGCCCAGGCTGAGCGATTACGCGGCCCGCCGACAGACCTGCCGGCCCTTATCGTCAGCACCGACCAGGACGAGTAGCTTCGGGCTTCAGCCTACGCACCGAGGGAGACTGGTGTGTGAGCATATTCCTTACCTTATCATATCCGTGATGCAGTTGTAGAGCAAGGCGTCAAACCCAGCCGTCGGGCAAGCCACCGGGCCCACGTCGATCCGCCGAACCGAAGGATCAGTCGCGCAAGCCGTCAGGCCGCTGCCGGGCATGCGTCGACCTCCGCCGAAGCGACACACGCAAGCCGTCGGGCAGCCGCCGGGCATGCGTCGACCTCCGCCGAAGCGACACTCGCAAGCCATCAGGCCACCGCCGGGCATGCGTCGAACCAACCGCCGAAGCAATACACGCAAGCCGTCGGGCCGCCGCCGGGCATGCGTCGAACCAACCGCCGAAGCGCAGATACGCCTAAGCGCCGCAAGCGGGATGACAGTTGATCGGGAAGGAGACGGGAGGATTCGTGAGGGGCTCGAGAGTCTAGGCGGGAGATAAGGCACAGAATTAAGGACCTACGGCCAGAACGGCAGTAGGAGGTTAATCTCTGGAGGG
>Ga0307512_10006820_pt1 | contig 11461 bp, 11 predicted proteins | sample 14_EM_MG_FD_200267 | JGI IMG/M metagenome (GOLD analysis project Ga0307512, IMG submission 200267) | Populus trichocarpa ectomycorrhiza microbial communities from riparian zone in the Pacific Northwest, United States - 14_EM | ecosystem: Host-associated > Plants > Roots > Unclassified | place... | reverse complement strand
AGTTTTTTTTGGTTAAACAACACGACCGGGTGTGACTTGTTACCTATAAAAAGAAAGTCTGAGCCTCGAGAACCTCTCAGCAAAGACTTGGAATGATAACAAACCTGACGGTAGTGAACCCGCGAAGCTCATCGTCCCGCCTTTTGGCGTCTCGTAACCCGGGCCGCCTCGTAACCGACGATAATCTTCTTCGATTATCCCGGAAGCGTCGAGAAGGGCCAAGGTATGATTCCGAATGGTGACCATTTGGTCTAAAGGGCCAAAATGCTCCTTGAACCTCCTTCGCGCATGCTTGGACTCGATTGGGTCCACGTTTAAGCCAACGTCGTTGTTACCGGGGAGATAATGTACGGTAGTGTCATTCGACGGTATAGGAAACATCTTCGTAAAGGTTTCATAATAAACGGCGTACCTGCACGCGCAAATCCAAACAAAAGTCGGTCTCAGAAACATCGCTCGAAGAACGGAACTCACTCTTCGTCACTAACGGCTCTCCTTCCTGATGCGGTCATATCCCCCAGGAAGATGACGTGGTGCGGCTTGAAATGCATCGCGAAGTGCCAGCTCTTCTTGAGGTGTAGGTCGAATAACAAGCTGTCGAATGCCGCAAGAAACGAGGAGGTCCATGACGGTGCGATGGCGGGGTTTTTAATCTGGGTATCCGAAACGACCAATATATGCGAGAAGTGTTTACCCTGCCGGGAAAGGCTCGGGTTAGACCTAGCTAACCCAGGATATCAAAGCAAAACCGGACGGCGCACCGATGCTTTCAGACGTTTCTCCGGCCACCTGCAATCCTTGAGGCTCAGGTGAAAGAATCCGACTTCGCACCAGACGATGGTCAAACACCAAAGAACGATGAAAGCCTTCTGGACGACGTCGGGGCTGGTGACTCTTGACACCGACTTCCGTTTGCCATAGAACCCCATAGGAGAGGATGAACCGGAAGAGAAATTTCCAGGCAATATGGGTAAAATAGAGGGAAACATCTGAGCGTCTAACTACATAATGAGTTGATTATACCGCGCTACTGCAACAATGGGGACCTGAAGGCCATTATTCCCAATCGCTATCCCCGCTCTCTGAATCCTCGTCGGTTTCGGTTCCTTTGTCCGCTGGCACGACCGGCTTGACGTTCTTTTTGATATTCTCTCCACTATTTCTTCCTGAAACGACGTCATAACTCTCCTCGCTACTCTCGCGTGGACTATGTGCAGTCGTCGGATTCTGCAATGGCGGGTTGTTTGGCACGGGTGCGGGTAAAGGCTCTTCGTCATCGTCCTCCCAACTGAAGGCATCCTCGGAGTCGGATGTGCCTAATTGCTTGGTCAATATCGACACTAGTTTGAATTTCGCGAGAGACTCACCCTGTAGCAACGCCCTCCTACGTTCGGCCTCTCGCTCGATCTGATACACCCTGAAGAAATACCTGGTCCAGAACTCCTCTTCCGTCATAGTAGACGGGACTGAGACAAAATCAGTTCCGCCCAAACATCGAATAAAAAAACCGGACATACCAACAGAGTCCCTTAACCCAGAAACACCCTCAGCATCGAGAGCCAACTTCCTCTTCTCCAACCATTCCTCCCCTCCAATGCCTCCTACAGGCTCAACACGATTCGACACCCACTCGCCGTACAACGCCTTCACCGTTTCCTCTCCTTCCGGGTCAGCCTTGATAACCGTATCGTCGTGTCTTAGTCTCCTCAGAAGTTCCCCCGCCCTGGTAGCGACCGCTCTCGTACCCTCCATCGAAGACCGCCCCGCCCCGCTAGTACTTGCGCCGTGGGTCCGTTCAGGAGCAACAGAAGCCGCCATGGCAGGTAACATCCAAACGTCCGACCCATCCCACACAACACCTATGCTCTCGCCTTGGGATTCAGGAGGTACGACCTTGACAGCATCTTTGAGGAACTCCCCGGCTTCCCGAAGCAGCTCCTCGCTCTTCAGTACGTACCCCCCAGCCTGTGCCAGAGTGATATCCTGCACCCTCGTAAATTCTGTAGTTAGCGTGTTCTTTAGTTGCGAGAAATCGACGCTTCCGGATGCAGCGTGTCTTATCGAGGGTGGGATCTGAATGTTCGATTGTACAGTCGAGACGAGGTTCGGAGGTATGGAGGATTGAAGTCGAGTGAAAATAGATTGAGCGGAGAAACCACCATTTGTTGAAGCTGTAAGACCGATGGTAGAAGAAGTAGATTCGTTGTCGCTGCCGGAGTCTCCTTCCTCTGAACCTTCCTCCTCGGGTTTCTCATCCTGAGAGGTCGATGAGGAGGAAGCTTCAGGTTGAGGGGCGTCGGTAGTCGAGGAGGGCGAAGGCTCCGCAGTCAACTTGGTGAGCTCCTTCTGGGCTTGTTGGACGACCTCTCCAAAATCCTTTCTCGCGCTATCAAAGGCTATTTGACTCTAAGGCGTTCGAATGTAGTGTCATCAAAATATCTCAGTCCATGATGAACAGCAATGAGACTTGCCTGTTTCCTGAACCCACCCCAGAAACTATTGAAGCGACCAATAACTTCACTCACCTCCTCATTGAGCGTTTGCGCAGGGGGTTCAGCGTTTCCTGGAGGTGTGTTATCGCCAGAGACGTCGATAGCATCGACATAGTTCATCGTTAGGGAAAAGAGAATACAGTAACTAGTACATCCGACAGCACGTGGTTATCAGCCCAATCTAACGAGTCTACGTGGCGCGCCTCAACTGTTCCACTGCGTAAGTTTCTTCCACACCCTTCATGTATGGTTCGTATGAAGCTTTCATAGCCCGGCACTCATCCAAGAAGTCGGTGAACATCTGTCACGGTTGTGTGAGCATACTTCCCTCACGAACGGGAGGACGCGTCGTACCTCGATGGTGTCAAGAGGTCCACCAGCACTCTCTGGATGAAACTGTACCCCCCAAACCTTCTTGCCAGATTCTGTTGTTGACTTGATGCCCTCGACAGACGAGTCGTTACAGTTGATGAAGAAGGGCTCCCAACCTTCTGGGAACGGATCTTGAAGAGTGAGAGCGTATTGATGATTTTGGCTGAGAATATGTTAAGAACGTTCTGGTGGCAGAGTCCATGGAACACACCTCGTAACGTACACCCTGCCGGCCTTAATTGAACCAGAAGACGCGAGGGCGAGCACAGGTTGATTGTGTCCCCGGTTTCCGAATGTCATCCGGTACGCGTCCAACCCAGCAGCGATCCCAATGACCTGGTGTCCCATACAAATACCAAACACCGGCTTGCCCCACTCTTCCAATGTCTTTCGCAACCTCAACGCTGCCGGCATGCAGTGGATCGGGTTGCCGGGTCCGTTTGTCAGGAACAGACCGTCGTAGTTGTCCCTGACAGCATTGAAATCGTAATTCCACGGAAGAACGTGGACGGCTGCCCCACGTCGGACCAACAACCTCATAATGTTTGCCTTTGCACCAAAGTCGAGAACAGCGATCTTGACATCTCCTTCGGGGTTTAAGATGTAAGGCTTCTTGGTGGAAAACCGGTCGACGAGGTTCTCCTTCGAGGGGTCCCAATACTCCTCGGGTTGAGGAGCAGGTAGAGTCGAGTCAGGTCCAACAGCGATCCTGCCGAGGGTAGTACCTTGATCACGAAGAAGAGTAGTGATGGCTCGAGTGTCGACACCGGTTATTCCCGGAACGTCATGTCTCTCACACCACGAGTGGATAGACTCCACAGCGGAGTGATGAGAAAATTTTTCTGCGACATCGGCCACAATGACACCAGCACATTGCACCCCTCGAGACTCGAGGACCATCCCTACATCCTGCGAATCAGTTGGGGTCTTGTTCAATGGTACACCATAATTCCCGATCATTGGCGTAGTGAAAACGAGAATTTGGCCTTGGTAGGAAGGGTCCGTCATTGATTCCGTGTCTACGAAATGGGTGACATGTGAGACCGACAACTCCAGCTGATGTCGATGACAAAAGGAAACAACCCACAGGAAGTTATAGAGGTGGAGAAGACGGTTTCTCCATAAATACTTTTAGGCGCGCCAAACGAGCGGCCGTGAAAAGTTTGTCCGCTTTTCAGATGCAATGCAGCAGGGATAGCGGATAGATTCGGAGTATGAGTAGCGAGACCCCTCGAGAGTCGGGGTGCTAAGAAACGACGAGAGAGGATTTTCGACAACATTTTGAGGCTGGTTTGATAAGGCGAAAATTAGAGGGGAAGGGAGAACACGAGGTCACTGAGGTAGCTGGACAAGTTGATGGGCGACTCTGTAAACAAACGAACGAGAGGAGTTTACGGCAGACACGTACTCGTCTCTGGTGTTTTGTGAGAAAGTCTGCATGTACTGCACCCCTAGGGCTAACCGAGTGGGAGAGATTGAGGGGAGGAAGAGAGAAATCGCTTGATAGGATACAATTAAGTAGAAAACTGTTTGTATTGTGTCACGTGCTCATACGTATATCCTTGACGTCTATACAAGGACCGGACAGAACCGGTGACCCTTATCATAGTGAGGCGAAAACATCGAAAACGTAAAGCAAGTAGAATAGGATTCTCTAAAGAAACATCGCCAGTTGGCTTCTCTTTACGCGATCACCATTCCCAGCTCCTGCGCGACGTCCCTTGGGGATATGGGAAGGGGGTGGTGAGTCCGAGTCCGACACCCCACTGTCTTCTTCGTCGTCGTCGTCGTCGTCTTCAGACCCGAGTTTAACTTGTAACTTATTGACTGGGGCCGGTTCAACCGGTTCAATGGGCGTCGAGGGGAAAATACTCCGCTGACTCGCGAGGACAGATAAACTTCGGTAAGGCGTCGTTGTCCTGTTCTGGGTAGTGTTCGAACGGTGCACCCGCGACGATGGTGGAACGATTACCTCCTCTTCCTCTTCCTCCTCTTCCAAAGATGATTCCTCTGCGGCAGGTAGATCGGATGAGGGAATGGGGTATTGGCTCGTGCCAGGGAGGAACAGAGGGGTGTGTTTAATTGGCCCCGAAGACGGAGGGTTCTTCACGGGAGTCGCTTTCGGTTGCTTCGCAGCACTCTCAGTCGGACTGGAGATAAGCTCGTCGACCATTGCTGAATCATCCACAGACTGCGTGGATTGCTCCCTCCGCGGGAGGGTTGCCCACGTGGTGTGAGCCGGGATTTCTGGAACGGTCGTCTGAGACACAAGCTGCTTCTTCCTGGATACGTTGGGGGCAGCTGGGGTAGACTGGTCAAGAGGTTGGCCGAACGTAAGGTCACTCTTGAGGTCCCGTGAAGGGGTTGGCGGTGGAAGCATCGAGTTCGCGGGGGAAGTGAGACTGCTTTGAGTCGTCTTGGAACCAGCACCAGGTTTCCGAGCAGCGACTGGATCCGCGGTCTTGTTCCGACCTCTCATTTGCCGAATCAAGTTGGGTCTGGGTGTAGAGATCGTGTCTGCGTTCTCGATTGGATCATCTGTATCCCCAGGCAAATCATCTGGAGGCTTGACGTGAGATGCGTCATCCTCGATGGGGTCTGGTTTATCAAGAACGTGCTCGTTGAAAAAGTTCAAAGCTTGGCCGGCGGACTTGAGATTGGAGATCGAGGTCATGTGCGGTTCTGGGGAGCCGGAGGTAGAGGAGGCGGGGGGGATGACGTTTGTGGAAGTATTGGTGGACTTCATAGGTTGAGGTAAGGGCTCTCCCTCATCCTCAAGGTCCGAGGAGGGGACAATATCCCGAGTTTCGGATACGTATGTTACCTGGGTATTGACTTTGACCTGTGTGTCAATGATTAGCTTTACACATCACATGTAGTGAGCCATACCCACCTGATTTGCCTTCACCAGAGCGTTAGTAGGAACAGACTCAGAGTCGCTATTATCATCGGAAGAACTGCCAGCTTTCGCCATAACATTCGAATGCCCATGCCCAAACCCCTTTGAGTTTGGAACCTCGTCTTCCTCATCCACCTCCATGTCTTCCCTCTCCACTTCCTCTTCCTCGTCTTCGCTATCGGATGGCAAATCCTCGAGGACACTCCTCTGGCTCGGATGCGTGGATGCGTGGAGGAAAGCGTCGAGCTCATCATCAGGGTCGGAAATGGGAGCTGGTTTCTTTTTCGGGGTAGGATCTTCATCTTCCGAAGATGTGCTTTCCTCCTCTGGTTGTGTCTTGACGGGCAAAACTTTCTTCATTGCCTTTTGATTTGGAGGTGGGGCAGTGAGTGGGATACTCAGTTTATCCACATTCTTGACCAAGGACTGCAGCGCTGGAGAATTGCCGTTACGACTATGATGAATGTTTGAGACCAGGGAAGAACTATCGCTATCCCTTTGAGACGGCGACGGTTCTGGGCGTGACTTCCTGGTTCTCACTTTCTTGCACGCTGTGACGGAATCAGAGGTTACGGTTATCGATGCTGCGTCCAGAAGGGTTACGGAGGACGCTGCTTCAAGACTCGAAGCATCCGCAAGTCTAGGCTTTCTGACCGTAGATTCGGATTTGTTCTGAAGGGGAGGGTTAAAGTTTTCACTGACGTCGGTGGTGGTCCCGCTATTCGATGCGTATTTCTTTCCTTCCTCCATTGCAGCCGCGATCACCACGTCCATGATCTCCTGAATGTCGATACGTTTGGCGGTTTCGGAATCCTTCGGTTTCAGACTTCCTAATTGTGAGATTTGCTGTTAGAGGCTGCGATTTTATCTCGAAGTAGCGTTTTCACCTTTGGGTTTTCTCACCGTCGGTCGAACTGCTTTTTTCACAGATTCTGGTCTTCATTCAATACAGGCATAGGTGACAGGGTAGAAGAGCATCCAGCACCTTGCTGTTTCGTCTCCTTCTCAACAGCACTCGAACTACCCATTTTACCTGTCTTTCGCTTCTTTGTGATAATTTCAACATAAACCTGTGGTCGAGGGAGACCAGATTTACTGACGGGCGGTTTTGGTTTCGTTGTTGCACTGGACAAGACAAGTTCGTCGGCAACGTTTGAACGAGGAACAGGAGGGTTAGTGGGGGCCGACTCCGAAGGCTCTCTTGGAGTTTTGAGCTTTTTCTTAGCCGAGGGCTTTTTAGTAACCTCCGCCGTGGAAGACGAAGGCTCGGTCACAGGTGGGGGTGGCTGGGCAGTTGGTATAGATAGAGGCTCCTATACGGGGTGTTCCATGAGTTAGCATTCCTGCAGACCGAGGGATCCGGGCGTACCTGCGTAGCAGCCGGAGAGGGTATCACAGTCGATAAGTCGAGGACGATTGTTTTCTTCCGTTTCCCGGTCTTCGATGACTCAGCTGGTGGAGGCTTTGGTGTACTAGCTGGTTCCATAGGTGGCTCTACGCGTCGCTCCGCAGGGTCCGTGGGCGTCGAATCGCTTTGACTTGTTCCTGCTTGTTTCCTCTTTTTCTTCGCACCAACACCTGCGCTTGTCCTTGACGCATCACGAATCGTATCTCCGGGAACAACCCCTCGTTCTCCTTCGGGCTCAGGAGGTTCAACTGTGATGGTGGAATTGTTCGCAACTGATATCGACTGGTCGGGTTCAACTTTCCGTCGCTTCTTCCGTTTCTGGTTTACTGAAGGAACGGCTTGAGGATCGGCGGTAATTTGTGAAATTTTACGTTTTCCAAGTGTGAGATCCTCAGATTCAGGAGGGGGATGAGGAGCAGGGTTCGGGGGAAGCACTGTGGGGACGTCTCTGCTTGAGGAAGTAGTTGCGACTTCGCCTATCTTTTGTTCCGTTGTGAATTTTGAGAACGCTCGACATGTCAGAGGAACATTACCTTCAACTGATTTCTGAGGCCTCCATTGACGGAGATATGCAGCTGAGAAACGGATTTGGCAAAATGGCAGAAAGCCTCATACTCCTCCTCTGTCCGTGTACGAGTCAATAAAAAACAAGAACACACGAACCAGCGAGAAACTAACCTGTCTCTATATCGAGCATACAGTCTCCGTCTATTTGTTTAATCACGAGCGGCTCATTTTTCGAAATATTCAGCCTGACCCTAAGCGCCTTCTGGAAGTCCGTGAAGGAGCCATCTGGGTGATGGGTTGTTAGCCTGCACACTCCTTACGGTAAAAATGCTCCAGGGACCTTTGAGTAACCAAGCAAAAGACCTTCCAGGGGTGTGGTAGATGACCCGCACTCGTGAACCTCCGACGGGCCCGGTGGTGGGTTGCATGAACGGGGATGTAAGTGTGGGAAAACAACGAATCCAGCCGACTCTCACTACCGCTTCCCTCCGTTTCCGAACTCATTCTACCATGGCTGGTCATCACGGTGCGTCTTATTGTATCCCTTCTGGCTTTCGGTGTCGGTTGGCTAAATAAATGCGATTCTTAGGTCCTGGCTTCCACCCGCATCTCCCCGGTTTCAGACACCAATTCTTGGCCAAGGCACTGGGAGCGACAATGTGGTTCTTCATTTTCTACCGTGCCAGGTGCGTATCTACCACGTGTACCTTGATTGTGTCTGACAATCCACTTGTTATGTGCAGGCAAGACGGCGCAAAGCTCTTGGTATGACATGTTATTTTTCTGTAGACTCTGACTGGCTCACCTTCGTTCCGCAGGGATTAAGTCACCCATGGGAAGCTCATGGACACGGACACCACGACGAGCACGGTCATACACACCATTAGATCCGTTCTTACTGCATTTGTGCACCGTCTCATATGTCGCCATACCAAATGAAGCCCCGTATTTACATCGAGAACGTCCAAGTTGGCCGGTGAACCCACACTGGAAGAAGGGTAGACCATTGACGTCCCAACCATAGCGGCATCATGCATCATGCGTTTCGTAACCTCCCAGCAAACGACCCGGTCAGTGAACATGACTTGTGGTTTTGATATTCGGACTGGCGAATACTGGTAGAGTGACATGATTGGACTATGATTGAACCGTTCATTCTCTATGACGTGTTATCTAACGAATCAAACTACCGAGTTCGGGATCCAGAAAAATCGAGTGCTCCGTGAGGAGAGTAAGGATCTGGATTGGTCCATCTTCCCTCGCGTCACTCGACGCGCTCGTCCCGACGAATGGCCTCAGCAACTCTGGAACAGGCTTGGGAGTGGGAAACCCAGAAGCTGATCAGCATCTCCCAATTCTCCTTGTCCATAAACCTATCCAGAATCAAGATCCTGACCGTTGACTGAACAGCTACTTGCCGCAGTACATTCAGCGGGTGATCCTCGCTCGCGCCATACTTATCCATAGTCGCTTACTGGTGCTTCACTCTGGCGACCTCGGATCCTTGCGCATTTATGAATAATCCTCCTGCAAATCTGCCATCGCTGGGCGGATATCGCGTTCTCTATTTCTTCCTTATGGTCCAGAATCGACTTCTTGACCCCGCCCACGCCCTCGCTGCAACGCTACATCAATCAACCTATCGAAGTCATCCTACCATCCTCTCCCGTTGTGCCAACGTCCAATAAATTTAGGGCCGCAAGGGAGGTGCTCCTCCTCCTCTACAACGATCGCATTTGTAGACTGGCTCTGGATCTCCCGGCAGATCATTTGTGGGCGATGGAACCCGAGCTTTCGGGGGCGTTCCTCATCCTTGTGGATGCATCTATCTGCGTCAGGCACAACCACCAGACGACTTCTCTCAGTGGAGACCTGCCGCGATCCCTCCGCAGATTCATCACTTAAGGCTGTTACTTGTCGAGACCCCTTGGATTCTAGGTCGTTTCCAGAACTTGGTGGAGTTCTTCCTACACGACCAACGGTATTCTGATTTCGATCTACAATGGAAATATTCCTTGGAATTCTCGAATTGAGCCTTCGGCTCACTGTGCTCTCAGTGGCAAATGCCGGTCTCCGGTTGCCCCTCGAGAATACCACCCTCCCCCAACCACCCGTGTCATCCATCTTCATAATTTACAGCGTTTGTATCTCGAGCAAGAAGACGCTTGTAATATTGGGTGGATGCTGATTTACCTGAAGATCCCCACCTCTGCGAATGTGATAATTTTTGTTGATCTCGACTTCGGCAGAGTCCGCTGTCCCTCTTGAGCTTGTGCTCGATCTGGCTCTCCCAAATCATCACTGGTTTCCTCACTTTACCAACCTCCACCGCTGTACGTATGTGGTGGATATTCGGCCAATGTGCATCATTACCACCACGAACTTGGCCTTCAGTGTTACCTGGAATAAAGTCATACACATACACGTCGGTAATTTAATGACGCTGTTCCTCCGTCGGGCCATGGCCGGGGGGGGGGGGCAATTGAGGATCTTACCATCATTCACTACCACCCCGCACGATACATCACTAGTACATTGTGCCCTCCTCCCGGAAACTTAGAGTTCAACAGTCATCTCCTGTGAGAATTTATACAGATTAACATAACACCCTCTTTTTGCCGAAGCGGACGAACCAGATGGGCAGATCGATATTCATAGTCTTCCCATTGTCCGCCATGATGGGTACAAGGCCGTGGTCTTAATCTACACATCGATAGAAGCCCCGATGTGAAAAACCGCCATAGCCTCGGTTGATACACGCATCCTGGGCATTCGTTACATCAAGATGGAGTATCAAAATCGCTCCTTTGTCTACCGACACCAAGGCCATGTTCGATTCCCATCTCAGGAACAAGGAAAGCTCGAGAGTATGCATACGTTGAGTAGTAGTCAAGGCGGTCTGGGTGAGGCAAAGAAGGGAAGACCAGCCGGGTTTATCGACGTGGGAAAACAAGCTTTAAGTGAAGATCGTTGATCCACAGCCTGGAAGAATTCATCCGCTCGGCTTCGTCCATACCATACCCTCATCGATAACGCAGCCAGCCCCACACGGTCCTTCTATGACCCGGATAGCGTCCATCGATATGGGGGTTGAGGCGGAACCGAGGTTGGAATCCATCAAATGCTGGGTCATGCAGTTAGAGGGGAGTTCGAGAAGGAAAACTATAGAGCCGCAAGGGAGGGATTTATCTCCAATATCCGCTATCACTTTAAGTTGCTCTAATGGTCGTCTTTATGTACCTCTCAAGCAAATCCACATGTTTACCACACTTAATTCGACCTGGACAAACAACCACTATGATCATTGACCCAGCTTATCGAAAAGACTGGAATTGTTCATCCCTCTGATCTCGGGGGAATAAGACGTTGGGGACTTGCGAAAGGGTTACACCCGAAGAACCCATCATTCGGATTCTGTGACCCTGTCCGAACGCGAGCAGTTAATACACATGAAAAGTAGCACCGTTTCAAGGAACTCACCATCACCATCTGATTCATTGAGATGAGGTGGAACCAGATTGTCCATTTCCACGAGTGTATGGTCGATCCAGCTGAGGAACTGTCTAACCTCCTCCGCACCATTCGCAGCCCCGAGCTTTTCGAACATATCAAGAGCGCGCAATGCCTCGGATTTCGCCTCTCCAAACCTACGCTGTTTACCCCAAAACCAAGCCTGCAGCCATGATACCCGAGCCAGGCGGTATGCGTCGTTAACCGTGTGCAGCTTGGCGCTTTCGATGTGAGCGCGTGCGTCGTCAAACCTGCCTTCCACGGAAAGCAGGC
>Ga0307512_10006819_pt1 | contig 11464 bp, 7 predicted proteins | sample 14_EM_MG_FD_200267 | JGI IMG/M metagenome (GOLD analysis project Ga0307512, IMG submission 200267) | Populus trichocarpa ectomycorrhiza microbial communities from riparian zone in the Pacific Northwest, United States - 14_EM | ecosystem: Host-associated > Plants > Roots > Unclassified | place... | reverse complement strand
TGGAAGCTGATCGTCGAGAACTTCATGGAGTGCTACCACTGCGCGACGATCCACCCCGAGCTCACCGAGGTGCTGCCGGAGTTCGCGGACGGCTACGCGGCGCAGTACTACGTCGGGCACGGCGCCGAATTCGGCGAAGAGATCGAGGGCTTCACCGTGGACGGCAGCGCGGGTTTCGCCAAGCTGCCCGGCGTGAGCGACGACCAGGACCGGCGGTACTACGCCATCACCATCAAGCCGCAGGTCTTCGTCAACCTGGTGCCCGACCACATCATCTTTCACCGGATGTACCCGCTCGCCGAGGACCGCACGATCGTCGAGTGCGACTGGCTCTACTCGAACGAGGTCGTCGCCTCCGGCAAGGACGTCTCCCGCTCGGTGGAGTTGTTCCACCGGGTGAACCTCCAGGACTTCGACGCCTGCGAGCGGTGCCAGCCGGCCATGAGCTCCCGCGCGTACGCCAAGGGTGGCGTCCTGGTGCCGTCCGAGCACCACATCGGGGCGTTCCACGACTGGGTCACCAACAAGATCGGTGACTAGCGTGCCGGTGGTGCGGCACATTTGTTCGCCGGCGAGCTAGCGCCGCGCGGGGAGACGCCGTGGCGCAGCCCGCGTGCGCGGCGTCGCCCGGTGTCGGTGTACGCCCCGGCCGCGTCGACCGCCCACCCGCCACAGGCCCGCGGTGAGCAGGATCAACGCCGCCGCACCGACACCGGCGCCGGCCCACGGTACCGAGAACCCCGCAGCCCGGACCACGTTTGGGGCGGCGACCGCGGACGGTGTCAGGGTCGGGCTGGGCTTCGGGTTTGGGCTGGGCGACGCTGACACGTCCGCGCCGATGATCGACTCAATCCAGGAGGCGACCGAGTCGATCCGGCTTGCCTGATCCGCGCCGGTGTGCGGGCAGTCGGGACCGTGGCTGACCACACCGACCACGGTGACCGTGTCGTCCTTGCCCTCGATGAAGTAGGGGCCACCGGAGTCGTGCGGGCACGGGCTGGTGTTCTTCGCCGGTTGCACGCCGGACATCCCGATCTCCGCCTTAGCCACCGATACGACCCGGAACGCTCCGGTGCGCAGCCGCTTGGGAAGCTTCGTCGCCCCGGCCGCGGTCAGCCCGTACCCGGTGAGCCGCACTCGCTGGCCGATCTTCGGCGCCGAGCGGCCCACCCGCATCGGTGTCACGTCGGTTACCGCCGTGTCCAGCTTGGCCAGGGCCACGTCAACGGTGCGATTCTGCCGCACCGCCACCACCTTGATGTCGTGGCCGCCGCTGCCGCTCAGGTCGGCGCGTCCGACCGTGGCGATCGTCGTGCGGGCGACCACCCGGGAAACCCGGACATTGTGCGCGTCCCGGAAGCAGTGTCCGGCGGTGAGCACCCAGTGCGGCGAAATCAGGCCGCCCGAGCAGGAGCTGTCGCGGGTTCCGCCGCCCAGGACCGGGATGCCGAGATCGGTGATCTTCACGGCGAACGGGTACCTCCCGTCCGGGACACTCTCACCCTGCGCTACCGCGTCAGCCCGGCCGGCGCCGCCGGCGACCGCGGTCAGCAGAGCGATCCACGCGGCCACGACGGCACGGAAAACACGTGCCGGGCTGTTCATCGGTGTCCCTTCCGCAACTGCCGCGCCTCGCTCCACACCATCGGCTGCACGATCGCTTGCGGGGATACATAGCAGGTCAACGCCGGGTTGCCGACTCAGATACCGACCCAATTCGCCCCCGCGCCGACGGGCAAAGGGAGTGCTCGGGCAGTCGGAGAGGCGCCGTCGGGCAACGGCGATCGCATGTTGATCGCGGGTTGATCCGCTTGCGGTCCGCTCGGCCGACGCACGGAGGGAGGCCCTCGTGGTAGGTGTCACGGTAACCGAGAGCGACGCCGCCGAGCGGCGCGGCGAATGCGCCTGGGTCGGACTATGGTGCCTGGCGATCCAGTTGGTCGTCACCGGGCACTACCTACAGGTCGGCTGGTCGATCGGCACCCAGGTGCCGCAGGCCTGGTCCGTGGTTGCCGGCCTCATCGGCACGCTCGGCCTGCCCCTCATCCTGGTCGACATCGGCGGCCAGGCGGGCCGGCTGGTGGCGTTGTCCTGGCCCGCGCTGCTGCGGACCTGGGTGGTTCCCGCCCTGGCGGCACACACGCTGTGGCTGAGCGCGTGCGTCATGCTGCTTCGCCGGTACGACGACGGGCTGGTCGGGGTGCCCCTGGGCGGCAGTCGTGACCTGCTGGCGATCCTGCTGAATCCGCCGCCGGAGATGAGCCTTCTCTACGCGTTGGCCCTGTTCCCGGTGCTGGCCAAGCTGACCCGGCGGGTCCCGGCCGTCCTGCTGATCGGCGGCCTGGTCGCGGCAACGGTCCTGGTGGGTACGGCGACGCTGCTGGCCTTTCTCGCGGTGGGTTTGCGGCTGACCGGTCAACCGTTCACGACGTCGGCCTCCCGGACCAACCTGCTCGGTCGCGCCGCGCTGGCGGTGGCCGGCCTGGCGATATCCGGTGTACAAGCGCTGCCGGACGGCTTGGCCGCGGTGGTGGCCGGCCTGGCCGTCTTGCCGTTCGGGCTTGCCGTGGTGGCACCCGCAGCGGGGCGCGCGCCCGCATCGGTCCGCCGGGCGGTGGTGGCCGGGTTCCTCATGCTCGTGCCCGCGGTGGCGGTGACCAACAAGGCGTTGTTGGCTCGCTTGTCGGTGGCGTCCACGCCGATGCAACTGGTCGTCGCCCTGGCCTGGCCGGTGGTGTGGGCCGTGGGGCTGCTGGTGGCCGCCGCGATCGTGGTGGCGGTCGGCCGTCGCATCGCCGCCATGGTTTTCGAGGGCTGACGCGATGCGGCGGCGATCATTCGGCCTTCTCGCAACGGCGGTGTTGCTCGGCATGAACGGGTGCGGCGTCAACCACCCGGACGCGTCGATCTGGGTGTCGGCGAACGAGGTGACGTTGGCCTTCGCGGGCGATGTGCACTTCGAGAACCGGGTCGACCAATTGCTCGCCGATCCCACGACAACCCTCGGTCCGGCGGCGGCTCAGCTGGCCGTGGCCGACCTCGCCATGGTGAATCTGGAGACCCCGATCACCGACCGCGGAACCCCGGAGCCGAAGCCGTACCTCTTTCGGGCCCGCAAAGCCGCGGTGCCGGCGCTGGTCGGGGCCGGTATCGACGTCGTGACCCTCGCCAACAACCACACGCTCGACTACGGGCGGCAAGGACTCGCCGACACCATCGCGGCGGCCAAGCAGGGCGGCCTCGCCACGGTCGGCGCCGGCGCGAACGCCGATGAGGCCTACCAGCCGCTGCGGGTGACGGTGCGCGGCGTCCGGATCGCGATCCTCGCCTTCAGCCAGGTCGACGAGCTCGCCCAGCAGTGGGCGGCGCAACCGGACCGGGCCGGGATCGCGATGGCCTTCGACACTGAGCGGGTGCAAGCCGCCATGCGGCAGGCGCGGGTCGACAGCGACCTGGTGATCGTCCTGGCACATTGGGGAACCGAGGGCGACAGCTGCCCCAATCCGCGTCAACGGACCTTCGCGAGTCTGCTGGTCACGGCCGGTGCCGACGTCATCGTCGGCGCGCACGCCCACGTGTTGCAGGGTGCCGGCCGGTTTGGCGGCGCCTACATCGCCTACGGCCTCGGCGATTTCCTCTGGTATAGCTCGGGCATCTATCCGCCGTACAGCGAACGCGCCGGAATTTTGCGCCTCGTCGTCCGCGGCCACAAGGTGCTGCGCTCCGACTTCCTGCCGACGATAGTTTCGGGCACCGGGCAATCCGTCGAATTGTCCGGGTGGCGCAGACGGGTCGCGCTGGACAACTTCGGCGGCCTGCGCGGCTGCGCCGGACTGACCCGGTGAGCCGTCATCACCCAAGACCGGATAAAGCACGCATTAGTACTGGTGAACGACACGTTTCTCCGACATGTCCTAAAGCGGAGCCTTGAAGGGATCTGACTCCTACGATCGAGAGGCTCTGGCCACAAGAAGGACAAGAAGAGCAAGAAGAAGTGATGTCCCGGGCCGCCGTCGGCTGGCGGCGGCTCGAATCCCCGAGAGCCGCAAGGGCATGCCATGCACGACGAGATGCTTACCCTGTTCGACAGCTGCGTCACCCACCTGACGCTGCTGCGATCGGAACTCGCCTCCCCACGCCGCGTCGAGCCGGGTGAACGCCGCGCCACCGTCCAGCAGGCCATCGCCGCCGCCGAACGGTTCGCCACGTCCGCGGCCGAGGCGCTCGCAGAATCCGCCCGGCAGGCAACCACGCCCGGCACCCCGGCCGCGGAATCCGGCCTGGCCGTGAGCTCCCTGGCCGGCTGATTCGGCGGCCCAGAGCCGGCAGTGCGATGAACAGCCTGAATCGGCGCGTGCCACCGGGTACGGCGACGATCCGGTCATTCAAGGAGGCGATGGGCCAGGGCCGTGTGCCGGCGGCCCGCCCCGACCGTGCGTACCGCGGCGGCGAGGGCGCGCCGGGAGCCGACGAGCACGACGAGCTTCTTGGCACGGGTGACGGCGGTGTAGAGCAGATTGCGTTGCAGCATCATCCAGGCGCTGGTGGTGATCGGGATGACCACGGCCGGGTATTCGGAACCCTGGGAACGGTGGATGGTCATGGCGTACGCGTGGGCGAGCTCGTCCAACTCGTCGAAGTCGTAGTCGATCGACTCGTCCTCGTCGGTGCGCACCGCGAGGGTCTGCTCGTCGGTGGACAGGGCAGTGACGACGCCGACGGTCCCGTTGAACACCCCCGCTTGCCCCTTGTCGTAGTTGTTGCGAATCTGGGTGACCTTGTCGCCGATGCGGAACACCCGGCCGCCGACCCGGCGCTCCGGCAGCCCTTCCCGGGCCGGGGTGAGCTGCTGCTGCAGCAGGGTGTTCAGCGCGCCGGCGCCGGCCGGCCCGCGGTGCATCGGGGCGAGCACCTGGATGTCGCGGCGCGGGTCCAGCCCGAAGCGTTTCGGCACGCGGGTGCAGGCCACCTCGACGGTGAGCTCGGCGGTGGCCTCGGTGTCGTCGCACGGGAAGAAGAAAAAGTCGGCCATGCCCTGCAGCAGCGGTGGCCGGCCGGCGTTGATCCGGTGCGCATTGGTGATCACCCCCGAGTCGGCGGCCTGCCGGAACACCTGGGTGAGCCGGACCCGCGGGATGGCCTCGGCGGCGAGCAGGTCGCGCAGGACTTCACCGGCGCCGACGGAGGGCAGTTGGTCGACATCGCCGACCAGCAGCAGGTGCGCGCCGGGCGGGACCGCCTTGACGAGCTTGTTGGCCAGGATCAGGTCGAGCATGGACGCCTCGTCCACGACCAGCAGGTCGGCCTCGAGCGGGGTGTCGCGATCGTAGCTGGCTTCCCCGCCGGGCTGCAGTTTGAGCAGCCGGTGCACGGTCGCGGCGCTCTGGCCGGTCAGCTCCGCGAGGCGTTTGGCCGCCCGGCCGGTCGGGGCGACCAGCAGAATCCGCGCCTTCTTGGCGGCGGCGAGCTCGACGATCGAGCGGACGGTGAAGCTCTTGCCGCAGCCGGGGCCGCCGGTGAGCACGGCGACCTTCGAGGTCAGCGCGAGCCGGACGGCTTGTTCCTGCTCCGGTGCCAGGTCGGTGCCCGTCCGGGCCTTCAGCCAGGCGAGGGCCTTGCCCCAGTCGACGTCGGCGAAGCTCGGCATCCGGTCGGACCGCTCGTGCAGCAGCCTGCGCAGGGAGCCGGCCAGGGACTGCTCCGCGCGGTGGAACGGCACCAGGTACACCGCCGATTCGCTTTGCCCGTCGGCGCCGGGCAGTTCCTCGCGGACCACGCCTTCCTCGGCGACCAGCTCGTCCAGGCAGCGGGCGGTCAGCTCGGCGGGCACGTCGAGGATCCGCACCGCGTCGGCGAGAAGCTGCTGGGCGGGCAGGTAGCAGTGGCCGTTGTCGGTCGCCTGGGACAGCGTGTACTGCAGGCCGGCTTTCACCCGTTCGGGGCTGTCGTGCGGGATGCCGACCGCCTGGGCGATGGCGTCGGCGGTCTTGAAGCCGATCCCCCAGACGTCGGCGGCCAGCCGGTACGGCTCGCCGCGCACCACGTCGATGGAGGTGTCGCCGTACTTCTTGTAGATCCGCACCGCGATGGAGGTGGACACGCCGACACCCTGCAGGAACACCATCACTTCCTTGATGGCCTTCTGCTCCTGCCACGCGGCGGTGATCTTCGCGGTACGTTTCGGGCCGAGCCCCGGCACCTCGACCAGCCGGGCCGGCTCGTCCTCGATGATCTGCAGGGTGTCGGTGCCGAACCGGTCGACGATCCGCTCGGCGAACACCGGTCCGATGCCTTTGATCAGCCCGGAGCCCAGGTAGCGGCGGATGCCCTGGATCGTCGCGGGCAGGACGGTGGTGTAGGAGACCACCTCGAACTGGCGGCCGTACTGCGCGTGCGACGACCACCAGCCGTGCAATCTCAGGCTCTCCCCCGGCTGCGCCCCGAGCAGCGCGCCGACCACCGTGAGCAGATCCGAGCCGCGCCCGGTCGCGACCCGGGCGACGGTGTAGCCGGTCTCCTCGTTCACGTAGGTCAGCCGCTCCAGCACCGCCTCCAGCACGTGCGGTGTGGGGCGGGACGAGACGGCCGCGGACACAACGGCCATCGTGCCGGGCACGCACCCCCGGCGGCAAACCCGACGCGCCCGGCCGAGCCGGCCCGTCGCGCGCCAGGCCGGTCCGACATACGCCAGAATCGCCCGTAATGGACAATGATCGGCGGTATCGGCGGCGCACGGAATAATTCGGACAGTGCCCACCACGCCACGTACGGCCGCGTACCGGTGGCTGAAGATCAGCGACCCGGACCGGGAGCTGCCGCAATTCGAGCCCGGCGTGGAGGCGCGGGTCCTGCTCTCGGCCGACGCGGCACTCGATCCGATGGCCGACAAGCTGGACAGCGCCGGTATCGCCGTCCGGCGGGTGCGATACCTGCTCGAAGACGAGGACGTTCGCGGAGCCGGCCGGACCGGCGTGGTGGCGGAGGCGCGGGAGTGCCACCTGAACCGCCCCCGGCGCACGATCCTGGTGCGCCGGTCCGGCGACCAGGCCCGGCCGGCCCGCGACGCCTTCACCCAGACGTGGCAGACCCACAGCACGACCGCGGCCGCGCACCCGCCGACCGCGGTAGCCCAACTGGTACCCGAGGAGTGGGCGGACTACTTTCCCTATCCGCATTTCAACCCGGCGCAGGCCCAGGCGGTGCCGGAGGTGCTCGGCCGCGACGACAACCTGCTGGTGGTGGCGCCGACCGGCGCGGGAAAGACCGTGATCGGGATGATCGCCGCCCTACGCGCCATCCTGGAACAGAAACGCAAAGCGGCCTGGCTCGTTCCGCAACGGTCATTGACCGAGGAGTTGGACCGCGATCTCGACCTGTGGCGCCGGCTCGGGCTGCGCATCGAACGGCTCTCCGGGGAACATCGCCTCGACCAGGTGCGCATCCGCGACGCCGACCTGTGGGTGGCGACGACCGAGAAGTTCGAATCGATGTGCCGCACGTCGTCGCTGCGGGACACGCTGGACGAGGTCGGCGCGCTGATCGTCGACGAGGTACACCTGATCGGCGATCCGGCCCGCGGCTCGGTGCTCGAGGGTGTGCTGGCCCGGATGCGCGATCAGCAGAGCCCGACCCGGCTGATCGGGCTCTCCGCCACGGTCACCAACAGCGCGGAGATCGCGTCGTGGTTGCAGGCTCGCCTGGTGCCCATCGAGTGGCGGCCCAGCCGGCTCACCTGGCAACTGCCGATGATCCCCGCGTACGCGGACTGGAACGTCGCCGACGCCGCACGCACCCGGATGGCGGCGGCAATCACCCGGACGGTCACCGCCGACGGTGGCGGGGTGCTGGTCTTCTGCGGCAGCAAACGCAACGTACGCCGAACCGCCCTGGTGATCGCCGCGACCCGCGGCGCGGACGTCCACAGTGTCCGGCCCGACGACGTCGATCAGGTACACGAGGTGTGCCGCCGGGTCGGCGTCGGCCTGCACTACAAGGGCTGGGACCATCGCCAGGAGGCCGAGGTGGCGTTCCGGGAGCGCCGGCTGGACGTGCTGGTCGCGACCTCGACGGTGGCCGCCGGCGTCAACCTGCCGGCGCGAGCCGTGGTCATCCAGGACACCCAGATGGGCTTCGGCACCATGGACGTGGCGACGGTCCTGCAGATGTTCGGGCGGGCCGGCCGCGTCGGCGCCGGCGAGGACGAGGGCTGGGCGTTCCTGATCGTCGACGAGGCGGAGCGGGCGGACTGGCAGGCGAAGCTGATGGCCGGCTACACCGTGACCTCGCAGATTCAGGCGAACCTGCCGGAGCAAGTCCTCAGCGAGGCGGTCCAGCAGCGGATCGCCGCGCCCGAGGAGGCCGACCGGTGGTGGGTGCGCACCCTCGCCCATCAGCAGGGCAGCCGCCGGCTCACCCCCGTACGCCGGGCGGTGCGTTTCCTGCTCGACGCCGACATGTTGCAGGACGAGGTCGACCAGGAGCACGGCGACCGGTTCGCCCCGACCGAGTTGGGCCGGCTGACCGCGCGCCTGATGATCCCGCCGACGGTGGGCAACGACCTGCGCGAGGCCCTGCGGCACGCGCCGCTCCCGCAGCGCCCGCAAGAGGCGGAACGCCTGCTGATCGCCACGATCGCCACCTGCGTGCCGAAGCTGGCGCAGGCCACGGTCGGAGACGATCTCAAACCGACGGTGGCTCGCCTACTGTCGTCGCTTCCGGCGCCCGGCTGGGTCGGCGGGGCGGCGCGATCGGCGAACCCGGCCGCGGCCGCAACGCCCGGTGGCGCACCCGGCGACCTCGCCCAGGCAAGCCTGCTGGCCTGCGCCGATCCGGAAGGCCTACCGGTCATCCGGCAACAGATCGCCGGCATTCCGTACGCCGCCATGTACCCGGTTTTGGAGGAGGCGCCCCGATACCTGCATTGGCTGGGCAGTCAGGGACCGCTCGGCACCGTCCACCCGTGGTGCGCCGTCGCGGCGGCGGACCTGGGCCGGCGCATCCGCTGGCGGCGCAGCGGCGCGCGGCGCGGAGCCGGCCGTCTGCTGTGGATCCTCGAGCAGATGGCCGACGCGGGCGACCTCGAGCAGGCGGTGCCGGCGATGTGGCAGGCCGCGACCGCGCGGGGTTACGCCGCCCCCGACTGGCCGCCCGGCCGCCCGCCCGCGGGCTGCGCCCTCGACGACCAGGCCTACCAGGGGCTGCTGCGGGCCCGGGCGACCGACAGCCAGCTCAGCGAATATCCCGGGCACGTCTGGGCCACCGGGCCGCCCGGCGCCGTCGTGGTCACCTGGAGCGGTCCACAGTGGCTATTGACCCCGATGCGGCGCGGATCGGCGGAGGCCGCGTATCCCGAGGGCGCCGACGGCCCGCGCGGCGCCGCCCTCTTCACGTGGCGCGGCGACTACCGTGCCACCGGCTGGCTGTCGGCCTACACAGCGGGTTCCACCGCCTGACCCTCCGGCGGGCGGCCCACCTGCCGGGGCAGCAGCTGCAGCAGGTACGCCTCGTGCCAAGCGGCCTGCGGGTAGCCGCCGTACTTGCGCGCGAAGAGCCCCACCACCTCGGTGTGGCTGGGGTTCTGCTGGTCGGCCAGCCGGTTCAGGTCGAAGACTTGCGGCGCCGCCCCGGTGCGGCGCGGCGGCCAGATCGTGCTCACCGCGAACGGTTCGGCGTCGCCGGCCGCGGCCCCCGGGCCGAGCAACGAATAGTCGGCGAGGCTATTGGCGAGCCGGCCGGTGCCGTCGATGTAGACGTGCGTGTTGTCCCAGCTCACGTACGGCACGGTGAAGGTGTCCTCGGTGCCGTCCCAATGGGTCAGGGTGACCGGCAGCCGCCAGTACGCGTCCAGGGGCCGAAGGTGTTCCTGCTGATCCCACAGCTCCTCGAAGCGCCCGTCGACGAACCTTCCCCACGGGCTGGCCATGTCGACTTCGAGTTGCGGCACGTCGAAGGAGACCTTGCCGATCGGGAAGAACGAGATCAGCGCCCGGCCGTCCCACTGGTACAGCTGGATCGAGGGCGAGGCGTCGTACACGTTCACTTGCAGGCCGCCGCGCAGATCGGTGGGCAGCAGCTCCCGGAAGTCGTGCAGGTGGCGCAGGTTGTCCATGATCTGTCCGGCCACGTTGATGTGCCGCCGCTGAAGCTCCTCGGCGCGCTGCTGGGCCGCGGCCGAGTCCGGGTCGAGCAGCAGCACCCGCACCTGCGCACCCTGCGCCAACGCCGCCCGCATGGCGTCCAGCGTCCGGGCCCGATGCCGATCCTCCAGCAGGATGGTCCAGGTGTCGAGGATCCGCACGCTCCAGGCGGTGTCCCGGACGACGGTGATGAAACTCTCCAGGTCGAACCGCTCATGCTCTTCCACCCGGGCGGTGCGGGCCTCCTCGAAGATCGGGTCGAAGATCATGTAGGACAGTGCCGCGAGAACCACGCTGGCACCCAGATTGAGCAGCAGGTCGCTGGTGAAGCCCCGGGTCAGCCGGGCCCCAACGATCATGACCACCGAGACGGCGAGCAGTACTCCCCCGCCGGCCAGCGCTCGCAGGTGCCGCCTGGCACGCCGCGCCACGCGCCGCCGTACGTACCGCGAATCCACCGATGCCTCCCCCTGGCGCCGCCGGGCGCCTGCCGGAATTGATATCAGCGGTTGGATCAATAGTCCAAGCGCTCGGCCCGGCGCCGGCGGTCGCGGGCGCGGGCGCGGGCCACGCCGGCCTCGATTCGCCGACGCAGCGGATCGACTCGGTCCACGCAGCGTGAGGGGTTGCGGCCGTGGCAGACGCGCCGGGAGCTTGGCATATGTCGTGCGGCTACCGCGAATAGGGTGCCGGAATAGACCATTCGCCGCCGGAAGGAGGGGATTTCTGTGCGCGACCTACGATCACGCTTCGTAGTTGCAATTTCACCCTGGGTGCTACAGGATGGCACTCGGGTCCACCCTGGACAGCCACGGCGGCCATGCGCTGAGCGTCGCCACGGTTTGCCAGCGTGCGGGTGATCGGCGCGTTCGACGGGGCTACAGAAAGGTGTGCTGCATGTTAGTGGCCGATCGTGCGGAACTGCCCGCGTTAATCGGCCGTGACCGGGAAAGCGAAGCCCTACGGGCGGCGCTGCACCGGGCGCGGGATGGCGAAGGCGGCACGTTCTTCCTGGTCGGCCCGAACGGGTCCGGCAAATCCCGGCTGGTTTTGGAGGCCGTTCGGCAGGGTCGGCTCGCCGGCATGACGGTGCTGCTGGGCCGCACCGGTTCGGCTCGGCCGGCCGAGCCGCTACGCCCCCTCATCGAGGCGCTGGCCCCGTTGTTCCGCGCCGGCGCCGCCACCCAGCGGAGCGGCCCCCGGCTCTCCCAACTGATCCTCAGTGGACTGACCGACGCGGCGCCGCTCGCCGCGGACGGCCCGGCCGCGCCGGCCGCGGTGCTGCTCGGCGAGGAAGTGCTGCGGTTGCTCTCGGTCGCCGGGGTGGG
>Ga0307512_10006818_pt1 | contig 11466 bp, 5 predicted proteins | sample 14_EM_MG_FD_200267 | JGI IMG/M metagenome (GOLD analysis project Ga0307512, IMG submission 200267) | Populus trichocarpa ectomycorrhiza microbial communities from riparian zone in the Pacific Northwest, United States - 14_EM | ecosystem: Host-associated > Plants > Roots > Unclassified | place... | reverse complement strand
TTGTGCTGCTCAATCCTGGATATATGTTGTGTAGGAATACTTGACCTTCTGTGGTGCATATATTGTTGCATGTTCTCCCATTAATCCTTATTTTGATTGTGATGTTACATTTTGTTTATTTTCTCTCTAACATATGGTGAAGAGTTTGCTAAATTATAGAATGTGATTTTAAGGCCAATATCAAATTTTGGTTTCCGCAGAATGATGACGAGGATATGATCTACATGTACAATGCTTATATGCACAAGCTGACTACTTGCTTACTCTCTCACCAACTTGTGAGGGATAAGGTAAGTTGGATAATTTCATTTTCTCTTAAATCTTAATATTATTTGAAAATAAACCCATTTGGAGTTGTAAGATGCTGTGCAGCAAGTAATCAACTTGTACATCTGCTAGGATTTGTGTACAACTGCTCTTTATGATTCAAACTAGTTGAGCAACATCTCTTTCTGTCAATTTCTGTCCGATTGTTTGGTGTTTTAATGTCAATTTTTTTTCTGCTCTGGGTGAGAACTTGCTCACATTCCTTTCTACTGCCTTCTTTTGGAGTTATTGTTTTTAAATGCTGACATTGCAGTGCTCTTGAAGGTAAAAGAATCTAAGGACAAGGCAATGAGCACGCTCAACTCATACCGTTTGGCTGTTTCACAAGATCTTATGCATGATAGCAACCCGGATTCACAACAGGCCACCGAAACTGGTCCTCTGCTGTTTGTCTCTCTGCTGGAGTTTGTGAGCGAAATTTATCAGGTTTGTTGCACCTTATTTGTATGACTTGGTGAATTTGTTCATCACCAAGGAATTTTGAACTTGGAAGTTCCAAAACAGTAAATTCTTTAAATAAATTACAATCTTTTGTGAGCTATACCACTTTATTAGCCAACTCTAATTAAAATGTTAGTTCAGGTTTCTGTTTAGATTTAGGATCTGAAAGAAGAAATTACTGAATTAAAATTTAGTAGCGAGAAGCAAGTTGTGCATTTTTTTAATTAATTCTTCATATCTATCTCACCATTTTCTGGTACCTTGATTTTTTTACTTTTTCCAGAAAGAACCAGAGCTATTGTCTGGCAATGATGTTTTGTGGACATTTGTCAATTTTGCTGGAGAGGATCATACTAATTTTCAAACACTTGTAGCCTTTTTAAAAATGCTGAGTGCTCTGGTATGTGAATTTCTGTTTTATAATTTAATAAGTGGAATGCTATACCATGTTTATGCTATGTCCGACTTTGGTGTTCTTGATGTAATGTTCCTTTCAGGCTTCAAGTCAAGAAGGTGCTGCAAAGGTTTATGAGTTACTTCAGGGAAACGCCTTCCGTTCTGTTGGGTGGAGCACTTTGTTTGATTGCTTAACTATATATGACGAGAAGTTCAAACAGTCAGTTGCTGGAACCATGCTACCAGAGTTTCAGGAAGGGGATGCAAAAGCACTGGTTGCATATCTGGATGTTCTTCAAAAGGTTTTGACTTACTTCTGCTATATTTTTCCTTTCTTTCCTTGAAATTGATTTGTTTCTATGGTTTTATCATCACTGTTGATTCATGTAAATAACATTAAGATATTTGTGCCAATGGGCATTGATAGTCACATTCTCGAAAGGAATTTTTATCACTGGATTGCTGATAGAATTTCAAGGATAACTTCAGCCTTTGTCTGCCCTCCTCTAAGCATTTTAGGAAAAAATAAAATATGAGGACTTACAATCATATTTTTCCAAAAGGGAGTATTACTCTTTTTCTGAACAACCCTTTAGTTTTTCATTTTTCTCATTAATTTTTTTTCTCCTGTTCTGTACTCCTTTTACGCTCTTGGTTTTTATTTATTTTCTGTGTTCTGCAGGTTATTGAAAATGGGAATCCTGTGGATAGAAAAAACTGGTTTCCTGACATTGAACCATTGTTCAAGCTCCTTAGTTATGAAAATGTGCCTCCATATTTGAAGGTTGAAGTTTATTTGGATCAAGCTGGTTCCCTAAGCAAGTTTTTCAGCAATGCTTGCAATTTTCTGTTTAAGTATTAGAAGCTTCCACTGAGTTGTTTCTGCCCCTTTGTAAATTGAATATACCATTATTTTACAGGGTGCTCTGCGGAATGCTATAGCTACTTTTGTTCATGTCTCTCCAGTCCTAAAAGATGCTATTTGGAGTTATCTTGAGCAGTATGATTTACCTGTGGTTGTTGGGGCTCAGGTTGGAAACATTGCACAGCCGACAGGAACACAGGTTAGTTTTCTCTGTAGAATTTAGATTTTTTTTGGTTGTCTGAACCTACTTAGAATGTATTAGCTGTATAATTTTTTGCTTTCTTTCTTTTAATACAAGCATTATACATTTATAGAACTTGATGATTTCTTTGAGAAATATTTGAAGGTGTTCATACAAATGGTTTTTTGGACTTGATTTTGATGACCTTTTGTTAACATTTGGTCTTTCAAGCCACATATTGCTACCGGCTATTTGGCATGTTGATTGGTTGAATCTAGTATTGCATGTACAAGAACTTTCAGATGCAATAGCATGAAGAGTCATTCATATATCTTAGCAAATTCACCTTTTTTCTCTTTTCATTTTTGTGTTCTGAAGAGAAGTTAAAAACTTCTGTAGTTTCGTTTCCTTTTCTGATGTTAAATATCTATTCTATTTCATGTATTATTATTTCAGAAAGTGGCTGTGGCACTTGATGTTGATAATGCACAGTTGCTTGTCAGAGTCTCAATGAGCTAATTATGTTGAGATTCGGAACTGTACCAATTTTATCTGGACATCCATTATCAACTAGGACTAGGAAATTGTTTAGTTTACCTTCATATGCTAAAATATTTCTGTTGAACTCTGATTTTTGCAGGTTTATGATATGCAATATGAGTTGAATGAAATAGAAGCAAGGAGAGAACGATATCCTTCGACAATATCTTTCCTTAACTTGTTAAATGCTCTCATTGGTGAGGAAAAAGATGTGAGCGATAGAGGGCGTAGGTACGGCTCAATGGGCTCTTTCTCACATTCTGATAATTGTTTTCTATGCTTTCTTTCTCTAATGTTGTTTATCTTCTTGCAGATTTATAGGCATCTTTAGGTTCATATGTGATCATGTCTTTGGGCCATTCCCTCAGAGAGCCTATGCAGATCCTTGCGAGAAATGGCAGTTAGTTGTTTCTTGTCTTCAACATTTTCACATGTATGTCTTCTACCATTTTCATTAAGGAACTCAGCTTTTTCCTTCTTTTCAACTTATTTATTTAGGATCTTGTGTATCTTTTTGTAGTTGCTCCTTCATTCGTTCTCCTATTTCACACTTGTTCATCTTAAATTGAATTTCTGCTTTCCACGCAATGGACTTTTCTTTAGGTTCCTGTTTCAGTTTTAAAGATGGAAGTTGCTATGTTTTAACTTTTCAAATAAATGAAGTATATCACATCAGTTGCGTAGCATATGAGAAACTTATTTATGTTTATATTGTATTCTGCAGGATGTTGAGCATGTATGAAATTGAAGATGAGGACATTGACAGTGTTGTTGACCTGTCACAGCTTTCAACAGGCACACAACCATCTTCGCTTCAGATGCAGCTTCCGGTCTTAGAGTTGTTAAAAGTAGGTGTTTCATTGCTTGTTTGTCTGACTCCAAATGTTTACACATCTACTTCCAATGTCAGTTTATGCTTTGGAAAGGTGGTTGGAAACTCAGAATCATATGTGTGCTCTTAACTTTTCAATTATTAATATAAAGTGCTAGCTTCCAGTGGGCTTAGATTCCCCGTTCATATTTCTAGGAAAACAAGCTTGTTGAGGTAGCAATTTCATTTTCTCTGTAACTTTTGTGTACATGATTTGGGTTTTTAACTTGTTACTCTGGTGGTTCCTTTGACTGTTTTCATTACAGCTTTAGTTTTTTTCAATTTGAATTACAGATTATAAACTTGTTCCTCCGGTGGTTATGTACTGCATTTTCCTTTCCTTTTGTTTTCCTCCCCGTCTAAAGAAAAGTAAAAAATGTAATTGGTATCCATACTGATCCTGTAAAGAAGAGGTTCCGAGTTTGGATCTCTCTTCTCCAGGCTTGAACATACAGGTTCATATTTAGAATTGCATTTTTCCCATGCTAGGTATGTCTGTTCCCATGCACTCAACACTAACCTAAACGTTTTGCACCACAATAATCATTGTGGTGGATGCTTGAGTCGAGTCATGCTCTTCATGTAAATAGCTTGGCCCTTGTATTTATCATCTTCTTTCTCTGTAACTCTTGATGTATTGCGTTTGTTAGGTTAACAATGAAAATAAGTTCCAAGGCATTCTGGGACATCATGGTCCAGTGACTGTTCTCTCATATTTTGAGGGGGTTTATAGTTAGTACTGTAGCATCTGATTTTCTCTATCCCTCCTTCCTCTTACATTGGGTGATGAAATTAGTTCTATTGAGTTTTCTAAAGGGAAGTATACGTAGTTTGCATTAATTGAAGTTGAAAAGGTACGTGCCTGCTTGGTTGGAGAGATCTTGCAATAATAAAATAGAGCATAAATTGTATCTCTCCTTTCATTAAATTGTTATTGATTGACTTCTCAAAGAAAAGAAGGTATCAGACTCTCTTTTGGTACTGCTATATTGTTCCTGAAATTCGTTTTGGGCTTGGCTTGAAAATTTTGTTGCAAACAACATTTTTCTTTTTTAAGCCTTGTGGCTAGATTTGCATTATGCTTTATTTCATTTGTTTTGACAAAAAGATTTTTCAAAGCTGCATGACTTCCTTATATCTGTGTGTAGACTATAGGCTGATAATTTAGTTGTAACAGAATGTTTGACATTTGTTTTTGGCAGGATTTCATGAGTGGCCGGATTGTTTTTCGAAATATCATGGGCATCCTTCTGCCAGGGGTAAATTCTATTATCACTGAACGGACTTCTCAAATTTATGGGCAACTGCTTGAAAAGGCTGTACAACTTTCTTTGGAGATTATAATTCTTGTCCTTGAAAAGGATTTACTAGTTTCTGATTATTGGCGTCCTCTATACCAGGTAACTGTTTCATTTTTGTAGCATGCATTACTTCTCTGATGCATAGAAGCTAGCATTAATGTTTAGTTTGGTTCTTTTATATATATATGGGTAAGTTTTGAACTGAAAAAACCTGAGTCCTAAGCTTATTGGGGCTCGCTTGATTCATGAATTTTGTCTGCTTCTGTCTGCTTTGGGCCAGATCTTCTGAAACATTTAGTGCATGTATGATCTGACAAATTTTAATATTTTTTGGTCTCGGTAAAGGGTTATTTTGATTGATTGATTGATTTTTTTTCCTGATTTCAATCTTGTGTGCTCATTTCAGTGTCCATATGTTTGTTCATTATTCAGATGTCATTTAGGTGGTGCATGACTTAGTATAAATCTGGAAGTTATGGTTATAGAATAAGTTCATGCCTTTTATCTATACAGAAGGACAAAAGAACAAGGCCATGCCTGTTAAGCTTTTTCAGAAATACTAAATTCCATGCTGAAGTCCAAAATGCATAGACAATTGCTGCTCACATTTAAGACAAACTCCTAAATTATGTACCCAACTTTGTGGTTTGACATAAGCGCTTCTGTTATTCACATCTATTTTAACTTGTTGTGTTTTATTTAATTTGCAGCATTATGTTCTTTATTTTGAAGAGTTCTTTTTAATTAGATGTGATGCTAATAGAAGTTAACAATATAAGAATGAATAAATTTTTTATAAATTCTTTTTGTTGAATAACTTTTTTTGATTCTTTATTCTGAATATTTCTTTTTAAGTTGATGTGATGCTAATAGAAATTACAATGCAAGAATGAATAGAAATTTTAAGAGTCCTTTTTGTTAAATAACGTTTTTTGAATATTAGCAAAGTTTGTCAAAAGTAATAATTAATGTTAGTCTTTGCCTTGATTAGAGGTGGGACCAATATGTGATAATGTTAGTATTGTATTAAAGGTATAATAGTTGTTGAGAAGTTTTTAAGGAGAGTACTTTATATATAGCTTCGGATTTCTGGCTTGGAGGCCTTTACTAGCTCACGAAGTGTTCCACAATTAATGTTCTAATATGATCATCTCATACGACTTTCTCATTTTTATTCTTTGTACACAATATCAAGGTTGCGTTTGGTTACTGTCTCGAGATGGAAAAGATAAAGACATTGGGATAGAGAGGATGTCTCCTTGCACGTTATGTTTTGAAAGGATATGAATTCACTCCGAAACTGTCTCAGAGATAGATTTATTATATGTCCTTGTTTCCATCCCTTCAATCAAATATGTTTCTGTCCTTTCTATCCTAGGACACTAACTAATCGCAACCAACTATCCACTTGCCTAAATCAATCTATAATGTAACTTGGAGAAGTAACATATTAAATATAATTTGGAAGTAGATTTCAAATAATGTTCTCATTACTTGGTTATTTCTGTTGCAGCCTTTGGATGTTATTCTTTCACAAGATCATAATCTAATTGTGGCATTGCTGGAGTATGTCAGATATGATTTTCTACCCAAAATTCAGCAATGCTCAATCAAAATCATGAGTATTCTAAGGTACTGAACACATAATTGTGCACCTTTTTGTCTGGCTGCATTCCAAGAAAGAGTGAGGTTAGGTGAAATGTTGATTGGTGGGTGGGTGTGCTTAAGGTGGTGGTGTTCAGGAAAACAACCAACTAAAGTAGCCAACGAATCAAAGCTGAAATAAATTAAAATGATCTGTTCATTAGGTTTGGTATGGTTTTATTTCACATTTTCTGATTCTTTGGTTTGATATTATTTGAGATCAGCGAACTGTGTGTGCCAGCCAGCCTTTAACTGAACCAATTACTAGGTAACCGAACCAAACCAGTTTTCTATGTGATTGGTTAGACTACCTGAGCTGAGCCATAAAAGTTCTTTTCTTTTCCGTTTATATTTTATCATTATTACTATAACTTTATATTTTTTTTCTTGCAAATGTCACGTGATTGAGAAATGTCTTCTTGTTAAATATTTTTAATGGACCAAAAATTCATTATGAAAATTTTCAATAGAAGCTCAGAAAGTTTTAAAAATAGAAGTTGGTTAACCAATAAATTGAGCCAGCTATTCAATAATTAGGTTCCTGGATTCCACTACCTTTTTATTTGAACTTTTTGTTCCGTTATCAGAAACACGAACACCCCTAATTGTTGGTGGCAGTCTGTATATATTTGGTGTTTTGGGTCTTCATGGCCCTCTGCAGAAAGCGTTAACTACACTATTGTTACTTTTGGTGACAGTTCCCGTGTGGTGGGGCTCGTACAGTTACTGTTGAAATCCAATGCTGCAAACTCTTTGGTTGAGGATTATGCAGCCTGCCTTGAGGTACGATCAGAAGAATGTCAGATTATAGAGAACAAGGTTGATGATCCAGGGGTTCTGATAATGCAGGCAAGTCCAGCTACTGCTTTGCTTCCAGCATCAATAATGTTTAATGATCTTTATTGATGTCTGTAATCAGCTTTACTTTTCTTTTCAGCTCCTAATAGATAACATTAGTCGGCCAGCTCCAAATGTTACACATTTACTGCTTAAATTTGATATTGACCACGCAGTTGAGCGGACAGTTCTGCAACCAAAGTTTCACTACAGGTTTTTTTGGTTTCAAGTTGCTTATGTACGTTGATATTTAATTTTGTGATGTCTATATGATAGATTGTACTTTGTTATTTAACTTGCAGTTGCTTGAAGGTTATTCTTGAAATATTGGACAGACTTTTAAAACCTGAAAAGAATGCAATGCTTCATGAGTTTGGTTTTCAGGTTTCATGCTTCTTCAATTTTATCAATTATAGTGTTGATTATTTGGTTCCTTTCCTGTTCTGGCATTTTAAGAATATCTAACCATTTTGACTGGTGCAGCTCCTTTATGTGTTGTCGGTGGACCCGCTTACATGTGGCCCTACCATGGATTTGCTGAGCAAGAAAAAGTATCAATTCTTTGTAAAGGTGCAACATGAATTATAATCTAAAGCTCTTTGGTACTGTTACTCTGCTTATATTGTATAAAGTTTTTATGCATTTTGGCACCTGTTTTAAGCATTTCAGTACCTGTTTTCTTTCTGGATGAATCTTTTTATATGACAGCACCTTGATACTATTGGTATTGCTCCGCTTCCTAAACGGAATAGCAATCAGCCACTTCGCATCAGCTCCCTTCACCAGGTTTGTTATTGTTTTTAATATTTGATGATTAACCAGGCTTATTGTTCTATTGTGGCATTCTATAGTCTTCTCATACATCCATTCTTGTAGTATGGCAGTCAGCATTTAGATAGTGGGTGAATTAGCCCTTTTCCGCCAATATTTACAAATAGCTACCATCTGGCATTTTGTTGTTAGCATGATCAATCTTTAAAGACATGGATTTTATGGGAATATCATTACCACCAAGATTTCTATATATAAAAAAATGTCTTTGTAATTTCTAATTCGGCCAATCCATTGTTAGAAGAACCAGATGCAGTAGTGACCCTATTGAATAGATGGTTCAATTAAAAAGTTCAAAATATAACATTAGTACTATTTTTATTACCAATTGTGTACACAGTTTAAAATGATACACAATCAGATTTAATGTAAGTGTTAAATCTTCTAAGAACCAAAATATCTGGTTTGCTGAGCTGGCTGTTTCACAATTCTGACCAGCTGGAATTAGGCTTCGTGCTGTCTTTGCCTTAAATAGTTGAACTGAAAACCTGGACCATTTCAGGATGCTGCTTCAGTTCTCACTAATGCCATTGTCTGATGGGAAAGTATCGTCTATTCTAAAAACACTAATTTGCAGTTTGCATGATGTGATACTGGAACAAGAATTTATAATTTTCATTTTGCAGTGTTCATTTTCTGTATTCCCTAAGCATTGAAGCTCCTGATCTTAACATTGCATTAGCCTCAAATTGTGGAAATTGAGTTGCAAATTCTCGAGATGTTTTACTTTTGAGCTCGCACATGGATTTCATTTATACATGCTGTGTTACATGGAAAACTGCCAAGTAATTAACATTGCATTTAAAATTTCATGTCTAGATGCTTGCTAATCTTTGAATATGGACAAGAAACCAAGAATTCATTTTTATTTTATTTGGGAACAATGGAGACTGCTACTGCTTGAACCTATGATGTCTATTCCCACCTCCATGCTGTCCTTACCACTGAAGAAATCCTTATGATTTATCTCTACACAGCTGATGATTGATTTAATTTCATTATTTTTCCTAGAGAGCATGGCTCTTGAAGCTTTTAGCTGTAGAATTGCACTCTGGTTATGTGGGTGGCCCCTCTCATCGAGAAGCATGTCAGACCATACTTGCTCATCTTTTTGGACGGGATGTAATTGAAAGTGGGCCTGATCATGTAGTTTATGATTCTGTTATACTTCGAAACGGCACTGAGCATGCTGGAACCCAGACAATAAGCAAGAATAAGGTATCGTTACACACTCTAATTTATCACTTGTTGACTGGTGTATAGAGCCTTTTCATTTGGTTCTTTTGGACTGGGAGCTCATGCATTTTTTTGGTGTTTGATAGATTTATTTTATTTTATAAGAATTCAGTCTTTACTTTTATTTTTTTAAATATTACACACGTACATTCTTCCTTAATGACTTGTACATTTACTCAGTCTATAGCATGTAGTCTATAGCCTGTTTGAGATTGTGGTAGTGGTTGCGGTTCAAAGTGCTTTTTGCTTAGAAATGCATCAAAATGATGTTATTTTTTTTTTTTTAAAAAATCATTTTTGAAATCAGCACATCAAAACGATCTGAAAACATAAAAAAAATTTTTAGCAAAAAAAAATAAAATTTGAAATTTGAGGGAATGCGGTTTCAACCGCGTTCCCAAATGGAGCTTAAGTCTCCTATCCATAGCTAATTGTAGGTCAATGAAAATAAAGCCAGAGCCACAAGATAATGGACTTGAAATTGGACCTGAATGTGAAGTGCACTTTTGCATGAAACTCTGAATGCCTTAATATTTGACCACACTTGACCTCGCCACTTTGCCTATGGAATTACAGCAAAGAACTGAATGATTCTTCTTCCTTTGCTTTGCCCCACCTCTAACAATATGACCATTGCTACTGCCTTTTGTTTCTCTGTACTCTAATTATCTAGAAGCATGCTTTATTTTATTTTTTTGTGTTTCTCTTTGAACTTTATTGACTGACTGTTTTACCCATCTAAAGGATTCACTCACATCATTTTCTATTTCCTTGATTTCTGGCTCAATGTAATTGTCAGTGAGACATTGCCTTACTCTGCTGTATTAAATATCTTTAAAGTTATGTATTTTTCATGCCAGCTTTATTATTCTCAGATGCTTTGTGGATTTATCTTTTTAGAGGTTTCTTTGCTACTTAGTGTTTACACTTGCATTTCAGTTTGTTTTACTGGATGCTGCTTGACTTTAACATTTCTTTTCTTATTTAAAATTGCTTTATATGAAATGTTTATGCTCCATGGTGTCACAAATTTAATCAATTTCAGTCTTGGAGCTTTATACAATTAGCTATTTTTTTCTCCTCACAGCTTTTTTGTGAGCGAGGAGGGTTTTCTTTAACTCTTGAATGTTTTTGGTGGTTTTTGTTTCTTACTTAGTATGTACTATATAAGTATTTGGTTTTTAGCTCTTGTTTTCCCTGTAGATGGGTGGTAAATCCTCGGTTCTTGCTTCATAGGTATCCAATTTCATAGATTGCAAAAGATTATCGAAACAATTTATATTTAAAAAGGTTTGTGGATTGTTTTTTGAAGGAAAAATATGCTCTCTCATTTTGTTGCTGCTGGGAACATGTCTTCTGTTATGAAATTTAGGTTTTGGAGTTGCTCGAGGTTATCCAATTTCGATCTCCTGATACTACCATGAAGCTTTCTCAGATTGTTTCCAATATGAAGTATGATTTGATGGTAAGATTGCACTTTTTGTTGGTCCTTGCTTTGTTTCTTCTATGCTGACTTCTCTTTACATGTTTTGCAGGCAGAGGAAATACTTGGAGATCCAAGAACTTCAGGAAGGGGCGGTATCTACTACTATTCAGAGCGCGCTGATCGTCTGATTGACCTTGCTTCTTTCCGTGATAAGCTTTGGCAGGTTACTTTATAATTTAAGTTTATGGTCCAGGATTGATTTTCTTTTATTAATTTGCTGAAATTTGCCCAAAGAAGGATGCTGGTATTGATTTTTTTTTTGCTCCAGAAATTCAATTCAGTCTATCCCCAGTTAAGTAACTTTGAAAATGAAGCTGAACTCAATGATGTAAGAGAGACAATTCAACAATTATTGAGATGGGGGTGGAAGTATAATAAGAACCTTGAGGAACAAGCTGCCCAACTTCATATGTTAACTGGCTGGTCACATATTGTTGAGGTCTATTGCTATCTCCCTAGATCCTTTTGCTGATGGTGCTGTTTGAAATAAGATTTTGGCTGCTTATGTCT
>Ga0307512_10006817_pt1 | contig 11466 bp, 16 predicted proteins | sample 14_EM_MG_FD_200267 | JGI IMG/M metagenome (GOLD analysis project Ga0307512, IMG submission 200267) | Populus trichocarpa ectomycorrhiza microbial communities from riparian zone in the Pacific Northwest, United States - 14_EM | ecosystem: Host-associated > Plants > Roots > Unclassified | place... | reverse complement strand
TCCAATTCCGTCAAGGCACACTCCAATACTGATCGCGGCCATGGCCAGTAGCTCCGATGCGACGGAGGGCGGTAGGGACTCTTCAGGGATAGAAACAACCCAACGAACCAATTCGCGCAATGCTTCAGGTGGTTCCACGGCGTTCTCCCACGAGACATTCGGGGTGAACGTGCACGCCTCCTTGGTGTCCTGGTTCAAATGTCCTTCGTAGAGGTCGTAGTATGCGGGTGCCAATTGTTGTGGGAGGAACGTTGGGCCATCGGTCTCATCGGAGTTCTCGTACGCATCGTGATCCTCGCTCCCTTCTCGTAGCAACGGGTATCCTTCGAGGGAATTGTGTTGTTCATGGATTTCCCGTCTCTTGCCGAGGTAGAGGGCGGGGAAGGCTGTTATCATGTTGACTGCAATCCATGAGAAGATTAAGGGTACCCCAGACGTAAAGGTTCCATTCCCCGGAGACCGGTAAATCATCAAAAAAGGCAAACAGGCGAGCACTGGAGAGATCAGTGTGGCACAGAAGCCTCCGACGATGTACTGTTTGACACGTGAGGAGAGTTCGTTCCTGGCTCGGTTTTTTTCTCCTGTAGGCTGTCGTTGCGAAGAATAGATGCGCCAAAGTAAAGAGGTAAGGAATCCCGTCGAAAGAAGGAGCGCATTCGATTCAATGAGCATATCGGCTATGACAAAGGTCAGTATGCGATAAATGGAGGATCTGCGGTGAAACTCGCACAGAATCCAAGGTTTGTCGTTTCCGCTAGGGTGAATAATACCGAAAAAACATTGATTAAACCCTGAACAGTAGTTAGTTCATTTCCGTCAGTGGCGGAGGATCGCCTGACTTACCGCGAGGGTACAGTATCCAAACAACTTCCAGGACGCACGTTGACCACGTTCGAAAATATGTGAGTAGCAGGCGAGGAGTCTGGCATCTTCAGAAGTGGCGAGGACCCTGCCTCCCTCTAGATCATCTTCGTCGGAACGTGAGTGGTGGCCACGCATCCTGCTGCAGGTATCAAAAACAGGCGCTACGAGCAAAGTACAACAAAATCGCGCACTGAAAACTCATCGTGCCAAGTTGCGGTCAAAGAGGAAGGATGAAGAGAATCGGATGTTGCGGTGCCCATTGTCTTTAAAGCCTCCCTTGCGCCACAGCGCCTAGCGTCTAAGCCGTGATGTCGGTCGCTGATTAAGCGATCTCAGACGAGAATACTAGCCATCTCGTGCTTTGTGGGCGTCTCTAGCTTCATTTTTGCGAAGGGCATCATCGCATTGCGACTTTGGGTGATCTTCTTGCTGTAACGTGCCATCGGAGGATACTTAATCCGATGGGAGAACGCCCAGGATGAATACATCGATTATCGATGAGGGTCCTAGTGTCGGGTTGAAAGCACTGTCACCAGGAGGATTCTTATGGAAAACGCACCGCCAACAAGTATGAGAGTTGAGAGTTTCAAGAGACGCACACTTCTTGGAAACGACTAGAGTGGCAGTGAGTGGGAAAGACTTATCGCACAGCCAGCGGGGAGATGACAGTTGAGCTGTGCACGCAACTATCCACGGAGCGGAACGTTCTAAAGAACACACGCTTCCGGTGGGTCTCGTGCCAGACCCCGTTGTTCCTCGGAGGATGATTTCGTCTGCGTCATTGTTTCTGAAGGCCATCCTTCTCCTCTCTCCTCAACTGGAATCTGGGACTTCTTTGATAAAGAAGCTTCGGAATATTCCGCCCGACCGGTAATCCTTTCCGAACCCGTCGGGACATAATCACATGACCCTCGGTTTGAGGAAAGGTCCCCTCAAGGCGACATCTTGTAACTTTTGTTGACCTTGTCCCTCCTTCCACGATGGTGAGCCGCCCCATTTGCGCGTTGTTTTGTAGATGCTGATGGATTTTGTGGGATTCTGTGTAGAGCGACGATCCTAGTTTTATTGAGAGCAGGCCTGCGGGCACAAGCGGATCCTCGTCGACGAGAGAATCCATTAGGTCGTTCATCTCTGGAGGAGCTGGTGGTGTTGGTGCGGTCCTTGTAGGTTTGTTGGCGATTCCCCGGTCTCTGGCACGTCCAGGGGGTGTTGTGGTGACGCTCATCCACGTATCTTGTGCAGGACACCCGTTCGATCTGACCAAGACCAGACTGCAAACGGCGCAGCCTGGGATGTATACCGGTGCTATTGATGTCGTAAAGAAGACTTTGGCCAAGGATGGTCCGAGAGGGTATGTTTCCACTGCACAAGACTGGTGTTCTAAGGGCTAACGGTCACCACGCAGTCTCTACCGCGGTGTCGTTCCGCCACTTTTGGGTGTCACTCCCATGTTCGCCGTTTCTTTTTGGGTGGGTCGAACTCAGATCTCATGAAGCTACTATCCACGCAGTGGCCTTCGGCTCTTTGGCTCCCCAATCCGCGTTTGGATCGGTGGGGAAATCACGTCGCTGACATTGCTTGGTCCATCCCTTCCCTAGGCTTATGACATGTCGAAACTCTTGATCCTCGCTGCAACTCCCAACCGGAAAGACTCGACGCTTTCCACGTCGGAAATTGCTGCCGCTGGTTTCATGTCAGCCATTCCGACGACGTTAGTCGCAGCTCCCGTCGAGCGGGCCAAGGTCTTGCTCCAGATCCAAGGGCAGGGAAAGATTACGACTCAATATAAGGGTGTCTTTGACGTGTTAAGACACCTTTACAAAGAAGGGGGGATCAGGAGCGTGTTCCGGGGCTCCGTGGCGACAGTCATTCGAGATGGTCCTGGAAGTGCAGCGTTCGTAGCCTATTTCCTCGCCCCCTGTCTGTCCGTTTGATCGTGCGCATATATTGACGTCATCGTGACTTTCAGTTACTTTGCTGCTTATGAGATCACGAAGAAGTGGATGATGCCAGCGGATTCGAAGGAGCTTAGCTTGAGCGCTGTCATCTTTGCCGGTGGTACCGCTGGTGTGGCGATGTGGACCATCGCCATTCCACCAGATGTGAGTATCGTGGTAATATTTCCTTAGCATTCTCGCTGACGCGTTCATCTTCCAGGTGATCAAATCTAGGATCCAGTCAGCGGCTACTGGCACTTACTCTGGGTTCCTGGACTGTGCGAGGAAGACGATCGCCACTGACGGCGTTAGAGCCCTCTGGAGGGGACTTGGACCCGCTATGTCCCGGGCTTTCCCTGCCAATGCTGCTGCCTTCGTGAGTTCGATTGACGGGATCTACGAATATTTTCACATTTGACACGTTTGTTTTTTTCTAGCTTGGTGTGGAATTGGCCAAGGACACCTTCGACAAGTTCTTTTAAATCGAGATATTGACCCTCATGATACCAACCGATCGTGAGCATGCCATTCGGCTATTCCAGATGGCCATATTATATGATCTACCTAGACAGATACAAATTGAAATGGTACAAATGAGGCGTACAAATCATAGAATGAAGCGATTAGAGGTAAGGTGTGTATAAGTCCGAGAGCGGGAAGGAAAGCGACATCATGCGTGTCCTACTGTAGGATAAATATCGAACCGAAGGACTAATGGTATGTAGAACCGTCCAGGGTGTTGGTGACAGGAAGTTTGAGAGTCCCGATGGAATATTCACCCAACTCATCCCAGTGTTCTGCGACACGGGGATAAGAGGTGGGCATTGTGATCAGGACAGCGATGTCATAGGTTTCGGACGTGACCTCATTAATAGACGCTTCTGGTTTGTGAACCTCCCGACCCTGACTGCGTGGTGGCAAATCCGATCCCGCGTGCTGTTTCTCGCTTGGATCTGTATCCGTTGCACGAACGGCCATCGGCTAGATATACATTATACATTACTTTCCGGCCGAACAGTTGGAAGAAAGCCGGGCAAGACTCACGAGGATGGCCTCGAGCCTTGCTTCGTTCACTTCGAGGTTGGGTTTAATGTACACGTCAAACAACTTGGGTTCCTCTTGTTGTGGTTTTCCTCCGACTCCTAGAGCACCTCCAGGGTGGCGTTCGGATCCAAGAGGTAGTGATAGTTGTCTGTAGTACCGGAGAGCGAGCAAAAAGGAAAGGGGGAAGACCCCAGCGCCGAGGAGCGCAGCACTCGCAATGATCACATAGAACATCGAGGAGCCCGCGTCCAGCCCGGAGTTTTGATTCGACATATTTGATCTTGCAGGGGACGGACGAGGGATGGGGAGTGGTGTCACCCTAGGTGAGGTCGAAGGTCGAGTAGAAGAGTCAGACGGATGCGGCTTATTATGCTCTATAGGGGTGTTTGTTTCCCTGGATTCCCGCGGCGTGAGGCCGAGAGTGATAATCTGGGCGCGTCTATTAATAACCATTATTCAAGCCGAGGGGGTAGGCTGAGCAAAGCTAGTGAATCAGAAGGGCGCGATTACTCACAGTTAGGGCTTTGCGGGTTCGGCCGGTGTAGGCCGTTGCGCGCGCCAGTGAGCGGGAGAGGAATTCTAGTCTCTTTGATCCTAAACGGAGTTTCAGCAGGTCAGGGAAAGGGGCTCAGTCCATTTGTGACTGCTGTGTGTGTCCAACGGGGGAACAGAGTACGGTGAAGTGCGGTTTACAGTGACATCTGACGGTCTGCATCACCTTCGAGGAGTGTCGCTGGGCTCAGTTCCCACGATGAGTCGTCAGTCGCGGGCGCTGCGGCTGTGTGGAATGTTGCCCCTCGCTCAAGGTCTTTACAGAGGCTGTAGCTCGCCGAGATAGAACAGTTTGTATTCCACTGACGTCAAAGGCCCCCTGGATTGCCATCCTGTACGATGGCCACTTCGACATATAGCGGTCGAACATGACCACAGCTCAGTTCATGCTAGCGATATAAAATCAAAACCAGTGCAAGGAAGCGCAGTGGCAGGCCCAAAATCGTCCACCATCTCAGACACAAGTTCACCAAACATTGGATTGAACAAATCCGCACCATAGCACCTGGTCGTGTGGGCGATAGCACCTCTCCCAAATCTGACGAAAGACTGATTGAATCGCACGCGGTGATAGTCGTACTGTATGGTGTGGCTTCCGCAATATGGTGTACCTCTGATGTACCTTCCGTAATATGGCGTAAGATCGATGCGAACCTCACCCACTACGAGGATGCTGTCCTGGTGGTGTTTGTTGAATAATGGATATTTCGACTCAAGGTTGACGAGGACAGAGCCCCGGGCCTCAGGACATGGACTGAACAACTCCGTCGCCCATGCAAACACAGCATTCGAGTCTGTGGATCGTCTCCACGGAAGCAAATCGTTGTGAGATCGGCTGATCAGTCCCAGAGGACCCTCATGGTTACACCACCAGTGCACAATCCCCGACACTGCGACCTTGCAGGCCAGATAAACGCATTCATACCGGCCATGGGCCTTCTTGACACCGACTGCCATGCATCCGGGTCAACACCGCTCATGCTGTGCACGACGCACACCCCCCGGACGTTCATCGTCCAGTTGAGGCCACCTCAGCGCCAAAACCCCATTTAGATGACTATAATATAAAGATTGACAGGTTCTCCACCCAACCCCCCTCTTCACCCGACACCCACGATGTGTATCAACTGCGTTATCCGGCAAGAGCAGGAGGATGATGAAAAGTACGTTTTCTTGCCTAGTATCCGTGACTCCGAGCTGATTTGGTAGGAGGAGGCGAGGGTTGAAGAGGGCAAAGGATGGTCGGGAATCACCAGCGGATCCGGAGAGGGCTCAAGATGGCATAAGTGAACGGAAGAGCGAGGTGGTTGAGCCCCAGCCAGAACCTGCCCCATCTGCCCGCGACGAATTTCACCAGGCGTATACAAAGAAGCTGCAGGCTTCCGACAAAGATCTAGAGGAGTATTCAAAGACTTTGGATTCCGTTTCGTACCCGGTAAGTGCTAGATCCCCTCTTTCCCCTACAACAAAGCCCTCACACCACTTCGTCTCCGCTAGGCTTTGTTATCTTCGGCAATCATCCTACTTCTAATCGATTGCGAAACCAAATCTTGCTCAACAAGTATGTCCCTCCGCTAACTTAACGTAATACTCTCAACACAATTACTCATCCGCTTGCGCCCATCAGGATTCTATGGTATCTCAGTTGCTGTGGCCCTCATTTCCTTATCGCTGTTCACGAAACAGTACTTGAAACACCGCTCCTTGCAAGAACACCGTCGTCTGTTGAACACCAAGAGGCGCGGATCCTCGACAGGGTTTACGTGGCTCACAGAAGGAGGCGTTCCACTTGTGGCATTGGCTGTGTTATCCCCCTTCCTGCTTTCCCAAATCTTGGCCAAGACTGGCCAAAGTTTTTATGCGATCTCGGGCGTTGTCACCGTTGCATTCTTTATCCTTGGATTTATCTTGGCATGGGGACCAGCATTACTTCATGCCCTCGTTACCAAAGTCTTCCATCCTCATACTCCCCCCCGCACTGTACGCCATTTGCCACCAACGCCTTCACCTCTTCCAAGGCAGGAGGTTGGATCCTTCAGCAGTGCCCCCGGTGGCGGGAAGACACACGATTCCACCGCATCCCTCACCGTTGCACCTATCCTCAACCCCGTCGGAGTCGATTACCAAGGAAACCTTACCGATGCTCGACGCCTTGCATGGATGCTCGAAAGGTCCCCAGATTCGGGAACGCTTTCCACGATCCTACAGTTTATCCTCGAGGTTTTATGGACCCCAGACCACCTCCAAGACGCTGATTCTTCGAACGCGACCTTGGTTCGATCATACGAACTCCTTTGGGAAGCGTTCGACAACGATTATGCCACTCGACCGTCACTGCTTAGGGGGATGAGGGGCCAAGCTTTCGCCGCCGCAAAGGCCTTCATCCACATTTTCATACAAGGCGATTACACTTCAGACAATTCAGTTGTCGGTGCACTTCGGGACCGGCATATTCCCCTCGGTTCGAGTTCATCGCTCAAGGATGACGCGGACTTGAGATCCGTCGTTGGGATCGTCGATAACCTTCTTGGGATCCGGAGACCTATCCAATGGGCCGAGTTACGGCTCACGTCATCACATCGGCTTTGGTTAAGCCATATCCTCCTGTACCGGGCATGGTACGCCACCAAACACGGGTTGCGGATCCCTGATGATGTTACGGAATTTGTGAAACACTCACTCAGCTCTGACCCTCGACCTCGCCTGGCTGTAGTCGCCGATTGCGTTCTTGTCGTTGGTCTCATAATTGGTCATCCGCTACACGAAGCTGACCTTCTTGTCTTGGAAAAGACGTGAGTTCATCCGCCTGTTGCGCTTGGTTTGCGTTTGTAGACCTAAGCGCCTTTTTTTACCTAGTCAAGAACTCCCATCGATTCTCCAAAAGGTTTCCGACAAGTTGAAAGTGACCTTTGGGCCGACTACGACACGAACGGACATCGAGGTCGGGCTCAGGGCTCTGGAGCTCTTTAGTCCCCTTTGTCTACATCCTGTCGCGGATGGGTGCCAAGCTCTTTTCAATGAGGTCATGAAGTCGACCCACCTCACTGGAGAGATCAAGTGGAAAGCTGCCCGTCTTGCTCTTCATGGCGTGTGCAAGTGGGATTTGTACATGCCTTTGCTCAGCGACGCAAACGATATCATCACCTTCTTCGAACATACTCTCGAATCCCCCTATGCGGAAGAGGAGCAGGACATGGCACTTCAAAGCGCTTACCGTGCTCTCGCTTACGCGGCGAACCGGGAAATGTTGGATCAATACGACATGAAGAAGAGGGTGATTGTGGACGGCACGGTTGCTGCGTTCGACCATCAGAAACCATTCCAGCTTTGGAAAGCGATCCTTTTCTTCCTCGACGTGGTCGAAGGACAGTGGTTCAACTCGGGAGTGGAGATTATGGACGAAGAGAAGAGGAGAGAGTTGATTCGAAAGCTTGCGGACAATGTCGAACGGATTGAGCCGACGATCGACGTTATATGCGCCATCCTCAGCGTCCTTTTTGGTATGGCGAATTCACCGATGTGGCGACCGCACCTCCCGATCAAACTGTGGTCGGCGATGGGTGGATTCCCAGCATTGCCTGAGACAACGCCGTCGTTCGTCCGATGCCGCAATAACCCAGACGTGATCGACGGGCTTAGGGCGTACGAAGACAAGTCGGTGGTCAAATTCTGGATGGGGATACTGTGGAGAGATTGGGTTGATTTGCGCCCAGAAGTTCAGGCGAGACTTGTGGAAGTGACTCGGGAGGTTGTAGGACCGGGTGCTGAAGACCAGGCGTTGATCTCTGCGGCCATCGTTGGGACGCATCAGCAATTGAGCCAACATATGGAGAAATTCCGGCCTTGGTCGATTGAGGAGGAGGCGTTGTCTTGTCGTGCTCGGTTGGAGAAACTTGAGCAGGGGCGATTGAAGCTCGAAGGGGTTTTGGTCGGGATTTCTAGCAAAGGGTTATCTTAAGGATAAGGACAGGGTTTACTGAGGCACTGCGCTTGTTTGTTTGTTTTTTATGTATGTACTCAGTAGTATCGTAAGGCGCTTTGTCCAAGACAAATATCATTGTACTCAGGCTCGATCCGCTGCCTCCGCCTTGGCCAGTGTCCGTGTGTCCCTCTCTTCCGTCCCCCCCCCACCTCGTTGCCATCGTAGACATCAGCGACTTCAGCACCCCCGACGACCACGCCTCGATCCAAGACAGACACCGCATACCCCCATCCTATTACCTACTGTACTCGCACCTTGCACAGTTGGCTGATCACCAGACGCACTGCTTTTCGTCTTCGCCTCTTCCGCACGGTTTTCATATAACTCTCATCCTCTCTATCTCTTGAGCTTTTTACAAATCGCCCCACTCCCTGCCTCCCCCTCTCTTTCTGGAAACCGAAACCATGATGGGATTTTTGAGTTCTGCGGTTGGTGCGGGTAAACGGCCACGAGGTGTATCTGTTGGAGAGGAGATTCCAGAAGACACAGAACCGGATGATACTTCTATCTTGTACGTTTCCCTCTTCTCATTTATCCCTCTTCGATCTTCTTCTATCCACCCTTCCCTTTGTCCCTTCCTCCTTCTCCTCCTCTCTCTCCCTCCCACTCGATCCCGCTTCGATTATGCTCGCGGTGGACACTCAGACTGAGATACCTCGTATCGATTTCAGGGATGAAGACGAAGGGTCTATCATCTCTTCCCTAATATCCCAACTGAGGTCAGTCTTGTCCCGCCACCATCCCGGTTCCATACACTTGAGGCTTCAACGATCGGATTTCTTGTAGAGTAGGGATGGACCTGTCTAGGGTGACCTTTCCGACCTTCGTCCTGGAGCCACGGAGCATGTTAGAACGCATCACCGATTTCATGGCGCATCCCGATCTTATTTTCGGGTAAGCCGCCGCTTCGAACCACCCAAATCCACCAATCTAGCCAATTCCGCTCACTGCCCCCTCCTCCCTTCCCTACTCCCCCTCTCCGCAGAGCGGAGCAAGTCAGCGATCCTGAAGAGCGTTTCATCCGGGTGTTACAGTATTATCTGGCAGGATGGCACATCAAGCCCAAAGGAGTTAAGAAACCGTACGTCGTTTTACATGGACACCTCCAACCCCCGCAGCTGCCTAACGACGGCCACCCCTTGATGTTTATCAGATATAATCCTGTCCTCGGAGAGTTCTTCCGATGCAAGTACCAATATTCCGACGGAACTAAAGGGTTTTACATCGCCGAGCAAGGTACAGATCCACCTTCACATCTTTGATTTCAACCCCGCAGTCGCATCGATCCATGTTCTTTCTTTGTTCGCGTTTGTTGCTTCCGGCCCAGGTGGTGATACCTGCGGTCTATGCTTTGGGTTACTGATCCGCTTCTTTCTCTTCCGTTTTCTCTTCTAGTTTCCCATCACCCCCCAGTCTCTGCCTTCTTTTACATTTCTCCGATGAACAAGTTGTGTATCGTTGGAGAATTACGACCTAAATCCAAGTTCCTCGGAAATAGCGTCTCGACGGTGATGGAGGGAGAGAATAGAGTATACCTGCTTGGACGGCCAGAAGATGGACGTGAGTACACACCAATGATCAATTTCCAAGCTCGTTTTTCAGTGTGATTACCAGCCTATGTGATTTCTATGCCAAACATGTACGCTCGGGGTATCCTGTTTGGTAAGATGGTCATCGAACTCGGGGACACTTGCACCGCCAAGTGCGAGAAGTTGGGTATGACGGCGGATATAGAGTTCAGGACTAAGGTATATCATCTGTTTGTCTTGCTTCCCGTAATCTTTCATTCCCATCTTTCCCCTGGCTTGCGTCATTCCTTTACTTTTCGCAAGTTTGGAGGATCTAACGGATCTAACCTTTTCTTGCGTGTAATGTTTTGCGGGTAGGGCTTCTTTTCTGGCATATATAATGCCATCGGAGGACGTGTAAGGTATGGGCAGGCCGATATCGGGGAGATTGGTGGTAGATGGAGTCACGTTATGGAATACAAGTCGACTCGGGTACGTATTGCTCGTACATAAAAGCATTGGTCCACCCCTCATATCGCGGTTTACAGACCAATCAGAAGCGTGTGCTATTTGATGTTGGTAAAGATGGGACGAAGCTCGCCTCGAAGAGTGTGGTCCCGGAAGACCAACAGGAGCCTAATGAGTCAAGGAGGTTATGGAGGAGCCTCACTGAAGCCATTGTCAATAAGGATATGGATGGTGCTACAAATTCGAAGACCACTGTAGAAGAGGCTCAGAGGGAGAACAGGAGGAAGCTAGAAGAGAAAGGGGAGAAGCATGTGCCGAGGTTCTTTGAAGAGAAGAACGGCGCTTGGGTTCCTAAATTCGAGTGCGTCTTTCCTATACCCCTCCTCCTCTCAAAGTATACTGGCGCTGATCTTGTCGTTCTTTTGCGTGGGTCTAGGATCCCAACGCAACCGACGCAGGAAGTCGTAGATGCTGTCGAGAAGTGGATTTGGGGTACATCCACACCGCCTCCATGACGATAATATCCCCTCGAACTACACTACAGTAGCCCGTCCTTACTTCTATCTCCCTCACACTTCATACACCACACCCTACACAACAAGACAGGAGAACTTTGCCCACTGAGAGAGTCCCATTTTGTCTTCCCTCAAGTTGTTTCAATTTCCCTCTTTTTTTGTTACATCCTCACGCTTGTCTGTTTTTTGTTACTGTTGCAACGCACACACTGCCTACCCCCTCCCTCCCACGGCGATCGACGATCTTATACCCGCGACCCCACACCACCTCTCCGATGCTTTCGAACGCGCTTCAAAACGCGATGGACTTGTTCAAACGCTCATGCGTCACGTTCAAACGATCAGCGCGTCGATGCTTTTTGCTTAATTCGTTTTGGTGACGAGGTGCAGATCGGCGCTGATCACGCCGATTATCCATTAAAGGGGAGAGGCGGTTTTTTTGTACGATCCTCCAAGCTCCACGGTTCATGATAACGATACACGTCCATCATTTACGAACGCGCGCGTGTATGGGGGGGTGTTTCGGTTTTTCGTTTCGGCATCGAAGTCCGATTGAAGATCGTATGAGCCTCGGAATTGCTGAATTGCATCGATAG
>Ga0307512_10006816_pt1 | contig 11466 bp, 10 predicted proteins | sample 14_EM_MG_FD_200267 | JGI IMG/M metagenome (GOLD analysis project Ga0307512, IMG submission 200267) | Populus trichocarpa ectomycorrhiza microbial communities from riparian zone in the Pacific Northwest, United States - 14_EM | ecosystem: Host-associated > Plants > Roots > Unclassified | place... | reverse complement strand
TCACGACGGAGGTGTACTATCAAGCTTCAAGTCGTGCATTGATGCATCGTTACGAGTATAGAATACACTTTGGATTGGCGACGTCGACAAAAACACGCATACACCTTAATCGTCGCGTCTTGGCATGACTACGGACGAAATCCTGAGAGTAGCGGTCAGTAATCAAGTATTATGTACATGTCCAAGGGAGAGCAACGGACCTCCAACGGTTGGGGGTCAGCGCCAACAACCCTACCCACCTCCGTTCCATTCTTGAAGACAATAAAAGAGGGCATCTGTCCCGCGTGTCAGAAACGGAACCGTGAGTCTGGTCAGGGGGATACTCACAGCCTGGAGACCAACTTCTTCAACGATGGCTGAGAACCCACCCATGTTGACCCTACAAAGTTGATGGATGGGGGCCTTTCGGAGATTTATTCGAAGAACCGGCTGATCATTCCGCATAGCGAATTATCCGGAGTGATCACAAAGTCGAAGACGCTGACCTTGTCCCGGCTGATCTGATAACCGGTTGGTCGGAAAGATGGTGACATGATGTAAGTGCTCTTCAGGATCTCAGGCGTAATAACGAGACGAACTTGCGATCTGGCGGAACTGCTCAAGAGAGGTAACTTCGGTGACGGTCATGACGATTCGGAGGGGTAGGAGAAGATTTGTGTCTGAGCCGAACCCTCTCGATGTCTGGTCTGGGTTTATATAGGTCCCTCACATTAAGAAATCCAACGACCGGAATCAACCAGCCGCAATTCTGGTCTTGGTCAACCCTGAACTGAAGGATCTAGCATGCCTTGGATAGTTTTGTATCGTACGCATGAGACTCTTGAGATCTTCTCTTTTGTCAACCCGAAGACGATAGCCACTCGTGCGATTGTCGTGAGGTAGAACCGAACCCAATGAGATCCATTCGGGCAGCTGGGATCAACCCTACCGTAGGTTCGTGCACATTTGGTGCGGTCAAACAAAGGTCGATTATCGTTCTGATTTTCGTCTTGCCGTGATGAAAACACTACCGACGGCAGATCCGATTCCGGATTGACCGTGACAATCATTCGAAACGAACCCAACACAGTTGAGTTTTTGAGAACCCATGTACGTATACGTCATCGCAATCTGCTACGAGTTGGTCCAAATCCCCCAACCACTCACGGTCTGAAATCCGCTCGTTCGCCGCCGTTTAAACTTGTTACTGGCCCTCAACGCTGCGTTCAGCTCCCACAACGAATGACGGAAAACATACGTTGATTAGGACATGAAAGTGAAGATGGCGGATGGGGCGGAAACGGATTCTTGTCGTGGCCTCGAATGATCATCGATCATCTTGCGCCTGGCCCCGAATCCAGGATCTTTGGTAATTCTATAACCTACGTCGAGAGCGAATCTTCCAGCGACTACCATCACATACATTTCTGGCGAATGGATTCGGTTGTAGACATCTACCGAATTGCCGTGCGGTCCATTTCACGACCGAAATGTACTATCAAGTCACTCGTGCATTAGTGCATCGTCACAAGTATCTATAGAATACACTCTGGATCGGTGACGTCAACAAAAATACGCGTACATCTCAATCCTCACATCCGTTACATCTAGACGGCGGCAACATGATTCGTGATGAGAGCCTGAAAGTAGCGGTCAGTAATCAAGTACCACGTGCATGTCTAGGGGAGGGCAACGGACCTGCAACTCTCCGGGGTTAGCACCAACGACCTTACCCACCGCCTCTCCACCCTTGAAGGCAATGAAAGTGGGCATCTGTCCCGCGCGTCAGAAACGCAACCATGAGTCTGATCAGGGAGATACTTACAGCCCGGATACCGACTTCTTCAGAGATGGCTTGGGCAGCGTCAACATCGACCTTGTAAAAGTTGATGGATGGGGTCTTTTCGGAGAGTTTCTCGAAGATGGGGCTGATAATTCTGCAAGGACCACACCAGGTTGCCCAAAAGTCGAAGACGCTGACCTTGTCTTGACTGACCTGATGACCGGTTGGTCGGAAAGGTGGTGATCCAATGTAAGTGCTCTTCGGGATCTCAGGCGTAATAACGACGGGACCAACTCACGATCTGGCGGAACTGCTCAAGAGAGGTAACTTCGGTGACAGTCATGACGGTTTGGAGGGGTGATAAGAAGAGTTATGATGGCCGATAGGGAGAAGATCTGTGTCTGAGCCGTATCTCCTCGACTTCTGGGTTTATATAGACTCCCCGCCGCGATTACAAATACATCCCACGCCTCACTTGAAACTTTTCGTTTACTAGCTCCCACTACGACAGTTAGTAAGTACCTGGATCATGCGATCCTGTCTTCATCTCCAGAGCCCGTGACCACGGTCATTCCCCGAAGCTAACTAATATCGCCACGAAGTTCCGATGAATCAGCGCGCGCGCGCTCACGTTTCCCCTATGATCTGAATCAAAATCTCCTTGACTGTCCTTCGATGGGATTCCACCTTGTCCGATCCAGTCATGACAGCCGGGAACACAACGCTTGAAAGGATCTCGTGGTCTGGTCCATCCCTAACACGGAGCCGATGGGTTAAAATACGGGGAATGATCCTCGCGATATCAACTTCCGATACATCCATCCTCTGCGACTCCAGCTGGAATGTACTGTCAGTATTCCCTGTGGAGCGTGACCCGCTGTCCGAAAGGGTTGTCGCTTGAACTCCCCCCCTCGCAAGCCAGCTATCGTGCTTGAGCGGGTGCGTTGCGTCAAGTATATCCTTCCCTGGATCGATAAACCCATCCGAGAATTCTTCCCCAACCTTATCCTCCATCTCATACGACCGGATTAGCTCTGTCGAAGTGCTGTCTCCAGAAAGCAGTCGCTGAACCCGAATCAGCGATTCCGCATCCCTGTGAGCTCGAGAAGTCAACAAGGTCCCATCGAGCTCGTGGTTATGCCGCGCGGCCGTAAACAGCTCGTCGATATGTAAGGATAGAGAAGGACTAACGTATACGGAGAGAGAACGCAAATATGAGATATCGGAAGGGGAAATTATGGGTGATGGATTGATGGGCGGTGCTTGCGTTTCTGAGCGTACGAGGGAAAAGGTCCGGCGAGTTGACGCACTGGGAAAGACACTGACGCTCATAGCAAACCGATCCAGCTGATGATTGTCTGGGTCAGTTACGCAGCAATTCGAGTGACAGATAAAAAAAGATTCACAAGCGACGGGTGTATCTTTGGACGCTCCCAGGCGTCATTAGCACACACATAGACAACCATGAAATCCAGCGGGAGTCTCCAGACAGTTTCTGGGTCATCTTCCAAGACGAATGATTGATCAGAGAGCGCCTGAAGCAACGCACGCTGGGCAGGGTTTCCAGCATATTCCAACCCAGTTATCACTACCACCTTCGGAAGTGATAGGCTATCGGATGACATGACGGAAACGGTGTCGGAATCCTTGGTCGAGATTTGAGGGTCTGTGTGCAACTCGGGCAATCTGACTTGTGGGCGCCGCTCTGGGACGTTTTGTCTACTTGGCGCCCCATCAAAACTGCTGTCCTTGCTGGGAAGGGGCGAGTGGGAAGGTTCATTTGGTTCAGACGTAGTTCGGGGAACGTTTCGGCCTGGTCGGCGTCCAGCAGGTCTACGAGATGGGGGTTTGTCGCTCAAGAATAGAGAGTGCAAGAGGTCTGAAGGGGAGTGCCTAGATCTGATTCTGACTTTCTGTGTCGGGAACCCAAAAACTTTGGATAGAGTCTAAATTAATGATTATCAGCGGATGGATCTCCGATCGGCCCGTGAGATTGATACGTGGCGTTCGCATACACTTTACAAGGATCAGCACTCACCAAGGCCGCAATATTCTGTATAAGGGAAATGTCTTCGTCAGAGGATCGGAGGAGGAGGTTATTGCCCCCAGAAGCCAGGATGCACAACAACAAAGCGCGGAACACCACCGGATCCAACGGGAGGTCTGGGGCTGCAGAGTGGACATTTGAAAGGAGCACGGTATAGAAGTCATCGGCGACTTGGTTTCTGCCCGAGGCATACACTATTTTCCGGGCTCTGCTAGAGCTCATTGGAGTGGAGGGGAAAGCTACAGTGGCCGTGGGAAGAATGATCTGGAATGCACGAGTTGGACAAGGGGAATGTCTTCTTTGACTTTTTTACTTGGAAATTGCTCCCATGACTGAATAGACCAAAATGGGCCAAGAGGCCAATGCGGTTTGAAACCCATTTTCCGGTGAAATCTGTATGAAGGACATTGCATCACGCGTGGCTTGATGGCCATAGCTTCTTATGTACAAATGCTCACAGTGGTCGGTATGGTGATATTCCAATGACCTTCCGGTCATCCGGTAAAGCTTTTGCTTCAATATATACAGACAAGCTGATGAAGTAAATGCCCGAAGCCTCCCCCCCTCCCCCAGGCTTTTTTCTCGACCGACGCATGTATGGCCGTCGCCTTCCAGCTTGGGATCGATAACACTTCCCCTACGATAACGTACTTCCCCTTCTCCCCTAATACCGTCGCCCTCAACGCGACCGCGGGCTGGACTCCCTACTACACGAATTCCGGTTTTCCTTCGACCTTAGGACTGGTGGGCGACGGCACGAGTTCACAGATATCCTCTAAGAATGGCAGTTTCTTTTCTGTAACCTGGTTTGGTGCGTCTCCATTCTCGCTCCCCCGAAAATCCCTCAGGTCCCTGACTTCCGATCGACAGGCACTGGCATTGATCTCTACGGAAATGCAACGGGTGCCGCGTTCGAAGTCAGTTTGGACCGTAAAACCGGAAGTGGGAGTTCTGGTAACGCTCTGGTCAACCCAGGCTCGAATCTCCTCGCCTCGTTCTCAAACCTACAACTTGACACGTATACAATCACTCTAACCGTGCAAACTTTATCATCGCCGTCTTCATTTATAGCGTTCGACAGAGCGGTTATCACCAGTGCCGTGGATGTGATAAACCTGGATAGGTGGGTCAATGCGTCAAAACTTCATAGCTATTATTCATTTTTTGCTAGTGTGACCGTTTACTCGGAGATCGTTGAAGACGCCAGCGTCGCGTATAGAGGCGGGTGGTCATCTCGGGAAAGTACCACTCTGGGTGGACTCATCCATGTGACAAGTCAGTTAGGAGATTCAGCCCAGTTGACGTTCAACGGTAAAAACACCTACCTATCGTTTCTTCACATGTCCCAACTCACGTTGCTCGAGTAGGAACCGCCATCTCTGTCTTTGGTCTTCGAGATCCCACGGCTGGCTTTTACAATGTCACCCTGGACGGAGAGACGACACAATACAACGCCCAGTCAGCATGGTCAGAAGAAGGCGCCGTGTTGTTTTATATGACTGGGCTTGATCCTGAAAGTACACACTCCTTGACCATCATAAATGCTGCCAATAATCTCCTTACCGTTGGATACATCAACACCACCCTCGTTTCAGGGGTGCCGATGCAAGTACCCTCGCGCTTCTGTGATCGGTTTCAGGATTACCTACAGTTTCTTTCACAGTCCAACTTCTGGCAACAGTATTTCGAAGGGTGCCATCGCAGGGATCGTCGTGGGTATAGTTCTGGGAGTGGTCGTCTTTCCTATCCTTGGTTTCGTCCTCTGGCGTCGCCAGCGACGGAGGGGAGATCGAAAAGACACCACCTTCATCGAACCCTGTGCTCACAAACGTTTCAACATCGCTGAGGTTCTTGACATTCAATCCAACAATCAGGGTCAACGAGGAAAATCCCCCACTTTATCACCAGACAGCGGGGTTTCGCTTGATCTTTTTCCCGTTACTATTCCACAAATTATAAATCCACAACCCAAACACTCTCCCCCAACTTTTCCGAGATCCCCTACAACATCTCCACTGTCTCCAATTCATCACCTATACGATAGTAGCGGTGGTGACGTCGGTCGCTCACCGGAGACCGTAGACCAGTACCCAAGTGTACAAATCAGGAATACTTTACAAGCCAACTCGGAGAGCACCCCTTTTACGGGTCTCAATCGACGAAGTACGGTTCCCAAACCTTCTGGACCCCGTCCTCCATCTTACCGCTACAGTATTGATGACCCATCGACCTCAGTCATCATGCCCCTAGCACAAACATCGATGGATCCCACTCCCACGGAAGGGAAAGAACAACCAGAATCTGAGATGCAACAAGTAAACGAGGGAGAAAGGACGACGATCTATTCATTTCTGGACATGAACTCATCTTCCGCACCCCCATCCACAATCGACGGTGTGGGACAATCACCCAGCCCAAATCAACCCACTTCCCCTACGAACCTAGACTCCCCTCGCCATTCCCTGGTCACCGGGACCGATTCCACACGGTCGCATCCCGATCCGGACAAAAGGCGAGAAAGCGGAATGTCGAAACCGCTGTCCCTCTCCGTTGTCATCCAACCCCCAACTTCGAAATACCCGCCGTCAACGGAACGCCATCCCTACTCTCGCCATTCCACGGGATACCGACTGACTCCGCACTCTCACCGACCTCGGACTGGAGAGAGAATTTCGCCTACAGAGAGCATACCGTTTACGACATCGGAGATCTCTGAGATTCGTTTCAGTCATCCTGGCGAGCCGAGCGCCTCTCGGCCAGGGAGTGGGTCAGGTCCACAACCGCCCCCTCTTAGGGCTACTACCGCAACCTCCCCAATCTACAGGAAGCTCTTCGGCACCCTGCAAGGGGAAATCCTACCGGACGGGCTGTTGGCAAAGAAACGTCCGTCGCATCGGAAAGCACTCTCAACTTCAACATTCAACACATGGACATGATGCACGATTCCCCACACTGTATCCATTCCTTGCTTTCGATACCTACAATTCCCTCTCTGCCACGCATTCTTGTCTTGAACTACTGCACGCTTTATTTTTCCTGTCAGTTTCCCGGATATGTCTCTGTTTTTTCTTCCCGGTATATATGTACCATAGCTATACCCTGCCTAGCATCATCTACCCACTTCCTTCATTGCATGCACAGACACTCTTTACGGAAATCACTTCTACTGTATCATATAGACGTCTGTTGTAGGTACTACATGTTGGCATCATGACCATTCGAGCCTATTCCTAACCAATCGATGTTGAGGTCACATCAGCCCCTATCATAACCGACTCGGACGCCTGCGCAGCCGTTTCATGTGGCGGGGAGTCTTCCATCCTAACCATCTTGTTTCCGCGAAATAGTATGTGTTCCGGACGTTCGAAGAACGGTTGTCTGTATCCAACCTTTTTGGGTCCCTTGCGCTTTCGTCCTTTAGCTCTCGTATCATCGACCTGCATGGCCGATGGAGAGTCGGAATCACCCTGCAACAGCGGTGGTGCTGGTATCCGTCGCGAAGTCTTGCAATTCAGACACGAGAGTCTGACCAGCTTTTGATGCGACGATGAAGCTATGTATGCGAATTGTGCTGAGTGTTGTTCCGAGATAAGGTAGCCCGAGACAAACATTTCGACCGTACAGTAGCTGTCATCCCAGGTATCAGAAGGGAATCACAGCTTTTGCATATCGTGCGTTTCACGGAAGGGTCCCTATGGGGTTTAGCATGTCACGACCCACAGCGTGTAGCAACGAACAAACTCACAACTTTACCACAGTCTTTTTGCCGATAGCCTTCATAGAGCCGATATATGCTCTGGATAGATATGCAGGGGTAGCAAGAGGTCCTCCGTCTACCTTCTTCCCTTCCCCCCTCGGATCGGATGACGTGACTGACTGAGGTCCGGGTTCCGTTGTCGAATCCACCCCACCCTTGGTGGTAGCGAGAGAGGTTAAGTAAGTGCTCGCTTGATACAAGAAGTTCAACCTCTGCATGATATCCCTATTCGGTATACTATGAGGGTTTGGCGGCGCCGTGTTGTGTTGTTTCTTCGTCATCGAAGGTCGTGCTTTGAAGTCAAAACGAAAATCCAATGATCGGCCCACATCGATCTCCGTCACTGAACCCAAACCTCGCCAGTAGCATTCCAACGGAATATTGGTTTCTGTTGAATAGAGTGGAGCTATATTATATGCGGCGTGGACCTACAGTCCTGCTAAATGTATGCTAAATCGAAGGAGGGATCTGTGGATATTTCTCGTAGCCGCAGCGCCAGCGGATCAATGAGTGTGCGAAGGGTGGAAAGGAGGGCGCTGGCAGTCATCTGCAAGCTCCAGATCCCAACCATTCGAACGCGGTTTGGAGTATTCGCCTGGTTTGAGACATGGAATGCCATGGCGTCATATACCTTGTGGTAAGGTTAGCCAGGTGAACAACAGCTGAAACACAGAACAAATGCACACCTTGATGGCAATAGAGTCCATCAATCCAGCTAGAAGGAAGGTTTAGTATCTCGGGGCAGGTTCAGGCGTCTTCGTGCACTTACTTTCCCACATCTGCAAAGACCGTAAGATTCAATACAGAGCCTGAGCATGGATCAGCGAATATACGTACTGTCCAAGAACCATCAAAATTGTCTATACTTGTTATCACTCTACAATGGATGGGAATCAGGGTCCTGTTTGCGCTAGTGGGGTGTCAGTCATATCAGAGATTATTGGGGATAATAATGAACTAACTTCATAAATGCGACGATAGGCCGAACGGCAGCATTGTTTACGTATGACAGGTCGCTGGTGAAGATTGGGACGGCCGCCTTCAAGTCCCTGAATCGCAAGTCGATATCAACGATCAAGTTTCTACCCTTCTGTGATTGCTCATCATCTTCCGCATCAGAGGGAGCGGTCAATGGAGGTTTTGCCAGCTGCCTCTGACCCGGAATACGATCACTTAGGGAGAGTGAGGTTGTTGCGGTTGTTATTGCGTCTGCAATTTCACCGAGGATAGCATCGAAGACGTCTTCCTCAGCATCATGCGGGAACTTGATATCGAGGACTGCATCAACCTTCCCTGACTTGATCCAGGACATTGGCCCACCCTCAGTGGTAACCGTCTGTATGTGGTCGATGTTCACACCATCGATGCGGAAACGAGACTGTCACCGTGTCAGCATCAATCAATATCCTGAAGGGGAAGAACCTACCATGCGGGCCCACTTTCCGTCCAATAGATCTTGTTCATTGGTACGCCCGATGCTTTGCGGCTTGTGTAAACTGAACAAACAGTTATCAAACTGTCCCACGATATTCTCTGCAGAAAGGAAATCATAGAACATCCATTGTTTCCTGAATGTGGGAATATCAGCCCGGAAGATGGACGCAGTATATGGTCGAAATCCTGGTTGGTAGACAGTGACAAGAACGTCTTCAAGCTGGAGCGATTCCAGTTCGAAGTCCCCAGGCTGTGCACGATGCCTGAACAGGGCCGGGTCAAGCGGATGGTCGGGGTCCCAAGTGATCTCCCTACGGTCTGCGCCTGTGGGTAAATAGAAACGCCCCCGGGTGGGTGGGAAGGAATCAACTTACCAAGAACCCCACGGACACCCTTGATCACCGCATCTTCAACGAGTCCCTTGCCATCCAACCATCTCCACAGCGAGAGGGTCACATCGATGGAATCAATCGTAAGGTCGAATTGTGTATAATTCGAGTCTTCCTCGGAGAGGTCTCGGGGATGCGGTTCTTCCTCCTCTTCCCCACTTCCGTGAACCAGCGGGTGGTTACTAATGTCATACCCAATTGCGGTAGCCTGAACCCCGCTTCGCGGCTCGTCTATAGCGACTGTTGGGCGACGAACAACGTAGACATTTTTGAACGATATCCGTGAGTCTTTCCACTTCGGCACGATAGCAGATTCGAAGATGATTTTGGCACCGGTTTCGGCAGTCAGATAATCGCTCAGCGCGCGGGCAATGTACTCTGGATCAATGGTTGTGAGCCTCAAGCCGATCACATCAGCAAGCGAGGCAACAGACCTTGCAGACGCAGGCTGTTTGCAATTGCAAACACGACGGAAAAGAATGTTGTTCTACGTGGAATTTAATTGACTGTACTTCTTACCAGAGAAACCAGAACTCACGTCCCCACCAGGATCCATATCGTTTGGCTCATCAAGAACCACGTTACGAACGCCGAGATATCATCCGCGTTGAACTTACGGAAAGACTTGATCGTGAACCACCGAAATCGGATGCGAGCACGCTGCCAAAATCCGTCTGCGACTGTTAGTAGGTCGTCTCTGGTTGGTCTGGGGATATTCGGCACGGACATAGCGAGACGGCGAAGGAATGCGGGGTAGTTGTCCAGATGGTTAGGCACACGACCGTTGTCTTCAATTTCTTCTGCTTCGTGTTTGGCATCCCGATGAGACTCCTCTGGGGCATTGCCATTAGCTGGTACGTTACCGGACGCTGGGGGCCGTAGCGGTTGTGGTGGTTGTCCTTGCTTCAGTGGGACGTTGGTCGTGTGCAAGGTACGACCAGATGTCCTCGCTACGTAGAACGTCGAGCGGGCGAGGAATGGCTCTCCGTAGGAAACTCGGTATCCGAGAGACACAGGGTTTGGAGGATGCGTCAGTGAAGAAGCGCGTGGATGTTGCTTGAAAAAGCGACGGATTGCGCTGTAACGTTCGAACGTGGCATGTCGTGTTCGTTGGTGAGCAGCACAGCACAACGATGGCCCGATGTCTTCACGCAGCGGACGGGCCAGAAAATGGGGCCGATAGAGTGACATGGAGGGGCAAGAGACAACGGAAGACGTCACTCCGGCGGCGTTTCTGAAGTATTGCACTTTGACCAGCGCTGCTTGACTCAGGTTCATGGCTGCACTAACTTAACCCCAATCGCAATGCCCCGTGGCTCAGTTGGTTAGAGCGTGTGACTGTTAATCCACTAGATTGCATCATCACAAGGTCGAGAGTTCAAGCCTCTCCGGGGCAGTTTTTTTAATATCTATCCTTTTGGTAGCCAGTTGTCGTTTTCAAAAGTTTTGAAAGTCCCAATGCAAACTAACCTATTCTACTGTACATGATGATCTATGTCCTGTGTATGCGATGTGGTAAATAGTGATAAGAGCAATGCATAAACAAGGGAGATCCGTCGGACCCTAGTCCGAGGGTGGAGACCTTCCCATCCTTTGGGGTTCCAGCTTCCCTCGTCCTCCTGCCTTCTTGTATGCATCTTCGATGGTCTCCAGCTCCCGTTGATACAGCTTGAGTTCGTTTGCCAGTTTTGTAACTTCGTCCTCATCCATCAGATCCATATCGGAGCTGACAGAACCACTCAGTGCTTCCTCGAGTTTTGCCTTCTGTGCGACAACCTTTCCGTAGGTTGTGATATAAGGTACGTAGCGTTCACGATACACAGCACGGATCCCAGCAGGATCGGAAGGTAAGGGGGGCCGCGGGGGTGGATCACGTTTCTTCTTGTGCTGAAGGGAGACATTCACTAAGGTCTTGGGTTGAGGAGCCTGCGTCTGCTTCTTAAGGGGCGTCTCATCATCGGAAGAGGTGTATATTGAAGACCCGCGTTTGAATTTTCCATTGTGGGACTTGGATGTGGCCCTCATAGTGACAGTGGGCCTGCCCGGAGGAGAATCCCGGCTCTGTTGCGTCGAGGGG
>Ga0307512_10006815_pt1 | contig 11468 bp, 6 predicted proteins | sample 14_EM_MG_FD_200267 | JGI IMG/M metagenome (GOLD analysis project Ga0307512, IMG submission 200267) | Populus trichocarpa ectomycorrhiza microbial communities from riparian zone in the Pacific Northwest, United States - 14_EM | ecosystem: Host-associated > Plants > Roots > Unclassified | place... | reverse complement strand
GAGCACATCGCTTTGCATTCAGCCTATCTGGGAGCATCTGGGAGCATCTGGAAGGATCAGTGTGGCTGTTCAGAGTTGCTGAGTTGTTCGGTTATGACTTCCAAACCATTTTACATTTTGCTGATGTCATCACTCTCTTTCTCGTCCTCAACTCTACGATTGCCTATGAACACCAAGGTAAGTCATCCCTCTCTCTCTCTGGATGCCATGATCAAGGGTTAACACCAAGTACAGCATACACTGAGTACAACATACACTGAGTACTGCATAAAGAGTTAACAACTGGTCCGGGTAACCCGCCAGCGGTCCGGATTTGGACTGGAAAAACAGTTTGGTTCGGTTCCTGGACCGTCGAAAAACCCGACCTGCTACTTCTTGGTGGTCCAAACCTGGCCCCGTACCCATCAACCAGTGGGTTTCACCGGATTGGGCTGGACCCGTCGGGTCCAATCTCCGGTTCTGTTGGGGGTTCTCCCCTAGCAGTGTAATAGTGGCAAATCCATGTGGTGTTACCTTTTAGCGGGGTAGATACTAATCACGACTCGATTGGGCAAGCCTGAGGCTTGGCGGATTCATTGAAAGCATAGTGCCGCGGCAGCTGATTTGATGATGCGACAACCTGGCAGATCAAACGGACTTAGGTCCTGCCGAGCAAGTTGTCCTCAACTTGTTTTACTCTTGTGTTTATGTGGTTGCATATGATATGCACGGCAGTCGTGTTAGTAAATGGCTCTCCGGTCATCCAAGCCTCTTGGATAACGGGGCACGTCTGGGTCAGGAGGACCACCTAAGCACATAGGACTGAGAGAATGATGGCGTTGGCAATAAGCCAATAGCGGATGCTACCCCTTGATCCGGGTGGATGGTTCTGCAAGATAATCTATGGGGACAGATTACGCGCATATGTTCTACGTTGGCATAGTGAGGGTTATCGCAACCTCAGAAGAACTATGAGTTATAAAATATCATAAGACGGCCATTACCATTAAGGTGTGGCGTTCCAACTACCGATAAGACAACGATGCAAGGGAATAGTCTGATTTATGAGCTGATGATGATACGTGTCCATTGGGACTCGAGAGCACTACCAATAAAGGCGCAAGAAATACGATGCAAGGTTATCTAAAGGGTGACGTCACTAAAACCCACAGATAAGTGGCTAACATTTGAGGGATTAAATCAAAGTTGCAGTGAAGGCAACTATAAAGGACTATAAGGAGATTAGCGCACGAAAACTAAGTCGCAAGGATATCTACAGGGCAATACCAATAAGACCCGCGAGGTAATACGCTATAGTGCGAGGGATTAATCTAGTTCGGAATTAGGGGATCATCGAGGAGCGATGTTGACGATTCCGAGAGTCTATAAAGAGATCAGGTTGTTCTGGGATGAAGGAGGGGAACCGGCTTGAGATATGAAAAGACGGATACCTACCAGCAAAGAAGAATCCTTATTTATTATTGCGTTTTTATGATACCTATACCAATTATATCTATACCTAGAATCTATTAGCTTTGTGTAGCGGCAGCCCCGCACCCTACTAGGATTTCATTCGATTTAAATGATGATTACCTTCGATAACGACAACGACGTTATTGCGTATGAGCTTGTAAAAATTATAGCACACGCGAGAAGGACTCAGCAGATTTTCGCTACGCATTGCGTTTGGTGGCTTGCGTCCATCATAGGGTTAGAACCAGGGTTAATAAGATACATCGATAATCTAAGTTCCAGGGTTGGGATATCCGTTACCTCCGAAGCACCACAGGATACCTCAGAACAGGCCGCCAAAGATACGATAGAGTTGCGCCAGGATCAGGTCCTGAAAGAGTGTGAAGAATATCTTAAGGAATCTCGGAGGCTAAGGGATATTGCTTCCTTGAAATCTAAAGAAACAATTAAGTCGGGACGAATCAATTCTACACCGATATCTAAGAAGCTGTTAAATATATCTGAGACAGGTCTCCAAAGACGACAAAGAAACCCAGAGGATTATAGTCCGATAAGAGGAATCGACAAAGGCGAGATTTCAACAAGGAAAGCAGTGGGAGAGTGTTTACGTTGTGCCTGGCCTTCCGATGGAAAAGGAAATCATCGAGTCAAGAATTGCCACCGACAAATCAAGCTAGATAAGGGAACTGCCAATTTCCCTAAGGCGAAGGATTACCAGCGGGTAGACCTTCAGGAAATAGTCGAAAGTCGTGATAGGGACTCAAGTACCTCTGAGAGTTCATCCGATGATTCATTATAGGATATAGGATCTACGGCCGTGCGCTCTCTGAATACTTAGCGATGTATCATTGAATAGGTGTTGCACCCCCGTAACAGGTTCTGCGTTTCAGGTTTTTCTATTTATGGTCGCATTCAGATATCCTACTGTTAATTGCCAAATATTGACTATGGTACTGCATGGTCATTTTCTAATGTATTGACAACCTTCATATAGCAAACAAGTAGAGAGACACTCCCTGCCCCATCCTGAAAATGAGCATCAATGGAGCGTCAACAATTGATGGTCTTGCATCTTGGGTAATCTAAGTGGCGCTTGATCGCACGTATTCATAAACAAGTGATTAGCCGCCTGTATGAGCAAATACGCAAGTGATATTCCCGCGATAGCCTCCTGAACAGTAAGAAATTACTTCTTTTACAAAGGTGCAACTAAGTGTTCACGAGTGTTTTAGACTACAAAAACAGCCAAAACTGAGTATATGGACTTTGACAGCCACAGCGCGCTGCGATCAACCATGATCTAAGGCCCAAGATCGTCGACACTCTGTTTCACACACATTTTCATGATGGGGCAGGGAGCGTGTTGCATTTCTTTTTGCATATAAAGGATGGCAAAATGTCCATTATGTATGATCACTACCAAATCGTGTGTTTATTACCCAACTTACAGGACCAAAAATCGTTGATGTTCCGTTGACGCTCATTTTCAAGATGGGACACGGAGCGCCTCTCCTTGCTTTTTGCGTAGAAAGGTTGTCAATACTTTTGTTATTTATAACCACTACAAAATTACTTCATAATTACCAGACTAACAAGACCTAAAATCATTGACACTCTGTTGATGCTAATTTTCCAAATGGGGCAAGGAGTGTGTCGCTTTATTATTTGCCTATAAAAGATGGCAAAACTTCCATTATGTATAATCACTACCAAATGGCGTGGTTATTACCTGACTTACAGGACCAAACATCGTTGACGCTTTGTTGATGCTCATTTTCAAGATGGGACATGGAGTGTCTTGCTTTATTATCTGCGTATAAAGGTTGTCAATACTGTTGTTATGTATAACCACTACAAAATTACTTCATAATTACCAGACTAACAAGACCTAAAATCATTGACGCTCTGTTGATGCTCATTTTCAAAATGGGGCAGGGAGCGTGTCGCTTATTTTTTTGCCTATGAAGGATAGCAAAGCTTGCATTATGTATGATCACTACCGAATCACGTGTTTATTACCCGACTTACAGGACCAAAAATTGTTGACGCTCCGTTGACGCTCATTTTCAGGATGGGACATGGAGCGTCTTGCTTTCTTTTTTGCATATAAAGGTTGTCAATACTGTTGTTAGGTATAACCAGTACAAAATTACTTCTTAATTACCAGACTAACAAGACCAAAAATCGTTGACGCTCTGTTGACACTCATTTTCAAGATGGGGCAGGAAGTGTGTTGCTTTCTCTTTTGCCTATAAAGTGTGGCAATACTTCCATTATGTGTATTCACTAGTGAATCGCATTTTTATTACCCGACTTACGCGACTTAAAATCGTTGACGCTCCTTTGATGCTTATTTTGCCACGGGCGTAACCACAATATGGAACCATTCACTTTGGCATACTATATCAATAATGGTCTTGTGGCAGCCGTTCTGAGCTTTTCATGTACATTCTCCTTTCTAACTACATTGTTCTTTCATGATGCATATAAATATACCCTTCAAAATATACTTTAAAGTGTCCGCTAATTGTAGATAATAATCATACTCAAAAATCCCGTTCCCTTCCGTCAACTCTCGTCTTCGCTGTCATGTTCACTCAAAAGGCTGCTGTCGTCTACAAGATGGCTATTAGCTGCATTACCACGCAGCTGATAGTGTACTAACCTGTGAATGGACCTTCATCAGTCAGCAACTCTGGAATAAAATCTTTATCGCGCATGAGATCCTTGGCATATGAATCAAGATTGAAAAATCGAGCGCAGGGAAGCGGGGAATGTATATACACATATCTGGGTGACACACCTTGTGTTTCGGAGCTTTGAGTTATCTCACTGTCAGCAGGTGGCGCCGGTGGCATTCCGGGCCTCAGTGGCGCCAGTCGTGGTGGAGGTGCACCCGTTCCTTTGCTCCTCCAGTGAGTCTGTGGATTCTTTGCTGTGCGATTTTGTCAAGGAAGGCAGCCGTCCATTTGATTTTCCTGAACCATTGCCGGGTGTCTTTCTATCGCAGCCTTCACCTTGTCATGCCCGGGAAACACAACACCCCGCTTCTTCTCTTCTCAAACTTTGGCGTGTGGTTTCTTGATTAGTTGTTGCATTTCCCCAATTGCGGCGCGCAAAAACCCTTCTTTAGCCATTTTGGCCATATTCAAGGCAAGACGCATGTCGGACTGTTCAAGCTGTACCTGACCTCCTGGTCTTGCCAGAGTAGTTGACATGATGAAAACCTACAAAGAATTAGTTGCTGCTTCTACAGTGAGAAATGGTAGTTACCTCAACCATATACGACTCTGTAGCCTCCTCTAGGGTCTTTGAAGCCTGTTTCGTCCATTCCTGGGGACGTTTATCACCAGACTCTTCTGCGAAAATCCCAGAAATCACAACATCGTAATATTCAATTTCGCGGACTGTGCAGACACATGCCTTGGTCGACCGTGGCGGTTTCCTGTGATGGGCAGTGATGAATTGATCACGTAGCTCTCTACGTACCCCAGCTGTGCGTTATACTGTTAGTCGACCTTCATCTACATTGATATGCATTGACTCACATCCGATCGCATGCTGCTTCTTATTCTTGTTGCTTCTGGTTTTAGGTAATATTTATAAATGGGCGTCCTGGGTTATATTTTCGGTGGCTAGAATCGCAGCGTCACGGTGAACTTACTAGTGTCTGCGTTGCTGCTGTGTCTCACCAGGTGGCGCATTGTTTGAAGCGCCTGTCATTCGGCTCGATTCGGCTTCAATCGCACCTGGTTGAACTATTTCTGGCGCCATAACTTGCTGTTGTGGAATGGTGAGGAAGATGATCGCGAAAAGAAGTGCGAAGTCCTGATGATTCTATAGTTAGCTACAAGTCCAAATGGAACCAGTGACAGCCAACTTGCACATTCAATTCAAGCTGAATCCGGCTGCGCATAGCTGCACTGCATATAGCTGCAGGGGATTCCAATGGTCCTGCAATTTGCAGTAAGTCGGTGCGATGTTGTTTGTTTGTTTGCAGGGATATATCATGATGAAGGACAGCTGATAACTCATGTTTGATAGATATAACAAGGAAATTCTTCGACGCAAAGGATGTCTGTTGATGTTTGTCTCAAGACATTGCCGGGATGTTACATGAATCACACGCTAACCATCAAGTCTTAATGTATGGTTAGTGTGACCGTGCCCAATGAAGTGACGGTCAAAACGCTGATTTTGCTTTGTTTGAATTGATGAAACCTACCAACCTTGACATAAAAGACTCAGCTTGCCTCCATGTCATCCATATCTTGCAACATCCAACATCTCGCCCAACAACAAGGTCAACACAAGGTACAATGGTCAATGCTCCGAAAAAGAAGGTTTTGCCACTTCCGGCAGGCAATTACGGCAAATCGACAAAGAAATCAACACGACGACGTCATCACATGAATAAAGGCCAGACTGGCTTGGAGGCAGACAGGGTCCGAGCGTTGGGGGCATTGCGCAGGTTATGATCTAAAAAGAAGCTTTCGGTGGAGAGACGACGGGAAACGCACTGCTTAAGCAACGAAGAAAATGAGAAATGCATGGAGGATTATGCGGATAGAGAGACCGCAGTGGCAAGAAAGCGAGTTCAAGACGCAGAGACAGCGATTATGCAAGAGCAGGAACATATGATGGATGTTGAAAAGGGACGATCGACAACCAGAATGCCTGAAACAACATTCGAGGAGATGTTGAATGCTATCGGAGACAGTCTGAGCGATCTTGCAAGTGCTGATGATGAGGAGGATGGGGAAGACGTGGATGATGATGAAGAAGATACAGAGCTTGGCAAGCTGAGCGAAGATGATGAACCTGGCTGGGTGATGGGCACAATCTCCAAAATGGTACAGCACCGCATGGAGAGCTTTCGACAGAAGGAGATGAGGCTTGACTAACTAACGCAACCGGGATGGGGGGACACAACCGACTACTTCCGTGAGAGAGATCTGAAGTACGAGACGACTGAATTGAAGGTTCCGGCAGTTGTGAAGCCCCAAACAGACACGACAGCAGCCACACCATCACCATCACCATTTGTAGAGCTTATGCAGGTTCTTGATATCGTCCCCGGACAATCCCAAATGCCCCAAGTGACGTCTTGCCAGGGAAGTAGTCAAATGAGGCTGGGTTCGGAGAAACCTCAGGCAGACAATCACATAGTATCCCTCATGCCCAACGCGGTGCCTGATTCGTCACAGAGGGAGATTGCGACACCAGTTCAACACGTGAGCATTTACCCCAGCATATAGCGTCGCTAGCTAATTACCAGATTGAAATCGTATTCGGACGAAGACATGGTGACGGCTCCTGCGTCACCAGAGGAATAGATTGCCAAATAGGTATTTTTGACGACGTATCTCAAGTCAAGGCCATTTGTACCTACTTTGTTATGTGTCAGCATTTTCTGGATTTCAGTTACTGAATTGTGAGACAAGATTATTCGTCAGTGTGTGTGCAAGGGTCGTACTGGCCATGCAAATATTCTAGACACCAAATCGAGTAGATTGACGAACAGTAAACTGTATAGGGTGTTGCCTGTTATGGTTAAATGATAAAATAATACCTAAATTTGAGACGAAATTTACTAACAAAGTTTAAGTCAGTGAGGTCATACGACTCATAGAAGGAGCGGTCAAAGCACATCTGAAACCTTGATGAATGACAGCCGTCAGTCTGCATTAATCCATGCAGCTAACTACATAACTCTCCGCTCAGACCTCCTGCACAGGGTCGAAAAATCGAAAATTGTTTATTTTATGTCGTGGAAATCGAGGAGAATGGGCTGGATAAGGAATGATGAGGACGTCACACTATAAATATCAAAAACTAGTACATGTATGTTTATGCGGTAAATTGCCGGCCGAAAGCGCTGAAATGCGATGGACTTACGTCATTTATCATACAAATGACGTGTATAGTGGTGGCTCAGAGACTGAGATGTCTCGAAGATTTTGGATTCGAATGATGATCCATAGAAACCGTATACTGGCTGCCAAAAATGACTGTATGGATTTTATGTACAATTGTTGAGCACCCAATGACTGTTAGTATGTCTCTAAGGTGAGCTCAGAGGTGAGCGTCAACAGAGCGTCAATGATTATTGGCATTGCATAATGGAAAATCCAGATGGTTTCGCTGCAACGTTCATTCATAATCGAACTATAGCCCGCCTTTCAATTCAAAAATGGTTGCGACAACATCGCTACTATGTCCTAAAAATGAGCGTCAACAGAGTGTCAACGACTTCTGGCCTTCTATCTTGGAAAATGCAAGGGCTGTGCGGTGACATTAAACCATAATCGAATTATCGGCAGCCTTTCTAGGCAAAAATCCTTTCCACGACTTCGTCACTTTGCCCTAAAAATGAGTGTCAACCGAGCATCAACGATTATAGGCCTTGCATCTTGAAATATCAAGGGGCTGTGAGACTACTTTCATCCATAATCGAGCTATCGGCCGCCTTTCTAGGCAAAACTGCTTTCGACGACTTCGTCACTATGCCCTAAAACTGAGCGTCAACGGAGCGTCAACGATTTTATGCCTTGCATCTTGGAATATCATGGGGCTATGAGACTACTGTGATCCATAATCGAACTATCAGCCGCCAATCTAGGCAAAAATACATTAGACGATTTCGTCACTATGCCCTGAAAATGAGCGTCAACAGAGCATCAACGATTTTATGCCTTGCATCTTGGAATATCAAGGGGCTGTGAGATTATCTTGATCCATAATCGAACTATCGACCGCCTTTCTATGCAAAAATGCTTACGACAAGATCGTTACCATGTCCAAAAATGAACATTAACGGAGCATCAACAATTTTGGATCTTGCATCTTGGATAATATAACAGCAATGGAACGTAGGAAACTCACAATGAACCCATTGGCAGCCCCTATTCATCAAAATGCTACTCACGATAATGCTTCCACCTCCTACAATTGAGTGCCCGCAGAGCATCAACACTTTTTGTGAAGGCTCAGAACACTACACAGCAATGAACTGCATAGTGCTGTTCCTAAATCGAGTTTTACACGGTCAGTCTTTGCCATATAACCTTGTATACAACTTCACAAATATGCATGCAATGTCTTACAGATCTGGTTTTGTTACTTGTAGCAGTAGAGCCAATATTTCAGAACCCGCAGCGTGCTTTGCTGTATCGTTACCTTCGGCAGTCTTTCGAGTCAGATTACCCAGCTGCCTAATTCCTACCGCCATGTCGGATATCAAATCTTTGAACACATCATTGCTCGAGGTTATGATCTCTTCCAAAAATGAACGTGTCTTTATTCATGATTGGAGCGACCTTACTTTACAACTCATCAGCGATGCTTGGTGGGCTTCGATGAATGTAGACTCGAAGCGGCATATTGCTTGGAAAAATTCTAGAAATGCGCCTTCGTGGTGATTCTATTTACACTGCGGAATTGAGGCGACCGGCAGCCCTGGCATCATATGTATCATTTGTCATCAAGTTCTTCACCATCCATCAGAGCATGGGACTAGCTCAATGGGGAAACACTTGCTGACAAAAGCTGACATCGCAAAGTTAAACGAATTAACAGAGTCAGAGGTCACTGAATTGACTAGATTGATGGTCGATGAAACAGCGTTGGCAATCCTGAAAAGGCAAGGAAGTCGAGGAATCACAATAGTAAGTTCACAGAGGAACATCAGATTTGACATCCACATTGATCCATATTGACAGAAACGACAGACAAAACGTTCCAAATTGGCAGCGAAGGACTTTGAAACTTCTGAATTTCACCAAGGCACGTGGAATCGCTACCTCATGTTAGAATTCGTTTCGGCTCACATTCCATGGAATGTTATATCAAATCTAGAGCTACGACGGTCATATAAAGCATTATGTGATGACTTGGTGCTGCCATCAGCTTCGACCATCAGCAACATTTGCTGGAGGGAATATGCACTGACCGTGGATGCAATTAAGAAGCAATTGCTGTGACAAAATAAAGTTAGTTTTGCTTTGGAAGGATGGACATCAACGAACCAACTAGCCATAATGTTGGTCATTGTGTACTATATGGATCAAAATTGGGCATTGCGTGAGGTTCAACTTGCATTCGATGTGGTTGATCGCCTGATCTTTTCACGTTTCGAAAGCTAATTAAGGATGATAGGACAAGGGCCAACATACTGGAGCGAAGCTAGCCGTACATTTGAAGGATGTTCTGGATCGTTTTGAGCTTACCGACAGCCGTTTGCTTGGAATTACCACTGATAATGCCTCCTGGAATTACTCGATTACATGTGAGCTGCAATCAACACTTAAGGCCACAGGAATTGAGTGGCCTGCTGTGAGGAACCACATACCTTGCATGGCGCACATCATACATCTGGCATTACATCAGCAAAATGTAATTCGGTCCGGAAGCAACACGCAATCCTCCCAGACACTCCGGGCTACGTCACCAGTGCTTCTAAGTACTTCCAGACGCTCCCAGACCCCCCTGGAGCTAAGCAAAGTGCTCTCAGACTCTGTAAGAGCATTCTCAGGTGCTCCATCTAGGATAGTCAAATTTTGGAGCTCCTGAGACCTCTGCGCAGATCTGCGGGAGACTTCGAGAGAAGCTGAGACCGCTGCGCTGCTCTGTGGGATGCTTCGAGAGCAGCCGAGATAACTGCGCAGCTCTGCGCGAGACTTGATGCTGTATTCTCACAGCAGTGGTTCTCACATAACCACAAGGTATTTCGTCTTATCATATTTATCTTTGTTACAGTCACAAGATTCGCTACATCATAATATGCCATGCATTATTTCAGTCTCTCTCTATATATACATACCGTCAATCTGGCCGCAGATGGTACTCGAGCATAATCGGAGGAGCACCAGGCCACGCCCATTGTGAGAACTTTTAGAGATGCACCATTTGGAGGCCGTTGCGGTGAAACTATGGAGCTAGAAGGCAGAGACCATCAACACTCCGCCGCACCTCTCGCGACATCCAAACGGAATTCATGAGAAAGAGCAGTTCTGGTTTGAGGAGCATAGGAATCTGGTGAGAAGATATGATACTACCCGGCGTTGAGGATCCCACGCAATTATATGGATCCACGATATCCCGGACAGAGCGAGTGAGACAAAAAGTTGGGAAAGATAGAGTGTGTATTTTCATTGTATGATAAGATGAGATGGAAATGAGATGATGGCTATCTACTCGGGGTCTGCCGAATATATACTCCCCGTCACTCTTTCCACCTCCGTTACCCCTGTATCTCTGTACACCCTGCCGTAGCTCCTTGAAGATGTACTTGGAGGCTGTGATAGAGCGAGTTTGGAGATGCACATGGAGGCCATGATCGTGCGAACTTGCAGGCCGTAATCGAGCGAGTTTGGATATACACTTGGAGGCTGTGATCGAACGAACTTGGAGGCCGTAATTGAGCGAGTTTAGAGATACACTTGGAGACTATGATCGAGCGAGTTTAGAGATGCACTTGGAGACTATGATCGAGCGAGTTTAGAGATGCACTTGGAGACCGTGATCGAGCGGGATTGGAGGAGTACTTGGAGGCGGTCAATCTGGAGGCGGTAGTTTGGGAGGGAGGCGCGACGGGAGCTGAGACTCTATTCATTGGTTAACTCGTGATTGTGGGAATGTAGAGAATTGAGTACAACATGGTCTGCCGAGGGATGAGACCGGCTGGGAGCGGGAGACAGTCGATCTTGGGATGATGCAGTACTCGGTGTATGCAGTACTCAGTGTATGCTTTACACGGTGTATGCTGTGCTCGGTGTATGCTGTACTCGGTGTTAACTCTTGATCATGGCATGGAGAGATAGAGAGGGATGACTTAACTTCGTGTTCTTAGGTGATGGTAGACTTGAGGACGAGAAAGACAGAGATGAGAGGAGATGGGGGAAATCATCATGAGAAACTGGGACTTAAGAGAATTTCGTGTGCGAGTCAATTTACCATCCCCGATACAGCAGGTACAAGTCCCGATCCGGCGTGTAATTACATCGATACCAGGTCTT
>Ga0307512_10006813_pt1 | contig 11469 bp, 11 predicted proteins | sample 14_EM_MG_FD_200267 | JGI IMG/M metagenome (GOLD analysis project Ga0307512, IMG submission 200267) | Populus trichocarpa ectomycorrhiza microbial communities from riparian zone in the Pacific Northwest, United States - 14_EM | ecosystem: Host-associated > Plants > Roots > Unclassified | place... | reverse complement strand
GGAGCAGTGGGGGCTCAGCAAAAAAAAAAAAAAAAGCAACCATGAGAGGCACTCACTTGCCCGTAAGAGAAGAGGAGGGAGTTGGTGCGAGATCGAATGGCACGAAGACGGGGCGCTCAAAATGAAAACATGCATGCATGTGCGCTCGATAACGGGCAAACGTGCGGTGAAGTGACGGCCCCGACGTCGAAGGATGGGTCGAAAACTCCTACGAATGGCTTAACGAGGTCGAAGATGACGCGACCCTCCTTCCTCAATGAATGACAGCCTGGGACGCTCTCGAATCCAATTTCCGTGAAGCGTTCGTTGACTATGCCGAAAGCGAGCTCGCAGATGCTTGCATCGACAAAGAAACCCCTGAGACCTTTGAGCAATGGACGAAAGCAGCCCAACGACAACACAAAAACGGGCTGAAAAAGCGGTCTATTCGCGAAAGCTACAAGACAGTACAAGGTACTGAGGAAAAGAATCAACTCAAACGTCCAGAAGAGGATGGGGTTGGAAACGAACCGGAAATACAGGAAGGACTTAGAGAAAGTCCCCCGATCGCCCAGACCACCTCGTCCCTCCCGACTATGACGTTGACAAATCCGACGGGATTGCAGCAATCCAAAACGAATCCGAATCCTCCAGCGACAACGACTGGGAAACGAGAGAGCGACCACGGACAACGATCGAAAAATGCGTCGTAAACAGAAACGATCCTGGAAAGACAAGCCACACCGCACGAAAGTGCCCCACCACTGCGGGGACGAAAGTAAGCGGGGCACTCACCTGACTGGTCAGGACACGGGAACAATGCGAGGGGGAGTTCGGGACCGGTCAGAACACAGGGAAACAGTGAGCCAGTGAGGGGTACTCACTGGAGAGCATATTGAGAGGGAGGAGCGTGCCTCTGGCGGTGTCGCAATGGGGACGGGAGCTGAGATGGCCGTGAGGGGGAGACGCAAGAAGGCAGGACTCGTTAGGACACCAAAAGGAAGCAGGCCACTGAGGGGAACTCACAAAGTGGAAGGGGAGACGGGGAAGAACGTGATTGGGACGCTTTCTTTTGGTGTACTAGCGGCAAAGTGGTGGCATGTGGTGTGGCACTGCGATGTTGGGCGCGGGAAGTTGAAAATGTTTTTGAAGGCGGTGAGGACGGTGCAGTAGAGGGGTACACACGCACTGAAAAGGGGAGAGGGTCAGCGGAGGGACAAGACGGACCCACCTCGAGCAGGAGGGGGGGAAAAGGTGGTGGCTTACCCGGCTTAGCTGGCCGACTCGTATGACGGAGGGGTCCATAGGAGAGGTTGTGGAATTAAATGCCCAGAGCTTGAAGTTGAAAAAGTGGGTATGCTGAGCAGGGGTTTGGGGTGAAGTGAGCGGAATGGGGGCAGCACGTCAGGTTTTTTTCCAGAGAGTTTGCCGTTATCCGTTATGGGAATTCATAACGAGTTTGTTGGATTGGCAACGAAGTCGTGCACGTAGGCGATGTCAGTGTTCTGTTATCAATGTCTTTGCGTGCATTAGGAAGCACAGAACTGATGCAATAAAGTTTTACTGCCAATGATGTAGCACAGACAGAATTTCTTGCCAACGGATACGGACGTGGTCGTAAGTACGATCATGATGATGGCTCGGGCTCGGAGATGCGCGTTGAATAGGTCTCGGCCCGGTTTGGTCCCGATAAGGGAACCGCGAGGAAAAGGGATTAACATGGTTACAACCATCATACCAGACGCGCACACCAGGCTGCGCTTTCTCTCTCTCTCGCAGTCTGTCGCAGATCGCAGTGCCGTGACAACTCTCGACATAGAGCTGGCCTGCGATACTTTGAATTCCATTGGATTTGATGACCTGTCAAAATTGACAGACGTTCCATGTGGACGGCATTCTGGAATTTCTGTTTGGTTTCGAGGTTTTGCGCAGCTCACTGTGGCATACGCCGCATACTGCTTACAGGGCTAGACTACTGCCGGACATTGGAGAACCATTAGCGTGTTTCCTGTCACGTGGTGATTCGGAAAACCTGTTCGAGTTTCTAAAAAAAAAAAGAAAAACTGCCCCCCATTCGACACTACCCCTGGCCCACCTCGACTCTAGCGTTCTTTTTGTCTCCCAAAGTAGGGTTATCAACGAGTTGTCGCGTTGAGTCAACGTTTTGGCCTTGCCCATCATTTTCCGTGGCGTGTAACCAGTGACCTGGACGCAAGCGGCCATTTTCCTTTGTGGACAGTGCTGGCCGAGTGAATAATGACGAGGGCAGTGGTCGGGATTGGAATGACACCATGACAGGTGTGGGGACTGATGCCCTGACGTGAGGAGAGTTCGCGTTAGTGGCACGTATTATGATTCATGACGAAATAGGAAAGTGGACCTGTCGATCACAGGGAGACAATACTACTTGCGCCGCTTGCCCCCGCGCACTCGTGATTTAAGTTATCTCAATACGGTACAGCATTTTTATCCTCACAGACAGTAATGCGACGGCAGACGACACACTACAGTACAGCACAGTAAGGCAATATTTCGAGTTTTCCACGTGAACAGACGCGCGTCTTAATTAAAAACGCCGACCATGTGTGCAAGGAAACGCCGTTGATCACACAATTTGAAACACCATGTGGGTACAAAACACAGATTCCGCCTAGTCCTGCCTACCCATCCCTATAGTTCGAGCCCCATCCCTTCATGCAAAGTCAACTGATCTGATGCCCCACCCCACTACGTTTGATGCCGCCTATAGCACTAGGAACATAGAACAATCCCTAGGTCACACAGCAAATCTTGGGTGTTTGGCCGTGATGATCTGGACCGTTTAGACGCTAGTGCATCAAAACATTACGTACCCTCCCAACCCATGCTGTAATTCAACACAGTAGGTCCCCTTTCAATGCTTACTCAGGGTCTATAGTCATTTACCATTTGATATTCTGTGGATTTGCTGCCGCTTCCACAGCCATCGCGTGTTGCAGCGGCTTCGATCACCATGAGACGGGGTCATGCTATGACACTTCCGTGAAGCGGAAAGTATCTATATGTGGACCTTGGGATGCTCACCGTCTCAAGGTTGTCGTAACCTCAAGTCACTCCCTCCCGTATCCCACTCACTCCCTGCTTGCTGGTATGGTCAACTTCAACGATCCCGCTGTAATCGCAAAGGATTCTGGTGCGTATACTTTTCCAGTAGCGCTCTGCAACTTAAAAAGCCCACTGGGCCTTCCTTTCTTAGCGGCGGTGGTCAAGCTGTGGCACACCGTAGGAGGTCTCTATATGTGGGCTTCTTGACTTCTACTTGTCACAGTATAACCCACGACTCAGTACTCAATCCCCGATCCCAGCTGGGAATTCTTCACTACCCTTGATTACGAATGGAACGTCATCCGAGGACGTCTTCCCTATCGGTGGACGATATGGGTTCGTAGCGGTGTTCCGTTTTTGTTTCCTCTACGGGGGGACACAGTGCCCCAGACTGATTTGCTTGTCCTATTTTTATAGGTATACTCTCTTGCGCGGGTCGCTGGACTTTTGACCGTGATACTTCGTTTTTTCCTTATGGATAACACGACTCCAATCGATTGTCAGGTGGGTACCTGTTCCGCGCCTGCTTTTCACAGCGGCGTCTAGCTGAGTACGATTTCAAGGCTGCGTTCACCATCATGCTTGTGAGCACTGGCACTTGCCTTCTGTAATGTGGAGGCATAGCTTAGCCCCTTATCGTTGGTTCTTTGCCAGGTTTTATCCTTCCTGTCTAATTCTGCCTCTTCGCTGTTGATTGTTCTTCGCATGTACGCCTTTGGAAACAGCTCTGTGACGCTACCATGTCCCTGGATCAGCTGCTCACTGAGATTGCCAGCGTTGCCATTTGGAACAGAAATAAGGTCATTACGGCGGCCGCAATCATCGTGTGGTGTGTCAACGTCGGATTCCTCATCCAATGCAAGTCTCTTCTTTGATTTCCTGTGGTGACTTGGAAACACTCTACTAACGTAGTTCGGTGACAGCCGCCGTGGAGGTGAATAACAAATTTCCATGATTCCGAAACGTCCGTCCTATACTCATATTCGATCTGTAGATCCGCGCTGTATGGTTCAACACCCAACTGATGTGTATCGCTAAACAACACCGAAACGGCCCACAAGGCCTCGTCTCCATGCTCATTACCGACGTATCTTTACTTCTGGTTATGCTTGTTGGCTTGTTTCGCCTGCGTCATCGCGGTAGTACGTTTGGTCTGGCCCAGGTTCTCTGGAGACAGGTCTGATTGCGGTTGTCGCTACCCATGGTTTTTTTTAATCCATTGATATGTTTTCGTTTTATAAGGGCGTCCTTTGGCTCTTGCTTGCTACTGCCGCTGAAGTTCCTCCGGCGGTAAGTCTGGCTAATTCCTCGTTCCTCTCCTTTTTGTTCATCTTCCTCTATGTTCTAGGTGTTCATTCTTTTAGATTTGAATGGTATTTCTTCTCAGCCTGCTTTGTGCCGAACGTCTATTGACTGGCATTCCCCTCGGAATATTAGCTCCACTCGACATCGTATGTTTTAGTGTGTCATCTCAGTGGTAGTCGATAGTCTCTCACTGTTCTATGCCATCCAGATGTTTATCCTGCCCGCTTGGGTTACGATGGTTATCGCTGCCACTCGGATGCACCGCTTACTGATAGACCATGCCTCCGGATCTACGGAAATGTATGGTGTCCTTTTATCCCCTTGCGTTCTTCCGGTCATTGAGGTCGATATAGCTTCATCGAACACGAGAGCCCACAAAGCAGTGACCCCCCCATCCAGAATACCAAGCGGCCACTCACGCCCACAAATCAGCTGGATCGCATGGAGCTAACTGTGCGCGTGGTCTCTGGGCGGGGCAGAGCGCCGCATAAGGGAGATGGTTGGTCATCCTTTAACACAGAAGACAAGATGCATGGGGGACCGAATGGTGATGACGTCGTGGAGCGCGACGTATAAATCGCCCCAGCACCGGAATCGCTATTTGGTATTAATTAACTCATTACTTTCTCCTTGTTGTATATGATATGAACTTGTAAAAAGTTGCGCACTGGCCTCCGTGATAATGGCAATGGGTGGAAGATGACTCCTGATTCGAGAGCACATCTAATCATTGTCGACGTGGGCGTAAGTTGTGTGCCCGCACTACGCTATTAGGAAGTATAAGTATAGTGTCCGCTTTTATAAATGCATTTACATATGGCTATCCGGAACCAATTTCGTGGTCAACACGGCGGGGCGTCACGGAGCGCTAGAATGCTAGATGAATCCGTCCATGCGGAACACAGCCCACTGATTGAGCGGGCGGAGCGGATCGATTAGATATGCTCATCACAGTGACAGCCTGAGTACCCAACATTCCTAGCCGTGACAGGAGCACACAGGTTTAGCTCAGCACCCCAGAAATTGTTTGTTCATATACTGTAGAGTAGCTGGATTTGTACCTTCAGTTCCTGTGTTAATCCACCCATTCTGAGTGAGCAGCAATATCTTCAATATACCACAAGTTCCTGTGCTTGACCCGCACGCATTCTGAGGCACAATGCGTGCCCAGAACTCATTTCTTGGCTTTCTTTCTACCCACTGCGGGTTGGCGTGCCTCGTGAGATGCTTGTGTTTCCGTCCCATGTCCAAGTCGCCGATCGAGACGACGAGAGCATGCGCAGACTCAGGCCTCAGGACGTGGGGGAGTACGTGGCATTCTCTTCCGAGCATCATTAAACGGAAGTCGCCTTGGCAGTGCAAGCAGATGTTGAGGGTCGCGGAAGCCTGTCACGGTGTATCGATGACGGATTGATGCACTGCTGCCAGCGGAGAACGGAAAATCGAGATCGTGCGTCTCCTAATTGACCAGTTAGCAAACATGCCGTTGTTACATGATGTGTACCACGGCAATGGTTTGACTACAATATGTGCCACATTACGAAGTGGCCACCTTGAAGGTTGTAAAGCCATTCTTAGGGAGGGGTGCAGCCACATGCCCGTAGATGGCCTGCTTGGCGAAGCTGATACAATAACAGAATTGGCCTCAATGTTGCAAGCTTTTCACAGAATACAGGACAGACGAAAGCATTACTAGTAGTAGAAACACTGGAATTTAGTCGACCACATTGGACTTGGCCCCACACGGCGCCAAAGAAGATGGACGGGATGAAAATACCATCGTTACACGCTACCCTGAAGAGGGGTGACCTGAAGTGACGAAGTTTGTTGGCGATTCGTTGCTCGAGAGGGATGCAGCTATCAATTACAGAAAGGCATATAATAAGGATCTATAAGAGTGATGGATGAGAATATCGATATCGTGCGCTTACTTCTCGGACGGGGGTGCAGTTGTTGCAAATTCGGGAATTTCAACAGCGGTTTTGACCCATGTGATTACAGTGGTACGCCCATATGGGGCCTTATCTCGGGTTATAATGCACCGAGATCCGGAGCGGGACAGTCCGGTGGTTGTCGCGTTTTCGCGGGCCCACCGCCCACTCGCGGTGGGAAACCGAAAAAGGGCGTCTCATCGGGGATCAAATGCACGCCTTGTCCCGTTCCTTCTATGCCCCACTTATGCTAGGAAAGTCCGAGAAAATCGCAGTAAAAGCGATAAAGAATTTCAAATGATATCAGTGGCACACACCTTGTTCTACACGTAGGCCAACCAAAAGAGCTTGACTCGGATTTTCGGTTTGCAACAAGGCCGCGAGTTGCCGTGCCAGAGTGAGTGCACTTCTTGCGGCAGCACTACCCATCCGTCGCCATTGAGGCCTTGAGCTTGAGCGCTTGAGCGCTTGAGCTTTGTAAGTTGGGATTGCCTGTGACCTCGGATCGGTGCATTCCGGACCACGTGACGCAGAACTCACCGCCGACAATTCGACACGTCAACTCGCCACATCTTGCACGTCGTCGCCTCCTCCTCGTTCCTCGCCTTCGCCGTCCCCCTCGTCCCTCTCGCCATTCTCGTCCATCGCCGTTCAAGTCCCCGCTCACCTCACCTCAAGCCGCTGCCGACGTCACGAGCATCAGGCCGACGCCACAATAGCGCGCCACCTCACCATCTGTCAAGCCACGCACGTCGAGCTCGACATCTCGCCGCCGGCCCTTACTCAGGTCCGCACCTTGTTGGACATGCATTAGCTGATTTCGGGTTTATTCGCTCCTTTCCGTATGTTTCTTTATTTCTCTTTTGTCTTAGACTCGTCCCCCTGTTCGCTAGCTTTCTCTTCGACGCCTTTGCCATCGGACACCGACCTATGCCGCTCCCTTCGACCATGTGCTCGCTGTCGCACCTCCGACACACATTCATTGTCGCTCTTTGCTTTGATCACCGGACCCCTTTTCGCATACGACGCCGCGCGGTCTGTCGCCGGAAGGACTCGACTTCGACCTTTCGTCTTCCTTTTCTCCACTTGCTCTTTTCATCGCGTAGCGTACATTGTCTCCCGTTATCTCGGACTGTCATATATATATCCGAGCCCAGCCCTGGCGAACGCTAGGCAACTGTGGCCCATCGTTTTCCCTCTTTCCTCTTTCGTGTGTGCTGGGCAACTGCGGCCCTCTCTCTCTCACTTCTCACGACTGCTTATCGATCAACCCGCCACGCTTTCACCATCGTCGACGAATACCCGCTAGCGGCAGCGAGGGTAACAACTCGCGCACACCGCCCCTTGTCACTCCTTGGCGTGTTCTCGTTTTCGGGGCGCAGCTCGGGATTTTCCTTACCTTCCTTCTCTGAACTCTCGCGCGGACGTCTCGTCTGCCACTTAGCTTGAGGTCCCCAGGTCCGTCAGAGAGCTGAAATTACTCGGCGTAGGGTTGGCTTCGTTCGATTGGATGCAGAGCTGTCGGACTTGACAGACATATCGTGTATACTGTATAGGGCCCTCTCGCTAGTCCCAAGCTTTTGAGCATCTCACTGTGGCATATTACCTACTGTGGCTGAGCGCTGAACGTTGAACGTGGAGAGGACCAACCCCTCTAGAACAAGACAGATGTATTTGTTCCACTGAAGGGAAAAAACAAACGGGAGAAGCAAAAAAGCAATCAAATACGGCTTCCGAGTCCAAGTCCTCCTTTTTTACTGCTGCTACAGGGCTTGTGTGATACTCCGGAAGTAATCAAATACTGTGACAGTGACCGCATGATGACGCATTGAAGAATCATTACTGGGCAGTGGGCACAAACAACATTCCCGAAGGTGGGAGCGCTTGGATCCAATACTCGCTCACACGCTCTTCACGGGGATATGAGAAACGAGAAACATGGCGTGGAGATACGAAACAGGAGACACGCGCAAAACCAAACCCATCACAACTTTCGACAGCCTCATGGTGTTTTACATTGACATGTGATCGGATTTATTAATGGCCGCCAGAAACAGTGCTTGCGTCGAGCACAGCCGCTGCGGCATCGTAGCGTGTCGGAATCTATGGGGCATCCATTTTCTCTCCATACACATGCTCAAATCAGTTATATTGAGAGAAGGCGGGGATTGGGAGGGTGAGAAAATTCATGCTCTTATCTGGAAAGCATCATTAAACAGAGATTGTCATGGCCAGGTGAAGCATATGCGGCGCATCGGGTCAAGGTAGCCTGTACATTGATGTCCTAAACCCCAAGTAAAGATAGTGATTCATGAGGACGATGACGATTGTTGTACTGTGTCAGTCTGTGTGAAGATTTCAGGCAGGGATAAGAGTATCGTACCGTAACCCAGAAAGGGGCAGGAGGAAAACATACAGAAAGTGTTTGTAACGTACTGGCACCGAGTCAGAAGTATGTGAATGAGTCCGAATCGGCCTTAGTATCTCACCGAGATCCAGCCCAGCCCGATTGTTGTCGTGCATGCATGATCACATCGGCCACGTGGCAGGTGCAACTGCAGACAACTTCAAGCTTCAAGTTCCGCGCAGCTGGGTTTGGACAATCTAGGTGCGAAATCCACTATGGAAATTGATACAGTAATAACAGTACCCCCGGAACATTCTCCACACTTTTTTTCATACCAAACCCGCAACACCTGTGCGCCTAGCCCACCCCAAACGACGCAGGACTGAGAGGAAATCCGATCCCCATCCGATCTGCATGCACATGGTATGAATGCATGAATATATGAATGCCAGTGCCACCGAGCACCGAGCACCGAGGCTGCCGCAACCGCCGGCCCGCAAGGGTCCGAGTCAGACTTGGAGTACTGTATGGTCTGTTTCCCACTTCCCCTCTCGTACATTCTGCGCCGGCACACCAAGCCCCGTTGCTCCTCACTTCACATGCATTGAGACCCTTAAGCTCTATCCAGCCTCACATTTCACCAATGTTTGCAGTTCTCCGTCGACGAGGTGCTACAAAGTCCCCCAAACGCAACATAGAATGTCTAACTCGCCGGATCAAGTGCTAGCTCGGACTAACGAGTTTGTTGAATTGGCAATGGAGTCGTTCACGTGGGCGACGTCAGCCTGCTCGCATTTGGGAGCACAGAACCTATGCGGCAACAGTTTACTGTCAATGAGTATTGCAGCACAGGTCGTAAATACAATACAATGATGGCTCAGAGATGATCAGATGATCAAATCGACCACAGGCCGTGCCGCCGTGCGAATAGGTCCCAGCCTGGAAGGTAGTCCCAATAAGGGAACGGAAAGGGACGACTTTAAATATGGTTCATACTGTCGTAGACGCACACACCACGCTGCGCTTTCTCGCTCCCTCGCAGGTCGCAATGTCGTGACAACTCCCGACATAGGGTTGACCTGCGACACCTTAAATTCCATTGCATTTGATGGGCACAGATCTGCCAAAATTGAAAGATGTTTCATGTGGACGGCATTCTGAAATTTCTGTTTGGTTTCAAGGTTTTGCGCAGCTCACTGTGGCGTACGCCGCATATTGCTTACAGGGACTACTGTCAAACATTGGATTACTACCGGTGCATGTTGCCTGTCACATGGGGCCCCGGGATTGGGCGAGTTTCTCCTGCCCCCCATTCGTCACTGCTGCCAGTCTACCTCGACTCCAGCGTCCTTATTGTGTCCCAAAAGTGGGGCTATCAACCAGTTATCGCCTTGAGGTCAAACTTTTAGGCCTTTTTCTATCCGACTTCCATTCTTACAGTACTCGAAGATTAAGTTCCCTTGAATACGCCACATCCCTTTTCTGTGTTTTTTTTTTCAGGCCTCGTCCGTCATTGTCCGTCATTTTCCGTGCCGTGTAACTCGCGACCTGGATGCAAGCGGTCATTTTCCTTTGTGGACAGTACTGGCTGAGTGCATAATGACGAGGGCAGCGGTCGGGATTGGAATGACACCGTGACAGGTGTGGGGACTGAGACTGAGTACTGAGTACTGATTAAGTACTGATTTCTCGACGTGAGGAGAGTTCGCATTCGCGGCCCAGCACTTATCATGATTCATGACGAGATAGGCCCGGGAAAGTGGACCTGCCGATCACAGGAAGACAATAATTGCGCCGCTTGCCTGCGCGGACTCGTGATCTAAGTTATCTCAATATGGTGCGGTATTTTTATCCTCACCGACAGTAATGCGAAGGCAGGCGCACTACAGTACAGCACAGTAAGGCAGTATTTCGAGTTTGCCACATGAACAGACGCGTGGCTTGATTAAAGACGCCGGACCGTGTGTGCGCGGTGCACGGAAAAGCCGTTGATCAAACATTTTGAAACACCGTGACCGTCGATACGACACACTGATTCAGCCTAGTCCTGCCTACGCACCCCTATAGTGCGAGCCTCATTCTTTCATGCAAAGTCAACTGATCTGATCCCCCACCCTACTATGTTTGATGTCGCCTGTAGCGCTAGAAACATAAAGCAATCCCTAGGTCACACAGCAAATCTTGGGTGTTTGGCCGTGATGATCCGTCTGGACCGTTTCGAAGTGCATCACAACCTTACGTACCCTCCCAAACCGATAGGTTACAGTAATTCGATACAGTAGGTCCCCTTTCAATGCTTACTCAGTACTCAGTACTCAGGGTCTGTCTATAGTCATTTGACATTTGATATGCTGTGGATCGCTGCCGGGTCGTGACACGCGTGACACTTCCATGAAGTGGAAAGTATCTATATATGCGCACCTTGAGATTCTCATCACCTCTAGGTTGTCGTAATCTCAAGTCACTCCCTCACGTATCTCACACCCTGCTTGCTGGTATGGTCAACTTCAACGATCCCGCTGTAATCGCAAAGGATTCTGGTGCGTATACTTTTCCCGTAGCGCTCTGCAACTTAAAAATCCCCGGGCCCTCCTTTCTTAGAGGCGATGGTCAAGCTGTGGCACACCGTTGGAGGTCTCTATATGTGAGCTTCTTGAAACGGAGCAGCTTCTACTTGTCACAGTATAACCCACGACTCAATCCTCGATCCCAGCTGGGAATTCTTCACTACCCTTGATTACGAATGGAACGTCATCCGGGGGCGTCTCCCCTATCGGTGGACGATATGGGTTCGTAGCGGTACTCCGTTTTTGTTTCCTCTGC
>Ga0307512_10006811_pt1 | contig 11473 bp, 13 predicted proteins | sample 14_EM_MG_FD_200267 | JGI IMG/M metagenome (GOLD analysis project Ga0307512, IMG submission 200267) | Populus trichocarpa ectomycorrhiza microbial communities from riparian zone in the Pacific Northwest, United States - 14_EM | ecosystem: Host-associated > Plants > Roots > Unclassified | place... | reverse complement strand
CATCAAAGAAGGTTGATCTGCATAGGAGGTGAGTCCACATTGGGACTGGCGGCTAATGGGGGACTTGGCAGGGCGCTCAGGGATATCAGGGAAGTGGCAGAAGATGTGATTGGGGTATAACTCCTATCATCGTGACGTAGGCGTTTAGGGGCGGACTCCTCACTACTTGGGGATATGGACCTCCTCTCAGGGCGGGACGGTCTGGGCTGGCTAAGCCATGCTTGCCATGGCGGCGGCAGTTGCTCATGTGCTTCTAGGAAGACTACTGGAGAGCTGGATGGCTCGACTGCTGGGCTAGGACTGCGAGTTCTCATAGGGCTGTCCTCATTGCTATTGTCAGAGACGACTGGTGCAGGATCTGTTAAGTACTCCATGGATGAGTACTGGCGCGTATGACTGGTGGGCCACATGATTGGGATCTCTGGTATGGCGGTTGCAAATGAGGGCGGTATGACGGGTGTGGAGGGTTGGATGGTTGCTGGTAAGGTTATTGTTATAGTGGAGGGTATGTCAGTTGTAGGTGGGTATGAAAAATTTGTAGGCCCTGAGCCTAGATCGTAACACCAAGCATGTACATGACCAAGACAATTGATCCCAATGGAAGCTCCACATGGCCCCCTTTATAAAGCGGCCAAGTCAAAAGTTGTTTAAACTGATCATCCTTGAACATAAATCCCTGATGATGAGCTGTCTCTCTTGCGTTGTGAACAGGAACTGTACATCAAACGCAAGGTCAATGAGAGTCGAGAGCAGCAGACCATGTTACTTACCTGGATCATCAAAAGAATGTAAGGCTACCTCCGAAGATGTAGTGATCAACGAAGATGAGACCATCTTCAATCCACCCTTAACAGGAGAAGATAGAGCAGATGCTAATAGCAGGGCATGAGGCAAGGTATAATACGAATGGAGAGCACCTACAAGATCGCCAAGGTTCACCCTTTCCCTCTCCTCTGGTTGCAAAACTGAATCTAGCAGGGGAAATCATACCTGATATGATATGAAAATCGAACAATAGTCCCCAGGCAGTGGTATCCCGCCTAAAATTCTGTTCAAACGGAGCAATGGTGATCTTGTGAATTACATATGGCACCTGAGGAGGCCCAGATTCAAGGGATGCAAACAAGAAACTTTCTGTGACAGTTCCGGTCATAACGCACAGGGCCATAGCCCTGGTATCAGCAATGCGCAGTCGGCTGTTGACAATGCACAACAATGCAGGATCAGCTCTAGCTGTATTGACATATGACCCCCAGTTTGTGAAGCGCAAGGCACTGAGGATTGTTCTAGTAGGGAGCTCATGTTAGAGAATCCATAAAAACAATAACAAAAGTTGTACGACTCACTTGATAGCTTCTGGGGCCATCCCTTTGCACTTTTCTCTGAAAGGGGTCCGGGGTGATTCCAAACTCCCTGAAAGGACTTGATCTTGCACACTCAGCTGATAGATAAAGAAAAACAGGTTAATACTTTTAGAGAATAACCATAACTGAAGACATACAGAAGGATAGGGAGGTCCTCATAGAACACCGCCAGGTCAGGGTCAGGGCAAGGCGATAGCATGATGGAATGTTCATTATCAAACAAACTGAAAAACAAATAAAAAATCTAAAGGTTTGCAAAGCATCTCAATAAAAGCATAAAAGACGCACTCTGCATGAGAAGAGTTATCACTTTGCACTGGGGATGGCAGCAACATATCATCTGTGACATCTGCTTTTGTGCGACTGACAACTCTGTCATATGGTGCAGCAAACCTGACAAAACAACGCCGTAATATAGATACATATAACAATGCAAGAATACAACTTATGACAAAAGATCCACCTTATTGATAGCTTCCAGAACAACACTACAATGCAAGTCAGACAGGAAATATACAGCGAATAATAATACATACAACTTGTAACATAACGGGGGTGGAGCCTGCTTATTGACCTTGGTATTTTTGACAGATGCTTCAGCAAGGATACTGGAACGTAAAGAACACATGGTTAGTGGAGACAGCGATAAGGGATAATAATGATAATGATAATATATTCTCACAAAGAAATAGTAGGAAGATCGCTGTTGCTGTTGTCATTGGTATTGACAGTGGGTACTTGTGACCTACAACCAACATTGGTAAGTGGGGAGATATTCAAAACAAAAGGGAAAACTAATGAAGAAGTGCAAGCGGAATCACTATCACTGTCATCAACGACATCAATCGCATGGGCACGTGACCCACAACCAGCATAAATAAGCAGTGAAACGAGGGGATAAAATAAGTTAATAGGATAAATATATAAAGAAAAAAGGTGGGAAACCAAGCGGTTGATAAAAACCCAAGCAGAAGTAACAAGCATACCTAGTTTTCTGAACTTCTTCAAGTGCTTTTGCCTTTTCCGTCTTGGTGACAGATCGCCTAAAACAATTTCAGACAACGGACATCACAGCACACGATTTATGAACCTAGGTCTGCTTTTACTAAACCAGATGAAAAGGCCATTAGCAAAACCATATAGAACAATGCCTACCTTGGAGAATCAAAACCAAATATGGGAGATGAAGACTTGTTTTCAGTCACAACACCTCCTGCCAAATCTCTGAGCATGCAACTGAATAAGTATGGGTACTAGAAGAAAAAATAAAAAGACAAATGGAACAGAGACAGCTGGAAGCTGCTTGAAAGCAGGGGACCCAGGAGTGGGGGGTGAACGTCGCTGACACTTCATTCAAGATGGAGTGTTCGAATGTTCTCTGACGACTTGATACATATCAAGTAATGGAGAAGATTAACGAATGGGACATACACATCAGATAAATCAATAGAGGCATCGATGCCACGCCTTTTCGTAGGGGTTGAGGAACCGCTAACCAGTCCGTTAAGTTGCAAAGAACACATTGCAATGGAGGATAACATACTGGGTAACGCTCGAAGAAACTTCTTTGGCGACGAGCCTACAGGAATATAATAAATAAAATAAGGGGTACAGAAACAACAAATAACCCACTGTTGCAGACTCATCTGATTGCTAATCCCTGTTCAACAGATGAAAGGCAAGAAAATGTCAGACACAACTCACAGGGCAGTTGGTATCTTTTTCCATGGGCTAGTGCAGAAGGCTCGCATTACATGGTTGGTACCATAGACATAGGAAAAAAACATATGATGAAGTTTTCTTTGATGTACTAGAGACATGTAACTGTCAGACATGAAAGCAAATGTGATTTGTAAAAACGAAGGATGTATGGAGTTTTGGGCATTGTTGATGGTGTTGATATTTCGAAAAACCATCAGAATAAGATCAATATCAAGAGAGAACAGGGATCAGATCACTTGAGCACGAAACCAAAGGTTAGGCAAGATCTTCTATGCAGGCCCAGCACCCAAAACACTGATAACCTAATGTCAGAGAAGAGTGTCCAGACACAGAGGAGTGAGCATATGCAAGGCAAACAACAAAGCCAAGGAAACGGCATAATAAGAATGTAACCAAGAATAGAACAATAACTGAGACACATTGGGAGAGTGTCCAGACCTGGAGAACTGAGCGGGTGCAAAAGGAGGCAAATGATGAAGAGAAGGAGACAGGAAAACAAGAATGTAACCATGTATAGGACACTCACTGAAGCGCAGCATACATGTTTTATGACATAAAAACGTATTCCAAAGGCTTGCAAATACACATGGCACAGAAGAAGTGAGTGGATCAGATAAAGTAAAGAAAAAGAGAACAAAGATCAGCAAAGAATCAGACAGCAAGAATATATGAGGATGAGAATGTTGCACAAGATAAGCGCATAAAACAAGGGGCAGAATGATAACCAGAAGATGTGCAACACATGGGAGAACCAAATTAAGAGAAGGGGCCCCACATGTGCGTACCTGAAACGAACGAATGCAATATGTATACAAAACAAAACAGAGGAACTTCATACCCAGACAAATCTCAGGACATCAGGAACACCTACATATCCCGGCATAGGATCAGCGAAAAAGTGGACAAGATATATTAAAAACACATACATCTGCTGATAAAGAGAACAACAAACGATGACCACAACTGATGATACAGAGACAATAACAAATAGATCAAAGAAAGGATAAAACAACAAGTTGCAAGCGATCGAGATTCCTGTAAATGTGAAGATGTAAATGCCGTATGACACAAAAGACAGTAGAGGCAGTGTGTAGCAACGTCCTAAGTGACACAGCAAGTAGCTGAATGTAATAGAGGGAGTCAGTTCAGAACCCATAGATGGAAGATGAGGGCCCAGGCCCACAAGTAAAAAATATGCAGATTAACTCAGAACTTTTCCGTCGGTTAGTAGAACTTGCTACGCCCCAAGAAACCGAAACATACCACATGGAAAAGCCAAATCCCATAGACGAAATGCATATGTCCTTCTTCAGATCAGAGAAAGCAACGATAACAAATCAATACACAGGCAATGAGGTTGAGCAAAGTGCTGTGGAGATGACCAGTAGCAAGGAACATGTCCGCCTGGCAGATGTACACAAAGTAAGATAACATGATATGTAACGCAACAGACATCTGACTCACTGCATAGATCAGTACAACTTTTTGGGACACAAACAAGATACAACAATTCATGGACCCAGCATCATGGCGAATTGTGAAGCGAGGAGGAGATGACAAGTTGGAAGAAGTGATTTTTACTATACAAGGTATAATCCATGCGAAGAAGTTACCCCCCATCAGAACGAAGCCAGTGTAAGTGGATGACAAGCAGTGGGTACATAATACTGACCAAGATCAAACAGTTCCAAATCACCAGCATATAAATATAGGTTTTTACAACAGGAAATAACACTCACAGGGCTTCAAACGCCTACATTCAAGAAGGTGGCAGATGCAATTCAAGTCATCCACTCCCATTTCAATCGGCAGTTTGAAGAAGGGACCCTTGAAGAATATGCCAAAGATATAGAGGTATCTGATGAGGTCAACCAAATCAGCATGTGGAACAGATACTTTACACCAGTATGCAAGGCAAAGGATATGCAAGCATTAGCTTTCCTACCCAGGGTTGATCCCGCGGGAACGTTATGCAGGATGGCACAAGAAGATGATGACCGCACATACATCCACACCAAGGACAATCAAGTCCACTACTACATAACACGCAGGGACAGTGTAGGTGGCATCAGGTGAGTATCAGCCACAATGAAAAAGGATGCCACAATACTGATAGACAATCTGGCTGCAGATATGAGTGATGCAAACCACAGGTGTTCTGAGTAGAGGACATAGTGGAAATGCAGGTTGTTATGATCTGGTTCTGCCCCCATTTTATTTTCTATTTTCCCTTACCTTTTTTAGTCATGTGACCTTATGTCACCTGATCAGTCACCTGACCCTTGTCACATGACCAGATGATCACCTGACTTTCATATCACATGACCACCCCTTATTGTTCTTACTGCTTATTGTCTTACAGCCCATTGTCTGCCATATATGGGGACTCTATTGTCTCTAGGGCTATTGTCTTGCTCCCCATTGTTCTCCCTTGTTATTGTCTTCGTCCCTATTGTCCTCAGAGCCCTATTGTCTGTCTCATTAGGACACTTAGTCATGGTAGCTGCCTCAGTAGTATATAAGCCCAGCTTGTATCATAGAAGAGGCCTTAAGCCTGACTTGGTTTCCAATCCAAGTGTTGTTGCTCTCCAAACCCTTCCTGTGTGCTTTTCTCCTTTCCCTCTATCTCATCTCTCTTTGGGTCGTCTCAAGGTCCCTTGAGACTCTCCCTTGCCATCCTACCTTTCTCCCAAGATATTCATCTTGTGGAACTTCATCTCAAAGCACCTCCCATCATCACTAAGGGTGCCAGTCCCTTGTGACTCTCTATGTCGCCAGACAAATCGTGCATGTTGCACCTTAAGGCCCTTGGACCTTAACACAAGTCAGGCTTTACCAGATCCTCTGCAGAGGATAACAGAAACACCCTGGCGAGCATAGAAGTTCCCAGAGGTATCACAGCATTCCCCAAATGTATCACCAGACGACAAACAGACAACCTCCCCGACCACATCAAGGGAATTGCTCAATTTGAAAGCCACCCAACCCTCCAAGATCGAGTTAACCCTGAAACCAGTTACTACGCAACTAGATAAGTAGACAACAAAGCATTCAAAGTCACAGTAGAATTCCTCAGAAATCACGATGAGGATTGCTGGGTAGCCTTATCACAGGACCCAACAACAGGATATTGGCACACTGAAGCCAAAGATATCATCCCCAGAGACAACAGATTACTAGGCTGGTGGAACATCAACGATTCCCAGCATCCAGACTTCCTTGGAGAAGGCAGTAGTCAACAAATCATCAAAGAAACACAACAAGAAGAAATCCTTGCAGGAGGACTTCACCACATTGCCACACTTGAAGGAATATCACCACTATCTCCTCAGGAACCCATACTACCCCAGATCGAGGAAGCAGTCGCTCAAGGCATCAGCATCCCTCTCGATGTCACGCCAGCTGCAGCAGTACTTCCCCCAGTTTCTCAAAGACCCTCCGGCCCATCTATATCTAGATCAGGTCCTCCAAATGTACCCATCACAATCACAGCACCAGGAGGAAACACCTTCTCATACGTCCCAATGTCAGGACCACAACAACCAACACAAGTAGCCACTAGCAGAGGACAAACCATCACAGTCACCACAGCATCAAATGGAGGATTAAAAGGAACCCCTCCTCCACCATTCGAAGGAGACAGGAACAAGAGCCACGCATTCCTAGTTGCATTTGGCATCTTTCGATTCGCCAATTGGAAGAATGAAGCCATGAGCAACCCAGCCACATGAGTCACCACCACACTCACCTACATGCAAGGGAACATGATGGAACCTTGGAAAGAAGAGCAAATGACCAAGCTTGAAGCACGCATTGCAGGAGGAATAGTGGATACCAAAGAAGTCCACTGGACCAAGTTTGAACAAGCCTTCAAAGACTCTTTTACCAATGCCAATAGGAAACAGGAGGCATTCAACAACCTCATCAAACTCAAACATGGACCAGATGGACTTGATGTCTTCATATCCAAGTTCAAATGACTTGCCACTGCAGCCGGGGTACAGCTTGACGACCATGGAACAATTTATCATTTCAAACAAGGTCTCAAACCAGGGCTGATGCAAGCCATCATCACCTCAAATGCCTACATTCCTGCAAACCCATGGACAATGTTCCAGGAATGGGAAGATAATGCCTGCTCTTGCCACATGAAATGGGTACATGGCCAGGAATTCAAGAAACAAAACGACACTAGATGACAAGGCCTGTACCAAGCACTTGGTATCAAACACAGGAGCGGGGGACACCCAAACCAAGGACGCCGCACCACCTCCCAAGGAGGAAATGCCATGGACATTGATGCCATGTGTGGACCAGAACTATCTGACAAACAGAAGGCAGAACTAATGGCCACCAGAGCATGCTTCTATTGTTTCAAAATAGGATATCAAGCCAAAGATTGTCACAAGAAACTAGCGGACCGCGCCAAGAGCAGCGGAAGAGCCACTGACAATCTGACATGTGCCAATGTACAAGACAGATCCACCCCAGATATGACCCCATCTGACATTGCCCAATTCTTGAAGGACAATGTAAACACCATAGACAATGAGACAAAACTGTCTATCATAGAGAAGATCTTGCCAACGGGTTTTCCGACAGGTCCAAACTAGCCACCATAGTTAGGACCCTCTGCCTCAATAGTGTGTACTTTAGCTTGAAGAACTATATCCAAATAAATTTCACTTTATCACACTATCGAGGATAGGTGGAAGAATCAGCGTTACTTGACTCAGGAGCTACAGAAAATTTCATTAACCATGCAACAGTGGCCAGACTTTGACTTGGCACCAAGAAACTCAACTTCCAAAGACCAGTTTTTAATGTCGATGGAACAATGAACAGACATGGAACTATCACACATGCCTGTGATCTCATGGTCAAACAAGGGAACAAAAAAGTGTGACAGCGCTTCTATGTCTCAAATCTGGGGAAAGACAGGTTCATTCTAGGATACCCTTGGTTCCGAGCTTTCAATCCAGATGTTGACTGGGTGGAAGCAAAACTCAAAGGACCAGGAATCAAGATGGAAACAATCTGACACAAAGTAATGGAGAAAGCAAGAAACTATGTGCAAAAACTTAGAGCACACCTAGCAGCTAAAGTGGAGTGCCATCCATGGTTGGGAGTAACCCCAATAGAAATATTGGGAGGCCTGGTGGAGATCAAACGCACCCACAATGCCATCAAAATGGCTCACAAATATGATCAAGAACATGGCAAAGAGGAAGTCAAACTTCCAGAACAATTCAGGCACCATGAACCCCTATTTTCAGATGAGGAAGCAAATACATTTCCCCCAGCACAAGGGGAAGGCAACCACAAAATAGAACTTCTAGAAACAGCGCCGAGAAGCTTTAACTGCAAAGTCTACCCTATGTCATAAGGAGAACAGGAAACAGAGGACAAATTTATTGATGAAAACCTTGCCAAAGGATACATTATCCCATCCAACTCTCCCTATGGATTTTCAATGTTCATGGTACCAAAGAAGGACTCCAAAGAAAAACGGTACATCATTGATTACAGACCCCTCAATGCTGTCACAAGGAAAGACGTCACCCCCCTTCCAAACCTAGGACAATGTATTGAAGATTTACAAGGCATGGAAATCTTCAGCAAGTTTGACATACACTGGGGATATAACAATATTAGGATCTGCAAAGGAGATAAATGGAAAGGAGCCTTCAAGACACAACGAGGGCTCTTTGAACCAAAAGTAATGTTCTTTGGGATGTCCAACTTGCCTGCTAGCTTCCAACGATTCGTCAACACCCAAATCATGGAAGAATTCTGCCAGAAATTCAGAGAAAAAGGCAGAAGATGCCTCAAAAACTACATGGACAACTTTGGGCTTGGCACACTCCTCAAGGACATTGATATCCACATTGAAATGACCCACTTCCTTTTCGACCTCCTTGCAAAATATGGACTCCACCTCAAACTCTCCAAGTCAATCTTTATGCAACCACAGATGGATTTCCTAGGTGTAAGAATATCCAAGGATGGCGTCACAGTCAACCCTGCCAAGATCGCTGGACTAGCAGAATACCCATGAAACATACTCAACCTCAGGCAAGCAAGAGGGTTCTTAGGCATCACTGGTTACCACCACATGTTTGTCAAAAACTTCTCAATGATTGCCACACCTATCACATGCTTAACGGGAAAGGACGTCCCCTTCAAATGGGGGCCAGAGCAACTAGAAGCTCAGAACAAAATCATCCATGCTATCACTCATGTGCCAGTACTTGTCAAACCAGACCCATCTAGACAATTCGAACTCAAAGTTGATGCCTCACAAATAGGAACAGGAGCCATCCTATACCAGTGGGATCCTCCAACTACCTGTACAAATGGCAAAGAAAAACCAGGACCACAATGACTGGTGGGATTCTATTCCCAGAAGTTTACAACCACTGAGCAAAACTACCCAATATACGACCACGAATTCCTAGCCATCATGAGAGGACTTCACTGCTGGTCACATTTGCTCAAAGGAACTGAAATCCCCATCCTAGTATTCACAGATCATGCCAACCTCCGTTACTACAGGGATCCCCAGAAGATCAGCCCATGCATCACAGGATACCTACCCGAATGTGAACAATACAATATCCTTTTGGAGTACAAACCAGGGGCAACAAACCGGGCTGATGCCCTGTCAAGACGACCTGACTACGAAGGGGCAAATCCAGACAACGAGGAAGTTCTTGTATGGCCAGACAAGTACTTCTGCAAACACCATACATCAATTAGGGTGTTTGACATCAACAGCATCCATGACAATTGGGATAGCAAAGTTAAACTGGCGCAATACCAGCAACAATCAGACCTAAAAGAAATGGGCACCAATGCATAACCTCACCTTATTGGATGGGACCCATTGGCATCACAGGACCACCCTAGTTGTCATGGCAGACAATGCACTTAGGAGGGGGGTAATTTCCCTTTTCCACGACCATGTGACTGCCAGTCATCCCAGAATTACCAAGACACTCCAACTACTTTCACAATACTACTGGTGGCCAAACATGAAAACCTTCATCACAGAGTACATCAAAGGATGCGCAACCTGCCAAATGACCAAGGTCAACACTCATCCCAATCACCCCCCATTATTCCCCATCCTCCCTACAGAAAATGCCTGCCCTTTCGAAACGATTGCAATGGACTTCATTACTAAACTCCCACAATCAGGTGGATATGACACCATTCTCACAATCACAGACACTGACTGCTCCAAAGCATCAATATTCATTCCTTGTCACAAGACCATCGACTCAGAAGGAGTTGCCTTACTCTATGTCAATCATGTCATTCCCCACTATGGCATTCCCCGAAAGATCATTTCTAATCGAGACGTCTGCTTCATATCGAAATTCTTATCAGAACTCTGCCATCTTCTTAACATCAAACGGAACATCAGCACGGTGTATCACCCTCAAACAGATGGAGCAAGTGAGAAAACCAATCAAATGCTTGAACAGTACCTGCATGTCTTTTGCAGTACTCAACAGAACAACTGGCACGCATGGCTCCCACTTGCCCAGTACACCAAGAACTCTTGGCCTTCTGCAACCACAAAGAAGATACCATTTGACTTACTTATAGGATATACCCCCCAAGTACATCAACCAACAAGAAGAACAGACATTCCCTCCCTCCAGCAACGAATCACCAATATTGAAGAAGCCAGAAAAGCCGCCCAAGAGGTGCAATGTAAAGCACAAGAATCCTGGATCAAAGACCGCCCACATTATGCCCCATTTATGATCGGATCAAAAGTCTGGTTAGAAGGAACCAACCTCAGACTCCCAGCCAATGCAACAACCAAGCTAGCACCAAGGCGGTACGGACCATTTGTGGTAGCTGCCCAAGTATCCAAAGTAGCCTATCGACTCCGCCTTCCTTCTACCTGGAAAATCCACAACATCTTCCATGCTTCCCTGCTGACACCATATAAAGAAACCGATCAGCATGGACCCAATTTTATCGAACCACCCCCAGATATCCTAGAAGGCGAAGAGGAGTGGGAAGTAGAGAAGATTCTAAAGGAATGCTCCCACAGTTGATGGAAGAAGAGGCAATATCTTGTGAGATGGAAGGGCTACTCACCAGCTGTCACTGCCACAAAGTGAGGGCAACACTAAGACTCAGTGTTGGGATGTGAAGTTGAATGACAAGTCAGTATAGCTGTTAACTTGTTGACTTGTTGTGGTCGATCTGATAGAGGAAGTGGTTCCTGCCTTAGAGTACATCCTAAGGCCCACTTATGAGAGAGTGAAGAGAGAATAAGCCTGAATTGACAGGAGATTCAACTTGCCATCCTAAGGACGACAGTGAGCCTCTTTTTATGCTAAAGATACAAGGACACAACTAAGCTA
>Ga0307512_10006810_pt1 | contig 11473 bp, 11 predicted proteins | sample 14_EM_MG_FD_200267 | JGI IMG/M metagenome (GOLD analysis project Ga0307512, IMG submission 200267) | Populus trichocarpa ectomycorrhiza microbial communities from riparian zone in the Pacific Northwest, United States - 14_EM | ecosystem: Host-associated > Plants > Roots > Unclassified | place... | reverse complement strand
AATGACCTCACCACGCTTGCGCGTACGCCGATCGTCGTGGTCTGCGCGGGCGTCAAGTCGATCCTCGATGTCGGCGCGACCCTGGAACGCCTGGAAACCCTCGGCGTCTCGGTGGCCGGGTACGGCACCCGCCGCTTCCCGGGCTTCTTCATCACCGACGGCGGCTTCGACGTCGACTGGCAGCTCGACTCGCCGGCGCAGGTGGCGGCCTTCATCCGGGCCCGCGACGAACAGGGCGTGACACCGGGTGCGCTGGTGCTCGGCAATCCGCTGCCCGTCGACGAGCAGCTGGAGCCGGCGCTGCACGACCGCACCCTGGCCGAGGGCCTGGAGCTGCTGGGTCGCGCGGGCATCACCGGGAAGGCCGTGACGCCGTTCCTGCTGGCGCACTTCCACGACAGCACCGAGGGCCAGAGCCTGGCGGTCAACGTCCGGATCATCCTGCGCAACGCGGCGTTGGCCGCCCGGATCGCCGTGGCGTCGAAGCCGGCCCCGGCGCCGCTCGGCTTCAGCGTTCCCGCTTGACACCTGTCATCGGTGGGCGGGTCCTTGTCGTCGGAGACCTGGTCACCGACGTGGTCGCGGTGGTCGACGGGGAAATCGCCGTCGGGTCGGACACCGCGGCGGCGATCACCGTCGGCGGCGGCGGCCAGGGCGCCAACACGGCGGCCTGGCTGGCCCACGGGGGCTGCCCGGTCACGCTGATCGCGGCCGTTGGGGACGACACGGCCGGGCAGGAGCGGATCGCCGAGCTGACCGCCGTGGGCGTGGACTGCGCGGTACGGCGGCATCGGGGCGCGCAAACCGGCAGCGTGGTCGTCCTGGCTTCGGCGCACGAGCGCACGATGATCACCGACCGGGGCGCGGCGCTGCTGCTAGACCCGGCCGACGTGGCGGCCGCGATCACGGCCGCACCGGACGCCGTGCACCTGCACCTCTCCGGATATCCGCTGCTCGCGGCCGGATCCCGGGCGGGCGGGCTGGCCGCGCTCGCCAGGGCCCGCGACCGGGGCCTCAGCACGAGCGTCGACGCGGCTTCGGCGGCCCCGCTGCGCCAACTGGGTGCGGAGACTTTCCTCGACCTCATCCAGGGGATCGACCTGCTGCTGGTGAACGCCGACGAGGCGGCGGCGCTCGCCGGCCCGGGAAGTCCTGCGGAGCAGGGCGTTGTCTTAGCGCACACAGCCCGGAACGTCGTCGTCAAGCTCGGCGGCGACGGCGCTGTGTGGTGCCGGCGGGAGTCGGTATTGCGGTCGGCGACCACCGCTCGCGTACCGATGAAAGATCCGACCGGGGCGGGTGACGCCTTCGCGGCCGGGCTGCTCGCGGCCTGGTCTGCCGGCGCGGAGCCGGCGGCGGCGCTGGCGGCCGGTGCGGCCCTGGGTGCCGCGGCGGTGGCCAAGATCGGCGCTCGCCCGTAGCGGCCTGGTCTCCCGCTCACAGCGGCCCGCCTTCCCGTAGCGGCCCGGTCTCCGCCCTGGCGACCCGATCTCCCGCCCTGGCGACCCGATCTCCCGCCCTGGCGACCCGATCTCCCGCCTTCGCGGCCTCAGCCTCCGCTTCCTGGCGGCACGGGTTTCGCCTTCGCGGCCTCAGCCTCCGGCCTTTAGCGGCTCGGGTTTCCGTCGCAGATGACCAGGCCACGAGTGTCGTCGGCCGCGGATGTTCCTTGGCTGGGGCTTTCGTCGCGGGTTGGGGTTAGTCCTCGGCGTCGATGGTGCGCTGTTCGGGCTGCTCGCGGGGGTGGTCGTCGAGCTGGCGTTGGGCGCTGTCGCTCGCCGTCGGCGGCGCCGGGCGGGCGACCTTGTTCTTCGGCGGGCGGTCGTTGGCGATCAGGACCGCGGCCCAGGGGAGGAAGACCATGCCGGCGGCGCACATGATCAGCCAGAGCGGGAGTAGCGGCGGCTTGGCGCTGATCAGGATCGCGCCGAGGATCAGACACGACACGCGCAGACCCATCATGGTCACGTAACGGATCTCGCGACTGCGGAGCTGATCGCCTTGACTGCGGGCGGCATCGGTGATCAGCACCGGCCGTTCCGGCTGCTTCTTCACGCTGGGGTCTCCGATCGACCTGCCCATCCTCCCACCGCCGGGAAAGCTGGCCCACAATCGGTGCGGGCGCGTACCACGTGCGTGGTACGCTCGCCCTCGTGGGCGCCCGCTATAGCTTCACCGACGACGCCCTGGCCAATCTCCGCCTGTTCGGGGTCACCCCCGGCGAGGTGTGGGAGGCGCTGCACAGCACGGGGCGGGTAATCCGGCACCTCGGCGACGATGTGCTGATCGTCTACGCGGCCAACCGGCGCGGCCGGCACCTCGCGGTGCTGCTGGCCGAGGCGGACCACACCGACAACGACTGGGACGTGCTCTCGGCTCGCGACCTCAGCGAGACCGAGATCAAGAGGTACACCGAAGCGGTACAGCGCTGAGGAGGCGGTTGCGGTGGACAGGAATGACGCTCTCAAGCAGTTCCACGACGGCGGGGACACGCTCGCCGACTTGATCGACGACCGGCCGGACGCCCAGATACCCCCACCGGACAGCGACATTCCGATGGTCAGTCGCTCGGTGCGGCTACCGCTGGACATGTACGAACGGGTGCGATCGGCGGCCGACGAGCGCGGGCTGGGCGTGACCACGCTGATGCGCCAGTGGATCGAGGCGGGGCTGGCCGAGCTGGACGACTCGACGACGGTTTCGCTGGCGGACGTTCGCCGTGCCCTGGCAGCCCTGTCCCAACACCCGACGGCGGCCTGACCGGCTGCGCCTGGGGCTCCGATCAGATCAGGCCTTGGCGGCGGCCTTCATCTCTCGCTTGTACTCGCGCACTTTGGCCAGCGAATCGGCGTCGACGATGTCGGCGACCGAACGGTGCGAGCCGACCTCGCCGTAAGCGCCGGCCGCCGCCCGCCAGCCGTCGGGCTGGACACCGTACTGCTTGCCGAGCAGGGCGGTGAAGATCTGCGACTTCTGCTTGCCGAAGCCGGGCAGTGCGGCGATCCGTTTCAGCAGCTCCGCCCCGGTGTCGACGCCCTGCCAGAGCTGCGCGGCGTCGCCGTCGTAGTGCTCGACGAGCAGTCGGCAGACGGCCTGCACGCGACCGGCCATCGCCTTGGGGAAGCGGTGCAACGCCGGCGGCGTGGCGAAGATCGCGATCAGCGCGTCGGGGTCGAAATCGGCAAGCTCCTGCGCGGTCGGCTCATGCCCGAGCCGCTGCGCCAGCACATAGGGCGCGCTGAACGCCTTCTCCAGCTTGTCCTGCTGATCAAGGACCATGCCTACCAGCAGAGCAAGAGGATCGTTGGTGAGCAGCTTGTTGGCCTCGGCGTCGATCGGCAACGAGATGGTCATACCCTCATCCTGCCCTGCTCATCGGCGTTCGTGGCAGACCCGGCTAGCACCATCGGCGGCCCTTTTGCCCCGGAGCACGCACTTAGCCCGGAATGGGTCGCCCGCCGCGCCCTGGTCGTGCTCGCGTTGCGCGTCTCACGGCAGGTTCTCAAAGCGGAGGCGCAGGGCCCGGTCGGCGGCCAGAGCCTCGCGGACCCCGGCCATCGCGAGAAGCCGGTCGACGGAGTCGATTATGTCCCGGGCCGCCACTTGTTGGCCGAGTTCGCGCAGCACGATGTAGGTGCGCAGGAACAGAACGCCCGACACTTCCGACTCATTCGTTAGCACCAGACGTTCGAGGGCGAGTTCGACCATGCCAAGCACGCCCGGCGGCCGCGGATCCGCCATCGCGGCCAGACATTCGAGGATGCGTACGTTGGTGACCGGGTCCCAGTCGTCATCGCTGGTGACCTCGTCCAGCCAGTCCAGGACGTCGGTCGCCGGCAGCCGGTGGACATCCCGCGCGAGCATCTCGAGGAAAAGTGCCGCCGCGGTCAGCGACTCGTAGCCGGAAAGACCACGGGCCGCACGGGCGTAGGCGTCCCGCAGGGACTCCGGGGCGTACGTCCTCGGCAGTTCGTCCTGATCTAGCGCGGAGGTCAGCCACACGTTGAGCAGGCTGTGCCCGATCGACTCGGCGTTTTCCGGGTCCTGGAGCACGAAAGTCCGCACCGCTTCCGGCAGGCGCTTGAGCATCGGTTGCACGGTGTGGCGCAGCATGTCGTCGCTGAGACTGCCGCTCAGGTGCGTGGCAGACAGGGCCGCACCGAGCGAGAAGTAGGTGCCGATCCGGCTGCCGACCTCGACCGCATGGCCGGGCTGCACCGAGTGCGTCCACAGCGGGTCGACCTCCTCCACGCGGGTACGCGCCGATGCGACCAACTGCATGTCCCGGGTGGCGCCGGTCCAAATCCGGGTCACCGACATGGTCTCCATCGCCTCGAGCCACATGCCCGACGGCACGGCCGCGCGCCATTGCAGGGCGGTGTTGCGCAGCCAGGCCGCCGGGTCGGCCGCACGGACGAACAGCTCCGACGCCCGCAGCGGTCCGCCGCAGGCCAGCGTCAGCAGCACCAGGTTGAGCGAGTACACCGCCATCCAGTAGTCGATCCGCTTGTCCACCGGCCGGTACGCGGACGACGGCGCCTCGGGCCGAGTCATGGCCGTCCGCAGCACCTCGACCAGCCACTGCCGGATCGCCGTGCGGACCGTCGCGTCCAGCAGCGTGCGGACGAACGGCAGCACCGTTCCGCGGGCGGTCAGCGGCGTCAGGCCGAGCAGCGACTTGAGCATCGCGTCGTCCGGCTTCGGGCCGTGCAGCGGCATCGCCCGGGCGGCCAGCGCGGCCGCCGCAGAAGCCCGCAGCGCCTGTACGACGAGCCGGGCAACCAGATATTCGCCGAACGTGGCGTGCAGGAACTCGTAGGTCTGCAGGGCCCGCCCGTCCTGCACCGCCTGGGCACGCTGGATGAAGAAGAACCGGCCGATCAGTTCCTGCCCCGCCGTGAGCGGGCTGCGAAATTCCTCGGTGCGGGCCGGGCGGGACGGCTCGATTCCCAGCCCGACCAGGTCGGCGTCCAGCTCCGCCTCGGTGACCCATTGCCGGGACCGGTTGAACATCGCGAACGCGACGATCGACAGCCGCGCCAGCTCGGCCTGCACCAGTTCGGGCAGGTCCGCGTCGGGGCGGCCGGCGTGCAGGCGGCGCACCTCGCGGTCGGCGAACTCGGTGAGCAGACGCTCGTACAGGCCGGCCGGGTCGAAGCCGTCTTGCAGGGACTTCCCGGTCGGGTCGTAGAGGGCCAGCATCAGCAGGAGCAGCGGCTGGCCGGCCAGCTCGGGAAATTGCCAGATCGAGTCGAGCGGCAGGGTGCTGCCGTTGACGGCGTTCCAGGTCTCGAGCCAGCGCGCGACGTGCGGCTTTCGGAAGGCGTCCAGCCGGGCCGCGATGCTGCCGGCGGGCAACCGGGCCCGGTCGGCCACGGCGATCCGGCTGGTCACCATGACCGCGACCGGCCGGCCCTGCACGGCCTCCCGCTCCTGGAACCTCGCGACCCGTTCCAGGTAGTCGGACTGGTGGATGCCCGTCGCCTGCAGCAGTTCGTCGAAGCCGTCGAGCAGAATGACCGGCAATGCGCCGTCCGCGCTGCGGGCCAGGTCCGCCCAGGCCACGGTCTCGCCGATGGTGGCTCGCAGGCCTTGTTCGATCTGGTCTTGGATCTCGGCCTCGGCCTGAACCTCGCGCAGCGCGACCCGGACCACCATGAAGTCGGCGGCCGGGAGCCTGGCCGCAAGCACCCGGGTGAGCACGGATTTACCGGCGCCGGGCTGGCCGAGCAGCAGCAGCGGCGCCGCGGCCGCCTGCGGCGTGGTCAGGTATCCGGTGAGAAACGCCGCCAGGTCGGTGCGCGGCTCGGTGTCCCACCAGCTTTCATCGGCCGGGCGGGCGGCCACCCCGCCCGCTTTGGCCCGGAATGGCGGGTCGACATAGGCCTCACCCAAGGTCGGCATGGCGACCTCGCTGCCGGCACCGCTGAGCGTCGGGCGGGTCAGCTCGGCCCGGTAGGCCGTCGCGAGCGCGGCCCGGTGCCGGTCCGGGTCTCGGCCGGAGGTGACGCGCAGCAGCGTCGACTCCAGGGTCGCCAGGCTGCGCCCGACGGCCTCGGTCTCGGTGTGCCGAATCCACAACTCAAACTCGGGAACGTCAACGGCGAGCCGGCGCACCGCCTCCTCGTACCGGTCGAGCGCCGCGCTCGCCAGGCCGACGAGCAGCCCCTCGAACCTGTGGCGATCGTGCCCGGGTGCTCGCTCCCAAACATCAAGTCCGGAAAGGTACGACGGGAGGCGAGCGCCCAGGGCGATGTACCAATTCGTCAAGCGTTGCCGCAGGGCAGCGCGCGACTGCTCCGGGGCGGGCGCGGGAATGTCGACCCGGATCAGTTGCTCCAGCCAACTATCGTGCCCGAACCCGCCGCCGGTCAGCATTATCTGGTCGTCCCGGGTCAGCTCCGGCGAGCCCAGTCCGCTGGCCCGCACCACCGCGTCGAAGGCCTCGAAGAAGGCGGTCACCACGAGGATCGAGTGGGCGGCCTGCAACCGCTGGCTGCGGTCGTAGCGGCCCAGTCCGCGTACCCGCTCATTGATCTTGTCGGCGACGACGTGGCCGAGGCGGACCATCTCGGCCTTCGCGTCGAAGAAGCTCAAGGCAGCCTCGCTGCCGCCCGCGGTAGCGACCGAGAGGGCGCCGCCCAGCAGATTGTCCAAGGCTTTCGCCGCCGGCGTCGATCCACCTAGGAGCTTGACGGCGTCGGCGTATCTCAATCCGGGCGGCATGCCTTCATGATGTCGTCTCGCGCACAACGTCAGGGATCGACCTGTCCGCTAGCGACTCGAGAACCAGATCTGCCGCGGAAAGATCGAGGCCGACGGTCATGGCGTTCGGCACGGCGACGACGGTCAGGCCGGCCGCTTTGGCCGCGGTGATGCCGTTCGGCGAATCCTCGACCGCGATCGCATCCGCGGCGTCGACGCCGAGCTCGGCCAGGGCCAGCCGGTAGACCGCCGGGTCGGGCTTGCTGCGCGGCACCCGGTCACCGGTGGCGATCACGGCAAAGCGCTCCAAAATCCCAAGCCGTTTCAGGTACGTGGTGACCCACTCGCCGGTCGAACTCGACGCGAGGCCGACCCGGAGTCCGAGCTCGCGGGCCTGATCCAGCCACGCCAGCACACCGGGCCGGGCCACCTCAGCGTCGATCAGCGCGAGGTGCCGGGCCTGCCGGGTGGCCCGGATCGGGGCGCGATCCACCGGATGGCCGACCTGTTCTTCCAGGTACACCCACGGATCCCAGCCTGACTCGAACGTGCCGATCACCTGCGACCAGGCCTGCCGGTCCAAAGTGGCACCAAGCGCCGAGTACGCCTCCTGCCAGGCAATGAACTCGGGCGTCTCGGTGTCCAGAATCAGGCCGTCAAAGTCAAAGACCACCGCTCGCAAAGCCACCGCCGCAATCTACGCGAACGGCTATCGTCGCGGGGTGCCGACACCGCTCGCCTCCGGCCGGGAGGCCGACGTTTTCGCGCTCGACGACAAGCGTGTACTTCGCCGATATCGCCGAGAGGTGGACCCGGAGACCTCTGCGGCATGACGAACGCCGCCGACCGTTGGATCTACCACTTCACCCACGTTGACAATCTCACCGGCATACTGGCCGCCGACCACCTGAGCTGCGACTACGTCGCGCGTCAAGGTATTACGCGGACCGAGGTCGGAGCCAGCGACATCAAGGAGTCGAGGCGACAGCGTTCCATCCCGATCGCCCCAGGCGGATACGTCGGCGATTACGTTCCGTTCTACTTCGCGCCGCGGTCCCCCATGATGTACCGCATCGCGTGTGACCATCGTGACAGCGTTCCCGACCGCTACCAGGGCGGCGACAAGCCGTTGGTCTACCTGGTCACGACGGTTGGAGCCGTCATCGACGCCGGCCTGACGTGGGTGGCCACGGACGGTAACGCGGCAACGGCAACCACCGACTTCACCTCTGCTCTCGCAACAATGGATCAGATGGTGGACTGGCCTCTCTTGGAGGCGGAGCGCTGGAACAACACCGCGGAAGATCCGGACCGCCAGCGTCGACGTCAAGCAGAGTTCCTGGTCTATCGCGAGGTGCCGCTCAGGCTGATCCGCTGGGTCGCCGTGGATAGCGAGCGGCACAGGTCTCAAGTTAGTAAACTTCTTGTGGATCATGCCCTGGCCGGACGGGTTATCGTCAGACCCCGCTGGTACTACGGATTCGAACGGAGGTGAAGACGATGATCGAGCAGGGTCACGGCAACCTACTGACGGCCGACGTTGAAGCCCTCGTTAACACGGTGAACACCGTGGGCGTCATGGGCAAGGGCATAGCTCTGCAGTTCAAGCGGGCCTTCCCGGCCAACTTCCGCGCCTATCGCGAGGCCTGCGGGCGCGGCGACGTCCGGCTAGGTCAGGTCTGGACCTTCGATACCGGCATGGTCGGCTCGCGGCGATACGTCATGAATTTCCCGACGAAAGGGCACTGGAGGAGCGACTCGCGCCTAGCCGACATCGCAACCGGCTTGGATTCCTTGGTCGAGGAAGTCCGGGCGCGTGGCATCGAGTCCATCGCCATCCCGGCCTTGGGATGCGGCAACGGCGGCCTAGCTTGGGCTGATGTGCAACCCCTGATCGAAGGAGCCTGCGCTCGGATGGGCGATGTGCGGGCAATCGTCTTCCCGCCAGAGGGCGCCCCGCCGCCGGCCGAGATGCCCAACGCCACTCCCCGGCCGGCGCTGACCCAGTCCCGAGCTCTGCTCCTGGCCGCTATCGCCCAATATCTGCAGCGCGCACGGCTCCAAGAGGTGCGCGACGGCATCAGCGAGCTCGAGATTCAGAAGCTGGCTTATTTTCTCCAAGTGCTGGGAACGCCTCTCGGGTTGAGCTTCGTCCGGGGTACCTACGGCCCCTACGCTCCGGCGTTGAATCACGTGCTCGACACGCTTGAGGGCCACCACCTCACCGGCCTCGGCGACCGATCAACGCGGGTCACCGACTTCGCTCCCATCAACCCCCTGCCCGCAAGTGTCGATGCCGCCGAACGGCTGGTCCACGATGACGCCGACGACCTACGGCGCCTAGAAACGCTGCTGGAGTTGGTGAAGGGCTTCGAGACGCCGTACAGCCTAGAACTTCTAGCCACTGTGCATTTTGCTTCCGGCCACGAGCCCAAGACGGCAGATCCGCGCGCGCTGGGAGACCGCGTCGTCTCCTGGAGTCTTCGCAAAGCGAGGATGTTCACCGCCAGGCACGTCGAGATGGCGTCCGCTCGACTCGCCGACGGCCATCTGCTACCTGCTTGATCCACCCCCGGCTGGACGGCACCGCCACAATCTCGCCGAACGGTTATCGTCGCGGAGTGTCGATACCGCTCGCCTCCGGCCGGGAGGCCGACGTTTTCGCGCTCGACGACAAGCGTGTGCTTCGCCGATATCGCCGGGAAGCGGACACTTCGGCCGAGGCCGCGGTCATGGCGTACGTTGGCGGCCTGGGCTACCCCGTTCCGCAGGTGTTCGAGGCGCGGGGGAACGAGATGGTGCTCGAGCGCCTCGACGGTCCCACGATGGCGCAGGCGTTCCTGGCCGGCGACCTGGCGCTCGAGGCCGGCGCCGAGATGCTGGCCGATCTCCTGCGGAGCCTGCACGAGCTGCCGCCCTGGCAGGAGAATGCCGGCGCCAGCGTCCTGCACCTTGATCTGCACCCGGAGAATGTGATGCTGACCGGTCGCGGGCCGGTGGTGATCGACTGGTGCAACGCCAGCCTCGGCGAGGCCGACCTGGACACCGGCCTGTCCGCGCTGATCATGGCCCAGGTCGCGGTCGACAGCACTCACCCGTGGGCCGCCCTCGTCGGCGAGTTCTTTGACACGCTGTTGTCCCTGCTGCCCGGAGACCCGGCCCGGCTGCTCGACGACGTGGTCAGGTTCCGGGCCCGCCAGCTCGCGCTGGCCGGGGATCAGACCGAGGTTCTGGCCGAGGCCGCGGCCTGGGTGCGCGGGCAGCGTTAGAAGTCCAGACCTCGGCGCCCGGCGGATTTGCGCAGCCAGGCGTCCAGTTGGGCCGGCCAGTCCACCTCGTTGACCGACCCGTATTCCACCTCGAAGCGGCCGAACGACTCGTGCCCCTCGGTGAGCGCGCCGCCGCGTCGGTCGATGTCGAGCACGACCTGCAGCAGCGACGGCGTCGGCAGGAATGTGACCTCAAGCTGTTCGATCCCGTGCGCGTACGCGGACGGCGGGTGGAATTCGATCTCCTGGTAGAACGGCAGCGTCTGCTGCACGCCGGGCACCCGGCCGAGTCCGACGGCGGCGCGGCTGAACCGGAAGCCCAGCCGCAGCAGCGCGTCCAGGATCCGTTCCTGGGCGGGTAGCGGGTGCACGGCGACCGCGTCCAGGTCGCTCTTGTCGACCGCGTGGGCGATCTCAAGCTCGGTGCTCAGGCCCATTGTCATGCCGTGCAGGCGCTGGCCGTACACCTCGGTGATCGGGGTTTCCCAGGGCACCTCGAAGCGGAACTCGATCTCGTGCCGGGCGCCCGGCTCCAGCCGAAACGAGCCGGTGAGGCGCTTGCGGTGAAACTCGTGGTCGGTGCTGAACGCAGCGTCACCGCTGACCACCTCGACCCGGGTGGTCAGGCCGATCGCGACGTATTCCACATCGATGGCGGGCTCGCCGCCGCCGATCACCTGAACCCGGCCCTCGAGAATGCCGCCCGGCCGGCAGTCCGAGTTGGCGAGAACCGTTTCGACGCTCGGGCCGCCGACGCCCATTGCCTGCCACATCCGCTTGAAGACCACAAAGAGTCCCTTCTTCAAAGCCTTCCGTGAACGTTACCCGCAATGAGTAATTGCACTCCGTTCCGCATATGTCCCACCAATCCGGACCCTTGTCGGGTTCACGACCTCAGGGTTCTCCCCGATTCATGCCAGCTGGACGCTTCCCTTACCTCCGCTTAACGCGCCCAGGGCCAAGCTTGTGATCACCGGCGCGAATGCGGCTGGGAATGCACGACTCGGTTATCGCGGGGAGGGGACTGAAAGGTGGTCCTGCAGATGAAGGCGACGGAGTCCACGGTGGCGGTTACCGCTGAGAACATTGTGACGGACGGTGTCGAGCCCCTGGCCGACCTGGATGCCACCGACGAGCGCGGCGTCTCCGCCGACCTCGTCCGGGCGTACCTGAACGGCATCGGACGGACCCGGCTGCTGACCGCGGTCGAGGAGGTGACCCTCTCCAAGCGGATCGAGGCGGGCCTCTACGCGGAGGAGAAGCTGGCCGACGCGACCGACGAGCTGACCCCCCTGCTGCAGATCATCATCACGGAGGGCAAGTCGGCCAAGAACCACCTGCTCGAGGCGAACCTGCGACTCGTGGTCAGCATCGCCAAGCGCTACACCGGCCGCGGCATGGCCTTCCTGGACCTGATCCAAGAAGGCAACCTGGGCCTGATCCGCGCCGTCGAAAAATTCGACTACACCAAGGGCTACAAATTCTCCACGTACGCCACC